>TARA_R110000868_G_scaffold411758_1_pt1 | contig 43532 bp, 36 predicted proteins | sample TARA_R110000868 | Tara Oceans TARA_R110000868 (sample SAMEA4397489) | marine metagenome | biome: Polar Biome; feature: [SRF] surface water layer (ENVO:00010504); material: water (ENVO:00002006), including particulate matter (ENVO:01000060) such as... | depth 5 m | reverse complement strand
TCTGGAAAAAAGGGGCTGTTTTATAGTGATGACTGCGAACAAGTGTCGCGTGTTCCAGTGCTCTGTAAACTCGACACGCGCGCGACCCAAAACAACGCTTATCGATGTTGGCGCGGTGGAGTCAAGTCGAATTGATGCAGTCGAATTGATGCAGTGAAATTGATGCAGTGCACATTGAGAGCAGGAACTATTTATAAAGTTCATGTCCGGGCTTGAGCTGCTCGGAAAATTCGTGAGAATTCTCACAGAGATAAGAGGTGTAATGGTTACTGCCTCTTAAGATTTTGACAGGGGGTGCGCCGCATTCAGGGCATTTCGCCTCGGAGTGAAAGATCGATTTCAGGCAACGATTATTTTTACAAACCATTATTTCGGACGCTTCTGAATCAGACTTAATTTTGACCATGGTCTGAAAACAGGCAGGACAAGTGAGCATCTTGTCTATCTCCTTGATTGACCCTTTATAAAAAAAGTCTGGAACCCCCGCGTTTGTTAATTATACCCCGAAACTTGAAAGCAGAACACTGATGATGTCCGCATGAGCCGGATAAAAAACAAAAAGCCCTGGGGTTGCCACAAATGCAGCAAACACAAGGCTTCAAAGTGCCCCCGCTAGGAATCGAACCTAGAACCTACTGATTAAGAGTCAGTTGCTCTGCCGATTGAGCTACAAGGGCGTTGTTGTCATACGTATTCTAGTTCGGTGTAATTCATCCGGCAAGAGTACGCGGCATCTTCTCTCTGGTGATAAGAATAATTATCGTCCGAGAGGTCCCCAGACATCGATAAACTTATCTGAAAATCAGGAGTCGGCTGCGATTTCACAGCCGACTCCTGCCTAAAATCTGAACTCACGTCAAGCGGGCCGGGATCAGATCTGATCCAGAGCCTGTTTGAGGTCATTGATCAGGTCTTCCTGATCTTCGGTTCCAACGGACAGCCTGACGAAATCAGGTGTGACGCCGGAGCTGGCCTGTTCTTCCGGCGATAACTGCTGATGCGTTGTGCTGGAAGGATGAATAATCAAAGATTTACTGTCTCCCACGTTGGCCAGGTGTGAGAATAACTTGACACTATTAATCAGTTTTACGCCATTGGCCTGTTGTTCTTCAGGAGTTGCTCCCTGAATTCCAAAGCCGAAGACAGCCCCGGCTCCCTTGGGCATATATTTCTGAGCCAGTTGATAGGAAGGATGCGATTCCAGTCCGGCATAATTGACCCAGGAGACCTTGGGATGGCTTTCCAGGAATTTCGCGACAGCCATGCCGTTCTCGCTGTGACGCTCCATTCGCAGGTGCAGCGTTTCCAGGCCTTGAAGGAACTGGAAGGCGTTGAACGGACTCATAGCCGGTCCCAGGTCCCGCAGCAACTGCACGCGGATTTTCAGGACGTAGGCGATATTCATGCCACCAAAGGTCTCGTAGAATTTAAGACCATGATAGCTGGGATCGGGTTCGGTCATGCCGGGGAATTTTCCGTTATCCCAGGGGAAGCCACCCTTTTCAATAATGATTCCGCCGATCGAAGTCCCGTGACCGCCTATGAATTTGGTACAGGAAGCAACAATGATATCAGCGCCATGCTCAAACGGGCGGACGAGAGCAGGGGAGGCGAGGGTGGTATCGACGATCAGTGGGATACCTGCTTCGTGGGCGATCTCAGCGATGGCCTCGAAGTCGGGAATATCACAACGGGGATTGCCGATGGCTTCGACATAGACGCAGCGGGTATTTTCGTCGATGGCTTTTTTGAAGTTCTCGGGGTCGCTCTGATCGACAAATTTGGTCTGAATACCGAATTTGGGGAAGGTGTAGTGGAACAGATTGTAGGTTCCGCCATACAGGCTGGATGAGGAAACGATATTCTGACCGGACTCGACGATATTTAGAATCGCCAGTGATTCCGCAGCCTGACCGGAGGCAACCGCCAGAGCACCGGCTCCTCCTTCGAGCAGGGCGAGACGTTTTTCAAGCACGTCACAGGTAGGATTCATCAGTCGGGAGTAGATGTTTCCGAATTCCTGCAGGCCAAACAGTCTGGCCGCGTGATCAGTGTCGTTGAATGTGTAAGAAGTGGTCTGATAAATCGGAACGGCACGTGAGTTGGTCGCGCTATCGGGTTCCTGGCCGCCATGCAGACACAGAGTCGCTAGTTTCAATGCTTCGGCATCCATTGGTAATACCTTCTTATTTAATAATTCTTCAGGCTTGTTTAAGCACGATTGCTTTCAAGGGAGCTCATCTATCGGAAAAACACGATTGGATTCGGCAGAATGTTCCGAGATGAGTTGGAAAGAGGCAGTTTTAAAGCTAAAAATGCCTCGATTCGTAATCAGCCATCGTATCGATGTTGCTCGCAAAAAACAATTCGCCCGCGAGTTGTATCGGCTAGACTGTGTCCAGTTTTACTTGAACGTCCCCAGGTTCATTTGGACCTGGTATATCAGATTGTCAGACACTACGGCTCAATGGGGGCCGAGCCAGACAAAGGTAAGCCTGAAAACCACCATTATTTCCAGACTTACGTTGGAATCTGGGACTATTTCCAGATTTGCGAAGATTAGATTTTCGTTCTAATTCCACTTTTCTACAATGGATGATACTCTGAACAGAGAACTCTGTATTCTCATCTCAAATTGCTGCCCCTGGTGAAGAAGGTACAACTATGAGACGCTTACCAACTGTGAAAATCTCGGCCTGTCTGCTGTCTGCTCTGGCTGTCTGCTTTATGAGCCAGACCCGGACGTTTGGAAACGGACCTGAAAAAACTACTCCCGATCAACCGGGGCTTGTTATGCAGGAATTCATCTACGATCAGGCCCCGTTTCCTTCCTGTCATGCTTCAACCATCGCTGAAACGCCGGAAGGACTGGTTTGTGCCTTTTTCGGTGGAACTGCTGAGAAAAATCCGGACGTCGAAATCTGGCTGTCCCGAAATACAGGTGATGGCTGGTCGGCTCCCGTGAGCGTTGCAGATGGAGTGAAAGATGCTACGAAACGCTGGCCGTGCTGGAACCCGGTTCTGTTTCAGACCAAGCCCGGCACGCTGCTGCTGTTTTATAAAGTGGGACCCAATCCGAGTGAATGGTGGGGTATGCTCAAGATTTCCCATGATAATGGCAAGACCTGGGGCAAAGCCCGGCGTCTGCCTGACGGCTTCGTTGGACCGGTCAAAAATAAACCGTTCCTGTTGTCTGACGGAACCTTGCTCTGCCCTGCCAGTACCGAACATGATGGCTGGCAGTTACAGATGGAATGGACACCCGATCTGGGTAAAACGTGGCATCGGACTGGTCCTTTAAATGACGGACGTGAAATTGGAGCAATCCAGCCTTCAGTACTTCAGTATGGCGATAAACTGCAGATTCTCTGTCGCAGTCGTCAGGGCAAGATTGTGGAAGCCTGGTCTGAGGATAATGGTCGTTCCTGGAGCAAAGTCACGCCGACATCGCTGCCGAATCCCAATAGTGGAACCGATGCTGTTACTCTGAAAGATGGTCGGGCGCTGCTCGTTTATAATCCCACGAAAAAGGGACGCAGCCCGCTGCATGTCGCGATTTCCGAAGATGGTAAACACTGGAAAACCGGACTCGTTCTGGAAGACAAAAAGGGGGAATATTCTTACCCGGCTGTGATTCAGACGGCAGATGGCAAGGTGCATATCACCTATACCTGGAGACGTGAGTTGGTCAAGCATGTGGTCATTGACCCTGCTCAGCTGGAACTTAAAGAGATTGATTGAGAGGCGGAGTAATTGGCTGAAGTAAATCAGATTTCTCCTCCCCGCAGTAACCGCCGGAATTTTCTCTGGATTCTATTTCAATGGATCCTGCAGGCATTCTTTGCGATCTGGCTGCGCTATCAGTCACGGGGTAAGGAGAATTTACCAGCAGAAGGAGGCGGATTGCTGGTCAGTAATCATCAGAGTTTTCTCGACCCGCTGTTGATTGGCCTGCCTCTGAGTCGGCCCGTCAGCTTTATGGCCCGGGATTCACTGTTTCGGATCCCGATTCTGGGTCCCTTCATGCGATATGAATTTGTGATACCGATCAGTCGCAAGGCTGCCAGTTCGCAGAGTTTTCGTGCAGCGATACTGAATATCGAGAGTGGGAATTATGTCGGAATCTTTCCGGAGGGAACACGAACCACTGACGGGTCGGTCCAACGTTTCAAACCGGGATTTCTGGCTCTACTGAAACGGACTGACGTCGCGATCTACCCGATTGGAATCGCGGGTGCTTTTCGCGCGCTGCCACGGGGAGCCTACTTTCTGCGTCCCCGCTCGGTACGGGTTGTTTTCGGAGAACCGATTTCTGCAGAACTGATTCGGGACTACTGTGAACGTGGTGCAGAAAAAGCACTGCTGGAACTGACTCACCAGCGAGTGCTCGCATGTCAGCAGCAGGCTGAATCCTGGGTGAACCCTGATCTGACCAGTTAATTTCTAGCCAGCTGTTTTCTCGCCGAGAAGGGATTGTCAATCTCAGTCATCTCGACTATGTTTCTCGTAAGATTGATTGATTTGTCACCCCGACTGTCTTGTCAGACCTGGAATGACTCTTTGGCCGACATAGTCCGCACGCACGCTGGCGTGCGGCCCTGACGCCAATTACCTCTCAATACAGGATTGATAGACCACTACTTCTCCTCCAGCTCAATCAGGTAATTTCATGTCAGAACGGATACTCAGTATTTCCGGTTTACGCGGCGTGGTTGGTAACGGACTGACTCCCGATTATTTAACCCGGTTTGCCGCCGCCGTCGGTACGATTGCAAATCAGGGAACGGTCGTACTCTCACGTGATGGCCGCGGCAGTGGTGAAATGGTGCGTCATGCTGTGATCGGTGGACTGCTGGCAACCGGCTGCCGCGTGATTGATGCGGGGATCGCGACAACTCCGACCTGCGGCGTGCTGGTGACTCATTTGAAAGCGGCCGGGGGAATTCAAATCACCGCGAGCCACAATCCGATTCCCTGGAATGGACTGAAACCGTTTTCCTCTGAAGGTTCCGTCTATAACCAGGAGCAGGGCGAAAAACTGCTGTCTGTTTTGAATAATGAAACGTTCAACTATGTCAGCTGGGATCAACTGGGTTCTGTTGAGACTCTGGAAGATGCCGCTGCACCTCATATGGACCGTGTTTTCAAATTAATCGACCGTGAACAGATTAAACAACGTCAATTCAAAGTAGTGCTGGACTGTAACCATGGATCGGGGGCCGTTTCGACACCACGATTCCTCGAATCACTGGGCTGCGAAGTCATCGTACTTGGTGGGACGGCAGACGGTCATTTTGCCCATACGCCTGAGCCACTAAAAGAGAATCTAACTGGCTTGAGTGAAGCTGTTGTAGAAGCAGGTGCCGATGCCGGCTTCGCCCAGGACCCCGATGCCGATCGCCTGGCGATTGTAGATGATACGGGCCGCTATATTGGAGAAGAACTCACCCTGGCGCTGGCCGCTGATTATGTACTCGCACGGACTCCCGGCCCTGTTGTCGTGAATGGATCGACCAGTCGCGTGACTGCGGACATCGCTGCGAAATACAATTGTCCCTTCTTTCGTTCTTATGTGGGAGAAGCCCACGTTTGTGCCAAAATGAAGCAGGAGTTTGCGATTCTTGGCGGAGAAGGGAATGGCGGCGTAATTGATCCCAAGGTGGGTTATGTGCGTGACAGTTATGTGAGTATGGCTTACGTACTGGCAGGCCTTGCTGCTTCAGGTCAGAAATTAAGCAGTTGGTCAGATTCGCTTCCTCAATACAGCATTGTGAAAAACAAAATCACCTGCCCGCGCGAAAAAGTGGAAGACGCCTGTAAAGCGCTTGAGTCTCATTTCGACAGTGCAACGGCTTCCCGGGGAGATGGTCTGCGACTGGACTGGGACGACCGCTGGGTACAGGTCAGAGCCAGTAATACCGAACCGATCATTCGCGTCATCGCAGAAGCCCCTGAAAGTGAAGCCGCCGAAGCACTATGTGAATCAGCGATGCAGATTGTGGGTAAAGCGGTCAACTGATACAAAAAATGGAGTAAACATTCAGCACGATGTTTACTCCATTTTAGATTGGCCTGAAAACCGGGTGAAGAATTAACCTTCCCAGCGGGATTTCATGAACTCCAGCCCCTTTGTTGCCAGATGCTCTTCTGAGGGAAACATTTTACGCCAAATGCGAGTGGCGGCAGCGAGATCGGGCAGAGCCAGACCGAAGGCTTCGATTGTCAACCAGCCATCGTAGTTGACTTCTTTCAGAGCAGAGAACGTCTCATCCCAGTTCACGCCCCCTTCGCCGGGTGTAGAGCGATCGTTTTCAGAAATGTGTACGTGCACCATCTGGTCGGCACAAGTTTTAACAGCTGAAGTGATGCTTTTCTCTTCAATGTTCGCATGAAAGGAATCGTACATCATTTTGAGATAAGGGTGATTGACTTCACGAGTGAATTGCGAACAGTCTTCGGCGGTATTCAGGAAATAGCATTCAAAGCGATTCAGATATTCGCAGACCAGCATCACCTTGTGTTCCTGAGCATAGTCGGCTGCTTTGGCGAGCGTCTCTTTGCCATAGTTCCACTCATCGGCAGTACGACCTGCGCCGGAGAATTCCCCCAAAGCGGAATGGATCGGGCCACACAGATGGGTGGATCCTGCTGCGGCGCACATATCAATCATGCGTTTCAATCGCTCCAGACCAGCTTCCCGTATTTTCGCATCACCGGAGATCGGGTTTTCATCGGGAGTACAAACGGTAACCGCCGTACTTTCGAGACCGAGTTCCGATAATTTCTTTCCCACCTGGGCAAACTTTTTTTCATCTGCTTCGAACACGGGAAGTTCAACGCCGTCGTATCCCCAGCCTTTAATCTGTTCCAGAAGTCCAAAATGGGATTCGTTGACATCCGAGGTCCAGAGCAGCATGTTTAAGCCGTACTTCATCGTTGTTATCTTTCAATCAATTGAGATTAAAAATGCTCAGGCGGCAATAAATCGTTGAGACGCTTTTCGACGATCTTCCGCCCTGTATTTAATACTGAGATCGTTTCTACTGGCAATGGTTGTAGTTTGACCCGATTCATGACCTGATTCAAGCGTACCAGCATTCTTTGTGAATCGAGGTAATCCCTTAAAAAAGCTTCTTTAGAAAACTGGGTCAGCCAGAGTTTCAGTTTATCGGTTTCCTTCGTCGTCATTTTATTAGTCGCGATTTCAGTCTGCAGGGGATCAATTTCACTGAAGGCAGCGTAATACTCGTCAATGAGGCCTGGATTTTGTTCGATCAGCACACGATCCAGCAATAGTTCGGTGACGATATGCCCGAGGAAACCGACGCGGGCCGTTTCATCGTGGGTGAAGATCTGGCGGAATAAAATTGACATGTCAGTACTGATTTCCAGAAATCCCTGAGTGGAATGAAACCAGTGATCGTCATCGAGATGCTGTTTGATCCCTGATGCGAGTTCCGCTTCGATTGTCGGTTCCTCACTGACGAAAGGGGCGACATTTTTTATACGCAGCCGCGCGCGGCGATCGACGACGGCCATCAGATCGGGCAGGGCAGTTCCTACCATATAATAGGGGCGGTCAACAAACCGCATTCCATGTGCGAAATAATTCATACAGACAGTTCACCATTTGACACTAGTCACAATTCAAGGGTTTCTTCAATCCTAGCTCATCTGAATTGAAATTCACAGTTTGCCACTGTTATATCCCCTGCTGGTAGACGTTTTGCCGAAATTTCATCTCTCGTTTAAATCAGAAGCAGAGTCTCATGATTGGATACTGATTCCTGTCTGCGTATAATGCCTGACAATACCTGTTCCAATACTCTTTGATTTTGTGCTGAAAGTGGGATATGTCTGAATCGCCATTAAACCTGATGTTTCTGCTGCGTGATCAAAGTACGCATATCCAGACCGCCTGGGAACAAATTCATAATCATATTCAGGCACAAACTTCTGTTTATGTTTCTTCGGTTTCTGTGATTGAAGATTTTATCCCCGATGATTCCGCAGCCGACCTGGTCGTGGTCCTCGGCGGTGACGGCGCTATTCTCCGGGCGTGCCGACAAATGAGTCTGAAACAGCTGCCGATGATTGGAGTCAATCTGGGGCGGCTGGGATTCCTGGCAGATCTGACACCGGAAGGGTTCTGCAAAAACTTCTCACTGCTGCTGGAACGAAAATATCGCATCGTGGAACACCTGATGTTTGAATGCAAGCATTTTCACTCCGATGGTTCGGTGAAAACTTACCTGGGGCTGAATGAAGTGGTAATCAGTTCCGCAGGAGCGATGGCCATGATTGATGTCGAATTAGCCATCGATAATGAAATGGTAACAACCTATAGCGGCGATGGTCTGATTATCAGCACGCCGGTAGGCTCGACTGCCCATAGCCTGTCCGCAGGTGGTCCCATCTTAAAACAGGACTTGCAGGCTTTTGTCATTACGCCGATTTGTCCGCATACTCCCTCGAACCGTCCTCTGGTCGATAATGCGAATGCCCTGTATTCGCTGACAGCTGCGAATGTACCTGATGGGGCCATGCTGGTGATTGATGGTCAAATCAAAGTTCCTTATTCCTCCGGTGATCGACTCGAGCTGACACGGGCTCCTGTCACATTTAAACTCGCGCGAATTCCCGGTTTCAACTACTATTCACGGCTCAACCGCAAACTTGGCTGGGGTGGCCAGCCGAAATATGGTGCCGAATAAGCTTTTCTGTCAGATTTTCTGCCCTCTACCGAAAAATGCCCTCCCCATTAATTTGCGGATCTGCTAACTTTCGCACAGGTTAAGGAGATTTATCAACCAGTTTATGAGGGAAGGAGTCCCTGATGCGGTCTTTTGTTTTCTGTGTGCTTTCAATTTTCGTCTGCCAACTCTCGGCACCGGTTTCTGTATTACAAGCAGAAGAAGATGCAACGACCTACTCCTTGCGCTTTAAATTTACGCCTGGTGAATTCGAACATTATGCGGTCGACGCAAAGAATCAGTTCACTGTCGAGTTGAACCAGGCTAAAGAGACAACAGTCAACTCGACTCAAACTCAAAAACACTACCGGGTGGTTGCCGTTGATGAGTCTGGCAACGCCACGCTGGAAACCATGATTGACCGTGTGCAAATGAGCGTGCAGTTTAATGGAGGTACCCCTGCCACATTTGACAGTATTCAGCCTGTTGAGAAAGATCTGGAACAGTTCATTCCGATCCGCAAGACCATCGGCCGCCCTTCACGCATCATTTACTCACCGACGGGCGAAGTCATTAGTGTGCTGGAATTGCAAACAACTTCTGAAGGATCCACTTTTAAAGAAGTCACTAAAAAAGGACCGGAAAAGCTCGAAAATGATAAATCCCGCAGCCTGGGATTCCTGATTCCTCTTCCAGAAGACTCCATCAAAATCGGCGATAGCTGGAATGAAGACTTTGAAGCGGAAGTCTCAGTCAGCAAAGTTTTGCGTAAAAAAGTTCCCATTCGTCGAATCTTCACTCTGAAATCTGTCGAAGGTGATCTGGCTGTCATTTCCTTTAAAACCAAGATTATGGAACGACTCAACGACCCCAAATTCAGCATTCAGCTGATTCAAAAAACCCCCTCAGGAACAATCAAGCTGGACATGGACAAGGGAGTGATTGTCTCTCAGGATGTCTCGCTGGACAAAGCACAGGTCGGGGTGTTTGACGGGCAGGGAGCCATGCGGGCGATTACCAGTGTGGTTGAGACCCTGGTCGATCCGGCTTCGCTGGCGCAGAAAACTGCTGAGACTGCCGCCGAGTGAGCCAATATCGAGTCTCGAATAACAAATTTGGTTCCAACCTGAGGAAACGTCTCATTTTTTGAGTACCGAACATTGGTTGTGTGTTGACGCTGGCGATAAATATTTTACACTTAGAGATCGCCGTAAAGGTATGTAAATCCTTGCAATCAACCATTTCACGTAGCTATCAGCTCTGTCCCACACCCCAGTGAACACAGACTGAACACTTTCCTGCCGACAGTATTCGTACACCACGAATGATGCGGTTAACGCTATCTTAATAAATGGTCAATACCTGAAATGGCACGAGCAATGTAATCACTGTGTCATTAACCATCAGCGTTGCGATTGAGACCGGATATGAAACGGGTAGAGCTTTCTCCACAATTGACCAGCTTATTAAAAGCGGCAAAGCGCCTGGCCAGTGATTGTGAGATTGAAGTTGTCTTCCTGTTAGCTGACATTCCTTACGACTTCCTTGAAATCAGTAAATCGTTGAGCAAACTGCGACTGGTAGTCTCCTCAGACAAACCAGACGTCCAACGTGCTGCCCAGGAAGATGGAATTGCTCTGGTTCCGTTGATTCACGAACCACAGACACGTCAGGTTCAGATCAGCCAGGCCATTCTGGAAGCGATTGCAGATGAAATTCTGGCGTCAGGCGATCGGATTATTGCACTCTATGCAGGTTTTGAGCGGGAACATGCAGATTCACTCAGTATCGTGAGTCTGGCAGACCATCTGGCAAAGCTGACTTCACGTGACCTGCAGCGACTGGAAACCAAAGTCCCGCTGCAGACATTAAGGGCAGTCGTCGACCTGGCTGTTGAAATTGGCCGTGAAGGCCGTGAGGGAAAACCCGTGGGTGCCTTATTTGCTGTAGGCAATCACCGCAAAGTCCTGGCTGCCTCGCACGAACAGGTCCATGATCCATTTAAAGGCTATTCGCAGAAAGACCGCATGGTTAACAACCCGCGTGTCAAAGAGAGCATGAAGGAGCTCGCTCAAATTGACGGAGCCTTTATCATCAGTTCCGATGGAGTCGTTCAATCTGCAGGACGGATCTTAAATGCCTCGGCGGAAGGGTTAACCCTTTCCAAAGGACTGGGAGCCCGACACTGGGCTGCAGCCGCCATCTCAAAAGAAACCGGTGCCATCGCAATTGCCGTTTCGGAGTCAACCGGAACTGTACGAATTTTCCAGGACGGATATGTCGTTCTGCGAATCGAACCGATGAGTAGTGCCATGAAATGGTTCGACTTTGATACCGAGCCTCCCCAGTCAGAATAAACTCCGGGTTTTCTGATTTACCTGCTGATAGCTCTATCATCATCTTTTGCAAGCAGATACGTAAATTTTCTCAAATATTCTCTTCCCCTGAATTGTAATTTTTGCTATGAAACCCCCGCATGTTGTGGTGTTCCAGTTCAGATCAAGATTTGGACCACATTTTGCAGCATCCGAAGTAGCAGAAAACGATCTGGCTCAGGTGTAGAATCCTGACGTCAGACAGTAATTATCTGCAGAACTTAAGAGCTTATTCATCGGGAAGGGAGTCCCATGTCGAATGTAGCAATCAAGCTGGTCGCTGTCGCCGGAGTCGTAGGTCTTGGCGTATTAATGTTTCTTCAGGCTCAAAAAGGAATTCAGTCCGGCAGCCTGGAACATCAAATGAGTCAAATGAATGTTCTGGAATCAGAGCAAGCTGCTGTAACGCCAGAACTTTCACTCGGCGAATCCGATTCTGTCCCTTCAGATCAAGTGCCCGCAGAACTTTCAGAACTGGCAGCGCGGAATGCACTTCCGCTCGATGCCGAGAAATCAAAAAAAGACGATTCTCCTTTTGCACCCAACTCGAATTCGCCACTCTCTAATATCAGGCTCACTGCAGCAACCGATGAATCTGCGACAGGCGATCCTGAATCAGCGGCGGCCAGTGAATTTGAACCCGTCGAAAAAACAGAACTCCTTTCTCCTGTGAAAGGTTTGGATTTCCGGGAACCACCGGAAATGAAAACTCCTGATCTTTCAGAGAATCCTTTTACGGTTCCCGAAGAAACACCGGTTGTTACTCAGAAAGAACCGGTAACTCCCTCTGAACCAGTTCTCCCGGAATTTGATGCCGGTCCCCAGTTTGGACCGGTCATGACAGCGGAAGCTGCCGTCAAAGAAAACCCAGTCACTAAGGTTCCCCCTCGAGAAGCATTTACCAGGGGATCTGATTCAGCAAATCCGTTTGATGAGCCGGCTGACAAGAAACCAGCCACACTTCCGGAATCTGACCCAGGTAATCTGGAACCAGTTATCGAAGAAAGTCCATTCTCAACCGGCAATTCAACAGCAAAAATGGAGCTGCCCAAGCCAGAACCTGAAAATAGCCCCCAACCTGTTGAATCTCTGGAGTCTCCGACACCTGCAATCAAACTGAACCCCTTTGCCGAGTCTCCCGGGAACGATCCAAAACCGGTTCCTGTACCAGAACCCGACACTCCCACGCTGACTCCAACCGTTGAACCGGAATTCAATCCGTTTCAGTCAGAACCGGAAACCACTCGTTCAAAACCGGAAATGGAACCGAAGTTTAATTCCACAGCAGCCCCCGAACCCGAACCAGTGAATTTACCTGAAACAAAACCGACCCCCTTCGCAGTGGAACCGTCGGCCAAAATCGAAGCAAAGCCTGTCCCGGCTAAAGAAGAATCTGATGTCGTCATAATCAAAAAACGTCAGCCAGAATCGAATCCACAAGAACCGCCGTTATTCCCGATAGAGGGGAAAAAAGAGACCGCTGGGACATCACAACCACAGCCGATTGCGATTTCACCGGCAGAGCCGAAGCCACTGAGTCTGGTAGAAGGCAATCAGTCGCTGAACCAGGAACCAGCAATTCCTGCAGTCCATCTGAAAACTCAGTCTCCCAAAATGACGATTCAGAAAATGGCTCCCCCTGAAGCGGTGCTGGGCCAGCCCTTCATTTATCACGTTCTTGTAAAAAACAGTGGGACGACATCGGCTCAGTCGGTGATTGTAGAAGACCGGATCCCCAAGGGAGCCAAATTGACGGGAACCATTCCCCGGGCTGAACAGATTAATAACCGGATCATCTGGCGACTGGGAGAGATGGGACCAGGAGCAGAAAAGAAAATCTCAATCCGTGTCATCCCCGAACAGTCCGGTCAGATCGGCAGCGTAGCCACCGTCAATTTTGTGACGGAAGTCGCCTCAGAAACCAAAATCACTTCTCCTAAACTGGTTATTAAATCGGATCAACCCGAAGCAGTAAAACCAGGGGACATTGCCGTCGTCAACTACACGATCACCAACAGTGGAACAGGGGATGCGAAAAATGTGTTTGTTCGCAGCATCATCCCTCCGCAGTTCACACACCCAGGAGGAGACGATCTTGAGTACAACGTCGGTATTATTCCAGCTGGTGAAACCAAACAGATCCAACTGCAGCTTAAAGCCGTGAAACCAGGCGCAGGCAAAAACATTTCCAGCGTAGTGGGTGATGGAAATCTGAAATCAGAAACGGAAGTCCCCCTGAAAGTCATCGGAAGTGGGGAGCAGTTTATCCTGGCTCGCAAAGGTCCCAAAAACAGATATCTGGGCAGCAAAGGTGAGTATGAGAACTCGATTACCAATAACACGGAAAAATCAATCCAGAATATTTCGATATTTGAATCGATCCCTCCGGGCATGAAGTTTTTATCTGCATCAGAAAACGGCAAATACGATCAGGTACGCAATGTGGTCCAGTGGGATCTCAAAGAACTGGCAGCCGGACATACTCAGACGCTGAAAATTGAACTCGAACCAAACGAAATCGGCAAGAAAATCAGTACGCTTCAGGTTGTTACGGATAACAACACTCAGTTTTCGGCCAATCTTCAATCCGAAACGGTCGTCATCGGACAGCCATTACTGAAAGTGGAAACCAGCGAATTAAAAGGTCCACTGGAAGTGGGCGAGAAGATGGCAATGCAGGTGCAACTCACCAATCAGGGAAGTGCCTCAGCCACGAATGTCGAATTCCGGGTCAAAATTCCTAAAGAACTGGTCTTTGTTGCTGCGAAAGGCCCCGGCCGTTATCAGCAGGCTGGTTCTTATATCATCTTTGAACCGGCTCAGGAACTGGCAGCGAAACAGTCCTTGAATTTTGAACTCACACTGGCAGCCCGTGATAAGGGAGACGCCCGCGTTTTAGTCCAGGTACAGTCGAAACAGATGGAGAAGCCTCTCAGTAGGGAAGAAGCCATCCCTGTCCTCGGCAAACTGCAATAAAAAAAGTCCCCTTGAGTCATGACTCAGGGGGACTGCTCTGCTTTTAAGTTTCCAGTTCTACGTTCCAGTAGGTCTCGCTGATAAATCGAGACCAGCTGTCGATCCGCATGTTCTGCATTGCATAGAATGGTTTCCATTTCGGACGAACCGGTTCCTTCTGCAGTCTCATCCCTGCCTGTCCTGGCGTACGGGCTGCTTTACGTGAATTGCATTCCACGCAAGCCAGCACACAGTTACTCCAGGAAGTCTCCCCCCCCTGGGAACGGGGAGTGACGTGGTCGATCGTCAACTCTTCACTACCGGGCTGACAGCCACAATACTGACAGGTGAAATGGTCACGTTTAAAAACATTTCGTCGACTGAATGTCACCACGTTGCGGGGCACTCGGTCGTACTTCAATAGTGTGATCACTTCCGGAACCCGGAACCGGGAATGACTGCTCTGGATCGCCAGTTCGTCATCCTCTGGTTTGAGCTGTGCCCAATCGGCCCAGGAATAGGTCTGATAGTCAGACGGATCAACAATCCGCGCCGTCTCATTACAGATTTTGACCACAGCCCGGGCAACCGTCGTTACACCGACGGGCTGCCAGTTTCGGTTGAGTATCAGCGTTGGCCGCTCCAGCGTTGATGACACCATGTTGGGATTCCTGTCTTTAGTAAAGGGGTGTTCGGGGGGAATTGAACCCGCCTCTTTAACAGTCACAGTGTTATGTGCGAAACCATTACACTACGAACACCATATCGAATCTGATTACAAAGCGGAAGGCATGGGATTCGAACCCACACACCCTGGCAGGCACACGCATTAGCAGTGCGGTCCGGCAAACCGTATCCGGCTACCTTCCAATCACATAAAATTTACGGTTTTTTCATCTTTTCCACCCAGGTTCTTCTCTCTTTTCAAACCGGTAGACCAGCACCTAGCTCCAGCGGAAGCCGTGGGACTCGAACCCACAAGCACTTTTTCAGCGCCCTCTGTTTTCAAGACAGAGCCCTCATCCAGCCGGATGACTTCCTGATCTCTTTCAACGATTAACTTACATTTGACACGACTTGAATACCCCGTGCGGGAATTGAACCCTGCGTCTCCGGCGTGAAAGGCCAGTATCCTGTCCGTTAGAAGAACGGGGCGTATTTTCTGATAAAGAAGTGGATCGGGAGGTGCTCGAATCCTCGTCTGCGGTTCTTCAGACCGCCGCTAAACCATCTCAGCTACCGATCCCTGTAAAAAAAGCCTGGTATTGAAAACACCAGGTCTTTGAAAGAAATCAATCCAGACAGAACCAACTGGTGTCATTAACGGAACGGCAAACTGAAATCGGATTCTCTCCCCGAATTGAGTTCACTCTCTGTCTGTCCTGTATGCTTTGAAAAGGCGAATAAATTCATTCTCATACCTGTAAGTCAGCCAATTGTCTGTTTTTATATTGTGTTCAATTACTTTGTAGAACGTATCACATTTAATCATAGCGTCTGGCAAACCAAGACACTCGGTCCTTGGAGACGCAACAGTAATACTGGACACAGTCTAAGAGGGAAGGGCGGCATAAAAGTTCGCTTTGCCATGGCTCTTTTTTGGAGAAACAAAGAAAGCCACATGAATTGACCAGGAAACTCTGCCCAGAAGAGACCTGAAAATCCTACTCTAGACCCTCTCATGCAATTTTATAAAAAGAGACAGTATTCAGCAGATCACTCTTGACCTGACACTGCATTTTATATCATATATAATATATCATATATTCTAACATCTCTAATCGGGATTTTTCTTATCGACCTACTATGATTTTTATGAGGAGCGCACTCAATGTCATCGGGCAGACTTAAGAAACGCGTCGGCTTTACTTTGATCGAATTACTGGTTGTCATCGCGATTATTGCCATTCTGATCGCCCTTCTGTTGCCAGCGGTACAGCAGGCACGCGAAGCTGCCCGTCGTTCCACCTGCAAAAACAATATGAAGCAACTGGGACTGGCACTTCACAACTACCATGACACGTTTCAGGTATTCGTTCATATGATGGGTGGTTCCGCCAACGGTCGTTGTTTTGGTGGTGCGCCTGTAACCGATGGTTGTTCCACCAATGCTTTTGGAACGGGAAATGAAAGTCGGATCAGCGGTTTTGTAGGCTTGCTTCCCTATTTTGATCAGGCCCCATTATTCAATCAAATCTCTTCTCCACTGGGTAGCTACCCTGCATTCGGAGCATCACGTGATGACAGTGGCTATGCGCCATGGAAAGCGAAGATCCCCGTGATTCTCTGTCCTTCAAATCCAACTCCAGCTGACTATCGAGGATTTGGCTGGACAGTTCCTCAAAGCTATGTCTTCTGTATGGGTGATACAATAAATAACTGGGGCGTTCGCAACACGCGTGGCATCTTCGGATTTCAATCCAGTACTAAAATGCGGGATATCACAGATGGCAGCAGTAATACGATCATGCTGGCCGAACGGGGTATCTACTCCGGAAATGCCCGCGATGTCCGTGGGTTGGCAGCGAATGGAATCAGCTCGGTATTGACGGCTCCCAATACCTGTTTTACGACAGCCAGCGGTGGTTTGTATAATACAGGTCAAAGTGTGCAGAAAGACCGTCACATGGGCGGGATGTGGCAGCACGGACAACCTCATTTTGCCGGTTTCTGTGCCGTGCTACCGCCTAACAGTCCATCGTGCATGTCCAATACTCATGGTGACAGTTGGGCGCTCTCCAGTTCCAGCAGCTACCATGAAGGAGGAGCTCATGTTCTGCTGGCTGACGGTGCTGTTCGCTTTATCAGCGAAAACATCGATACTGGCAACCTGGCTCTGGCACCTGCTACCAGCGGTCCCAGTAACTATGGCATCTGGGGAGCTCTGGGAACGAAGCAGGGGGGAGAAACTATCGGAGAATATTAATCGCTGACGAAACACGCACTCAGTCTACCGGTATTAATCTTTTCCCAGTTGCAATCCAATGGTATTTGATCATGGCATTATTGAAAACCTTTCGACTTTCCAGGTTTCTGTTTGTGTTTCTCTCTTTGAGTGTAACAGTCGGTTGTTCCGCAAATACCCCTGACACCCCAGAGACGGTTCCTGTTTCAGGAACCGTTTCATACCAGGGGAAGCCTCTCCCCGGTGCATCGGTGATCTTTCTGGATTCGTCTGCAGCATCTCCTCAGACGGGAACTCTCAATACCATCACTGACGATTCAGGACAATTTGAACTCAAGTCCTACTTCGGAGCGCGAACCGTTAAAAATGGCGCCGTCCCGGGAACATACAAAGTGACCATTCTCAAAATGGTTCCTCCCGGAGAAATGACCGAAGATGAATACGAGGCGAAAGTGGCGGAGGCTGATAAAATCGTATCCGGGGGGGGCGTATTGAGTCAGGAACAGACACCGCCAGAGCTAAAGCAACTCATCCCTCGAAAATATTCTGATGCATCACTTTCGCAGCTCGAAGCGAAAGTAATGCCGGATCAGGAAAACGAGTTCCAGTTCGATCTCAAATAAAGTAGCTGGCTAAATGCAGGCCTTACTCTTTCTGAGATTTCTCGCGTGTGAGCGTTTCTACCAGGTTCGCTGTCTTGCGAATATGCTGCTCCATTTCCTGAGCCGCTTTTTCACAATCATTTGCCTGCAGGGCGCGAATGATCTCCTGGTGATCCGAAAGCGCGATTTCCTGAGCCTGACTTTCGTTGTCTACAACTTCTCGGATAGCCTGCACCAGTGTATTATATCGGAGTAATTCATCTTGCAAACGGGTGCTGCCACAATGTGCTGCAATCAACGAATGCAACCGAATATCCAGTGACATTGCTTTCTGCGACCAGTTGCTATTGCGTTTTTCATTGCTGATCGACACAAACTCATCTGAAAGTTCCGCCAGAAATCGTGATTCAATTTTCCCGCAAGCAGTTCGGACCGCTTCCACTTCAAGAATCCGTCGCAACTGGTAAATCTCGCGGATCTGGGTGACACCAAATTCCCGCATCACGGCCCCTCGATTGGGAAGATTTTCCACAATTCCAATCGATGCCAGTTCCACCAGTGCCTCCCGCACGGGAGTTGCACTCACGCCGAACTGTTCAGCCAGACTTTGAATTACCATTCGATGACCGACCGGAAACTCTCCCCGGATGACCGCCGTCAGAATTCGTTGTACCACGACTTCACGGATATTTCCCCGGGGCACCATCGAAAACGAGCCGGGCAGATTAGTAGTCGACATAATTGATCCTTGATCAGCCTGTGACAGGCCAGAAGGGCGAACTCTAGATCACATCACCTTTCTGCGTAGTCTCGCAGGGAACCGGTCACAGTGTCCCTGGAGACGCTACAGTAAAACGGGACACCGTCCTGATATGATGTAATATTATATATAATATACCCGAGTGAGAAAAGTGGGAGGGCGCGCACTTCAGAAAATAAGACAAGCCTGTACTGATTCAGACCTGCATCTCAGATAATAAATCAGGCAATGATATTATGTACAACTTCACCGGCGACATCCGTCAGTCGGAAATCGCGACCGGAATAATGATAGGTCAACCGCTCGTGGTTGATGCCCATCAGATGCAGAATCGTCGCGTGCAGATCATGGACGTGAACCTTATCCTGCATCGCGCGGAAACCAAATTCATCCGATTCCCCGTGTACGGTGCCCCCTTTGATGCCACCGCCGGCCAGCCACATACAGAATCCGAATGGATTATGATCGCGACCGTTAATCCCCCCCTGCGCAGTCGGAGTGCGTCCAAACTCGCCCCCCCAGACAACCAGTGTTTCATCCAGCAGTCCGCGCTGCTTGAGGTCGGTCAGCAACTGAGCGATCGGCTGATCAATATCCTTGCACAATCGTTCGTTGCTCTTATCGTGATTGCTATGCGTGTCCCAGGGCTGTCGATTCCCATAGTAAACCTGCACAAACCGCACACCACGCTCGCTCAATCGACGGGATAATAAGCAAGCCTTGGAGAACTCGCTCTTCCCATAGGCTTCCTGAAGCTTCTCGGGTTCACGCGAGATATCAAACGCATCGGTCGCTGCGAACTGCATCCGGTAAGCCAGTTCCATCGATTTGATCCGCGTCTCCAGCTCATTGTCACCGGCGCGTTTTACCAGATGCTGCTGATTGATCGCCTGAACCAGATCCAGCTGCTTCTTCTGCTGTTCAGATGACATCACTTCATTTTTGAGATACGGAATCATCTGTTCGGGATTCAGATCTTTATTGTTGATATGTGTCGCCTGATGCTTGCCGGGCAGAAAGGCGCTGCCCCAGAGTTTAGGACCGACAACCGGTTTGCCCGGACATAACGCTAGAAATCCGGGCAAGTTCTGATTTTCCGTTCCCAGCCCGTAAGTCAGCCATGACCCCAGGCTGGGGCGTGTGGGAGTCAACGTCCCCAGATTCATCATACACAGCGCCGGTGCATGATTCGGGAAGTCCGTGTGCATCGAGCGAATTATCGCCATGTCGTCGATGTGCTCTGCAATTTTTGAAAAATGTTCTGAGACTGGAATTCCGGATTTTCCTGCATTAATGAATTTCACCGGGGAAGGCATCAAACCCATTGTTTTAGATGCAGTCCGAATATTCGCTGCAGCAGGACGCTGTCCTTCATACTTCTTTAGCAGCGGTTTCGGGTCGAAGGTATCCATCTGAGAAGGACCGCCACTCATAAACAGAAAAATCACCCGCTTCGCTTTCGGTGCGAAATGAGGTGTCTGCTGGGGAGTTTTCTGAGAGGCCCCCTCGGCTGAAGCCAGCATGCCTGCCAGGCTCATCATGCCAAAGCCACTACCGACTTTCTCCAGGATTTCGCGACGATGGAACAGGTTCTGTCCGTTGAAATTCATCATAACTCAGATCTCGTTTTTAATTCGAAAGAATCGCCGACCTGACAAATCCACTTGACTGTCAGTCAACATACATCATTTCATTACTGCAGAGTAACGCCAGGCAATAGCGTTGCCAGTTAGTCAATTGTTTCGGGTCGATGTCCTGACGTCCTTCGTAAACACCATTATGTTTGTTCCCGGTAATATCTACGGCCTGGGACAGGTTCGGGTTATCTGTCCGCAAAGGCCAGCAGGAGAGGGGATCAGAAGATAAAATCGAGGCCACATAGTCTGCATGTGCCAGTTGATCCTGTTTCAGTTTCGCAGCAGCAAAATGTTTCTGTACCTCTGCCGTACTCAATGCACGATTGAAGACTGCGACTGCCCCCAGTTGTCCCTGGAAATTTGAGAAATTGTCACTCCGCCCTGCGATGATCAGCTCCGCCACACCATCAGCATATCCGGGTTCTGCTTCTCCCAGGATTTCCGGTTTGGGGCTACCATTCAGATAGACGGCAATCTGCTTCTCATTACGAATCAGCACCACATGATTCCAAGTTCCCGGCTGAATAACGGTTGAACCAAATAAAGAGTCCCGTTTCAAATCACCGTTATAAAAGAACAGACGACCGGCTTTATTCGGACGATACTTCCCGGCAATCCCCAAGTGGTCACCCGCCGCTTTTGCAGCAGAATCCTTACCCCGGGAGAAGAAGTAACCGGTAATGATCCGCTGCTCATTGGGGATCTGGTTCTTAACCCATAATTCGACCGAGTAGGAATCTCCCAGCTCTTTCACGTCCGCCTTCATTCGCTTGCCGGCAAATGTGGGAATCTGCTCCCTCTGACTGTCTGACTCGCCCGCCGAATCACTGTTTTCCAGGAACTTCAGCCCTATCTGCATTTCAGACGGTGTCGGTTCCCGCGAGAACAATAACCGATAAACATCATTGACGCGTTTTTCAGAAGACTCACCTTCCAGCCGACTGGCCAGTTGCTGTGCCTGCTGTCTGACAAAAGGAGAATTCAACACAAACAACTGCTGTAGCGGCGTTGTGGTCTTGGAACGACGTGCCGCATGAATCGCGGGATCAGGAAAATCATAAGACTGCAGGAACGTGCTCAATTTATGCCGGGAAACCGTGGCATAAATGCCACGTCGTTGAAAGGTGGGATCATCAATATCACCAGAGGGCCCCTCCTGTCGAGCGTCCAGGTTATTACCAGCAGCCAGCAATGCATCACGATAAATCTCTGCTTCCAGTCGCCGACGATTGAAATACGAAAGCAGCCTGTTATTCGGGTCCTGCTTCTGTTGTGCTTCACTCAGTTCGATGTTGGAGGACTGTTGATACGTCGCCGACAACATGATCAGTCGATGCAGTTTTTTCATCGACCATCCCTCATCCATAAACCAGACGGCGAGATCATCCAGTAGCTCCGGATGGCTGGGCAGGGAACCGGTTTTTCCATAGTTGCTCGGCGTATCAACCAGTCCTTCTCCAAAATGATGCTGCCAGATTCGATTCACCATTACCCGTGCTGTCAGTGGATTATCACGGTGGGCAATCTTCTGCGCCAGCTCCAGACGACCACTGCCATTCTGGAACGGTTCCGGCTGTCCTTCAGACAGCACACGTACAAAACGACGGGGAACCAGTTCTCCCAGATTGACAGCATTTCCGCGAATGAATACATTCAGATCGCGAGGCTTGGGATAATAGACGATCTTCATTTTGTCTTCAGTAATCTCTTCCACCCGCACCTGTTCTTCGGTGAGAGCATCTGCCAGAGGCAATTCAAAGCCGGGAGTCGATTTTTTGATCTCTGCCGCCTGCGCTTTATTCTCTTTGATCGACTTGTTATGAGCGGCGATCAACGCTGTATTCTGTTTCAACTCTTCCGGGGGAACCGGAAATTTGATTGTCGTCTGTTTCTTCAGATCCGGTCGCGAAGCAATCAACGGGAACTCGGCTTTGCCTGCAGCCTTGATCACCTGCTTCAGCTCTGTATTCCGTTTCGTTAATGCTTTGACCCTGGCAGCCAGGTCCGTATTCATCTTGTTTAACGCGTCCACTTTATCCCGGGCAGGTTGCGTCTTCGCCACTTCTGTATCAGGAATTATCGGCCGCGTCGTCTGTCGTACCGAAGCGAAGACACCGGCAATCCCATAATAGTCTTCCACCGTCAATGGATCGTATTTGTGATCGTGGCAGCGGGCACAGGCCATCGTCAGCCCCAGTAACCCCCGACACAAACTATCGACGCGATCTTCCCAGTCATCCGCATAGCGGTTTTCCAGCGTGATTTGTGACAGCGCGACTTCCTTGTGATAGGAAGGCCCCAGTCCCATGAATCCCAGGGCAGGGTAGTCTTCCGGACCGGTCTCCGGCAGAAAGTCCGTTGCCAGTTGACGAATCACAAATTCATCGTAAGGCATATCTTCATTAAACGCCTTGACGACCCAGTCTCGATAACGATAGGCGTGCGGAAACGGACCATTGTGAGGCCCCATATTCGTATTGTCTTCTGCGTACCGCGCAACATCCAGCCAGTGTCTGCCCCAGCGCTCACCATAATGGGGAGACTGTAACAGCCGATCGATCACCCGTGCATACGCGTCCGGAGATTGATCCTTCACAAAAGCATCGACTTCTGCAGGCGTGGGAGGGAGCCCGATCAAATCGAAATACGCACGCCGAATCAGTGTCTGTTTGGAAGCAGCGGGAGCAGGCGTGAATCCTTTCGCTTCCTGCGCTGCTAAAATGAATGTGTCGATTTTATTTTTCGGCCAGGCTTTCTGTTTCACCGCGGGGGCAGGGTAATGTTGTGGAGGTTGAAACGACCAGAACTCACGTGCCTTGTCGAAATCGATTTCTGTCTTCGCTGTTTTTTTAGAGGGCTCTGTCCGCGGGTCAGCGGCTCCCATCGCGATCCATTTTTCGAAGTCAGCGATAATCGCCTCCGACAGCTTCCCCTTCGGAGGCATCTGATAACTCTCTTCACCATACTTCATGGTTTCCAGCAGCAGACTCTCACCCGGTTTTCCCGGTACCAGCGCCGTCCCCGAATCACCGCCATCCAGCAGTCCCTGTTTAGAATCGACCAGCAGACTCCCCTTCAGATTCTTCGAATCCGCGGAATGGCATTCGTAACAATGCTGAATCAGAACAGGACGGATCTTCTTCTCGAAGAAATCCAGCTGTTGCTGAGTCGGTTCAGATTCGGCAGCGGAGAGTGGAAAAGCGGAGCAGAGAAACAGGCTCGTGCATACGATGACAGCTGTCACTTTTCGCAAAGTTTTCATAGTCATGTCTACGATGTTAGAGTCAGGTGGGAAAAAGCCGCGCAGGCTGGGGATGATTCAACTGTATCTCGTTAATTCACAATCAGATACATCAAGTCATATTTATATCGTATCGGGAATTCCTGCGAATAACAATATAATATTTAAAAAAGGCTCAGCAATGCGGCAAGATTCACAGAATTCCACTGTTTCACGGGATTTACTCTGATAACCTGTATTGAACCCGCTTCTATGCAACGTTAGTCTTAAAATGACATGTGGTTCGATTCATCAATCAACATGACGGGCATTGTGATTCAGGTCGATTTACTCTGATTTCAAACACCTCTGACGTAAGGACTTGCCATGATTCCTCGTGTGTCCCTCTCAGCAAAACTGGTACTGCTCTTCTCTCTGGCTGTCAGCTGTCAACTCAACGTCCTGAATGCCGCCGATCCTCCAAAACAGGCTCCCAAGGCGCCCGGTTTCACAATTCCCTATATCGATCTCGATGCCCAGTCGCATCGCCAGATCGTCGTCGATCGCGAAGAAAATCAGTACCTCGGACATCCCACCACCGTTTTACTTGAAGATAATAAAACCATCCTCTGCGTTTATCCCAAAGGTCACGGGAAGGGGGGCATCGTCTATAAACGCTCCACCGATGCCGGAAAAACCTGGAGCGATCGTCTGCCCACTCCCGCTTCCTGGGCGACCTCGCGTGAAGTCCCTACGCTACATCGCGTCGTCGATGCTTCAGGCAAAAAACGTATCATCATGTTCTCCGGTCTGTATCCTGCTCGCATGGCGGTCTCCGAAGATGACGGCCAAACCTGGAGCGAACTCAAACCGATCGGCGACTGGGGCGGCATCGTCGTCATGGGTGGTGTCGAACCGCTCAAGACTGGCCCCGGTCATTACATGGCGCTGTTCCATGATGACGGTCGTTTCATCTCCAAAGATTCCAAACAACAATCACCGGTCGTGTTCACTCTGTATCAAACTCTCTCCACCGATGGCGGCTTAACATGGTCCGCCCCGGAAGCCATTCACAAATCGTCCGAATACCATATCTGCGAGCCCGGCATCATTCGCTCTCCTGATGGCAAACAGCTGGCTGTCCTCCTTCGCGAAAACAGTCGTCGTCACAATTCGCAAATCATTTTCTCCAACGATGAAGGCAAAACCTGGACCGAACCCCGCGATCTGCCCGGCTCTTTGAACGGCGATCGTCATACCGGCAAATACGATCCAGTCAGCGGTCGGCTGCTCATCTCCTTTCGCAGTAACACACCCAAAGGCCACAAAGCTCCCACCGAAGGAGACTGGGTCGCCTGGGTCGGCACTTACGATGACCTCGTCAACGGCAAAGAAGGTCAGTACCACGTGCGGCTCAAAGACAACACCAAAGGGGCCGACTGCGCCTATCCCGGCGTCGAAGTCCTCCCCGATGGCACCTTCATCATCACCACTTACGGCCACTGGGAAAAAGACAAAGCCCCTTACATCCTCAGCATCCAACTCAAACTGGCCGAACTCGACGCACTCGCCAAAAGCCATTAAACGAATCCATTCTCAACTATTTTACGATCACGGGTTTTAACGTTCATGGGTGACCCCGAATGCAATTCGGGGTTGTCGCCAGACAACAGGAAACTGACAGTGTAAGCCCGCAATGAAGAGTAACCTTCTCATCCTCAATCCCATTCACAAACTACGCCGTCTCTAACATTATGTCTTCATCGTCCACCACCAGCTTCCGGGACGAATCAACAAACAGCGACGCAACCCCTGCAATGAAAAACGCAATCGCACACGTGACAAACGCCATGTTCCAGTGATGCTCCTCGCCATTCGCGGTATTCACGGTAATTACCGCGATCATCAACGAAGGTGCGACCGCCGCCCCCAGATTGCCCCACATGTTTCCCCAGCCCAGCACCGAACCCACGTGCTTGCCGGCGATATCCTGGTTGAACGCCCACATCGCAGGCGAACCGAAATCGGTGGAAAACGCCACAATCGAAAACATGATCACGGAAGTCCAGGGAGAAATCTCCAGCAGACAGACCAGGTAAGCCGCCATCGCAGTAAACCGCGAAAGTGCAATCGGCAGCACACGACTCCACCGCAGACTGATCCGTCGCATCAACCAGTCTGTCACTTTCCCCCCTGACAAAGTTCCCAGCCAGCCCACCGCCAGCGCAATCGTTACCATTTTCCCGCGTTCTTCCAACGGAACCTGGTACTCCTCATCCAGAAATCGTGGCAGCCACGTCACCAGAAACAGCCAGCCCACATTCGTGCAGAATTGCGACAACGACAGCAACCACAAGCTCTGGTTTTTCATGATCGCCTTAAAGGGAATGCCGCCGATCTGCTTCGAATGATCTTTATCCGACTCCAGCCGACCATGTTCAATCAGTGTGAGCTCCCCATTCGAACAGGCCGGATGCGCACGCGGATAATCGCGAATCACCCACCAGAATATCCCGGCAATCAGAATTCCCACCAGGCCGTAGGTCATCATCATCTTACGCCAGCCTTTTCCCTGCACCTTGCGTACGTCGGCTGAATAGCGTGCTTCAAACAACAATCGATTCAACCGGGAGCGTTGCTCAACGTTCAGCTCTCCAGGACTCACATTCAACAGCTGTTCCGCCTGCTGATTGAGCGTCAACCCTTCAAAATCGGCCGGATCATACAGCGTCTGTTTCTGCAAAATGGGATTCAGATTCTCCAGGAACGAACTCTCTGCTTTCGTAAATGATGCCACCAGCGATTTAGCTTCAACTGCCGCATCAGCGGCAGCAGTTGCTTCTGTCACCGCTGACTCCGCTGCATTGGCCGCATTCTTAGCTTGGGTTTCAGCCAGGACTTTATTCTCACCACTGGCATTTGCAGCTATGGTTGCAGCATCCTTAGCTGCAATCTTAGCCCTAGTCGCAGCTTCAGCGGCAGCATCCGCCTTAGCGGCAAGAGCCTCCGCATTGAGATAGTTTCTACTTTCCGACGTCAGTCCCTCATAAATCTTTGTTTCAAATTCCTGTTTCTCATCCACTCGTTCCAGAAACGTCGTCGCCAGAGCGTGCGGATTCATAATATCGCCGGACTTCAGATCCGAGGATTCCGACATCGGCACAAACAGGATAATCAGAAACGCAGTCAACACCGGCGCCAAGGCACCACCAATCCGTCCGCCGACAGTAACCATACTGCTGGCAAAGCCGCGCTCTGTTAAAGGCATCCACTTACTGACAATGTTGGCACTCGTGGGATAAGCACCAGCCTGACTCAGACCAAATCCCAGTCGAAAAATCAGCAGCATGATGAAACCGGTCGCCAGCCCCGTCATCGCCGTAAACAGGGACCACATCAGAATGTAGATCGTCAACATTTTCCGCGCACCGAAGCGGTCACTGAACCACCCGGAAGGGACCTGGCATAATGCATAAGATACAAAAAACGAACCGAGCAGGATACCAATCTGCTCGTCACTCAATCCCAGCTCATCTTTGATAAAGACCTCGGCGAAGGAGATGCAGAACCGGTCCAGGTACAACAGCACCGCCATCAGCATGCAGACAAAGATCACACGATAACGAACATACGAACTGGTCGGTTCCACACTGGCCATAAGTCATTCAGCTTTCATTCAGAGTCGGTGCGCATTGTTTGAGTGGCAGCAGTATAACAGCAGAATTTCCTGAAAACGAGCATCAAATCCGTTCCTCTCTCCCAGTTTCTCAACGAAATTCACTGCATTTCACCTGAACTTACTGGCGTCTCTTCAGCTTGACAGCCTGCCGCACCTCGATAACTTATGCGATAAGCGCGTCGCGCGCGTGGCTTAATTTTTTATCAGGTCTATCGTCATGAGAATTCAGCAGTTACCACAATCGAGTCTCAAACCGCATCAACCACTCCCATTCCCTGTTACCCTCTATGTGAAAGGTTTTCCGTGCTGTCATAGTAGATTATATTCAATGTCACGAACCGCGTTAGTTCACTCTCTTCACTACTGTATCGACACAGTTATCGACGCACCATCGACACGCTATCGTCACTCATCGAATCAGTCTCGCCGGTATATCAAACCCGTATCAACTCATATCAACCACTCCTTTTATCCACCTGCTCAAAACAGACCGTTATTGTTCACGATCGATCAACGTGAACACGCTCATTTCGATCTGGTCAACAGAACAGATTTCTCTTACGATTCGGCAGCACGATCATACGAACGGATATAACATCGGCAACGAAAGGATTCACGATGCTCCCTCGTCATCGAATTTATTTAGTCGCATTTCTCTTTCTGGGCAGCGTGCTACCCACCACAAAGGCAGCCGATCAGCAGCCACTGACGATCGATGTCATCAACCAGACCTGGAAAGCACGACGCGAGCGCCTGCAGGCAATGCGGATCGAACTTTCACTGGAAATAACGACCAGTAAACTTCTCCTGTATCCTGAAGAAGAAACTCCTCTCATTGAGACCAGTGACTATATTCCACTGACTAAAGAAGAATCCGAGCACCTTAAAAAAGAACAGGTAATCAATCACGCCAGGTACTCAATGCTGCTCGATTCTCCCAAAATGCGTTACCATTACCGGGGACGCTTTCCTACTGCTCGCTTGAAAGAGACAGTATCTGTCGAATGTACCTGCTTCAGTGACGGACGGTCTTTTACGAGACTCAATCAATCTCAAGAGACTCCCTCGATTCATATTTTAAAGGCGTCCAAAGCGAGTACTCTCTTCAATTCCCTGGCACAACTTCCACTTCGCTGGACACTCCTGCCGGGAGATCCTGACTTGGGAGAAACCCTGGAAGGCTTCACTGTTCAAGCTAATACAGAATCGATTCAGGATCTCGATTGTACCGTTCTGAAAAAAACAGATTCAGAGGGAACAGCCTATCTCTGGGTGGCTCCCAGGTCACATGATTATGCGGTACTGAAATACGAGTATCACTATGCAGGTAAAATATTGAACTCCTGTCATGTTCAATACAAAAATGACAAAACATGGGGTCAAATCCCCCAGAGTTGTGAAATCAAATGTTTATACGGAAATGAAGATATACTGCGAGATGCATACAAATATACGTTCAATACATTCCATGCCGATGCCAATATTACAGATGATGAGTTTCAGTTGAATTTTCCCCAGGGTGCCCGGGTCTGGGATTATCGAAAACGGGATTCCCAGGGAAAAGTAATCAGCTATATTGTGGAATAAGATATTACGAAATCCTCTTTCAATCTGGAACGCTCCCCATGTTAACCCGCGCCGCCGTTCTTCATGAAATGCAACGTCCGACTCCCTACGCGATTTCCAAGCCGCTGGTCATTGAAGAAGTCAATCTCGCCGATCCCGGCCCCGGTGAAGTCCTCGTCGAGATGGCAGGCGCCGGCCTCTGTCACTCCGACCTTTCCACCATCGACGGTTCGCGCCCCCGCGTGATGCCGATGGTCATGGGACACGAAGCCAGTGGCATCGTCCGCGAAGTCGGTCCCGGCGTTCACGATCTCCAGCCCGATGATCACGTCGTCTTTTCGTTCGTCCCCCTCTGTGGTCACTGCATTCCCTGCGCCACGGGTCGCCCCGCGTTATGCGAACCCGGCGCAGCAGCAAATACCGCCGGCACCTTACTCTCCGGTCGCCGTCCTTTCAGTAGCATCTCTGGTCAGGAAATCAACCACCACCTCGGCGTCGCCGCCTTTGCCGAACACACGGTCGTCGCACAGGAATCGCTGATCAAAATCGATTCCCAACTCCCTCTCAGCACCGCGGCCCTGTTTGGCTGCGCTGTGATGACGGGCGTCGGCGCGGTCGTCAACACGGCAAAGATAGAACCCGGTTCCAGCGTCGCCGTCTTCGGCCTGGGAGGGGTCGGCTTAAGCACCATCATGGGCGCCCGCGCCGCGGGGGCCGAAACCATCTTCGCCATCGATCTGCTCCCCGATAAACTCGAACGCGCCACCCAGGTCGGCGCGACACATACGATTAACGCCAGTGAAGAAGATCCGGTCCAGCTGATCAAAGACATCCAGAACGGTGTCGACTATACCTTTGAAAGCGTTGGTAACGAGTTGGTCCTCCAGCAGGCTTACGCTGCCACCAGACGAGGCGGCACCACCATCACCATCGGCCTGCCACACCCCAACAAAATGTTCTCCGTCCCCGCTGTCAGCCTGGTCGCGGAAGAACGCACGATCAAAGGCTCCTACATGGGCTCCGCCGTCCCCCGCCGCGATTTACCCCGCTTCATCGCCATGTACCAGGCCGGCCTGCTCCCCGTCGACAAACTGCGTTCCAGCACCATTCAGCTGGATGAAATTAATGAAGCCTTCGACGCCCTCGCCACCGGCACCGCCGTCCGACAGGTGATTACGTTTGGGAAGTAACCGACCGGTAATTCTACGCAATCTTAATCAGGTTCGACATGAACCGCGGCTAACGCCGTGCGGCTGATTTTTGCAGTCATCATCGTAATTTTTACTATGTCTACGACTCCGAACGAGGCATACCTGATTAGCCGAAGGGCGTTAGCCCCGGTTGTCTTTCAATATGTATTTAACTGCAAATCTTGTTATTTTCAGTTACAAAAACCATTTCAATTCATTCCACCACATGCCCCGCCGCGATTTACCCCGCTTCATCGCCGCGTACCAGGCCGTTCTGTTCCCCGTCGACAAACTGCTGACCAGTACCATTCAGCTGGCTGAAATCAACTCAGTCTTTGACTCGATAAACGTCTTTATATTCAGGATGCTTACGCTTTTGGGATCGGTTTAAAACAGTTCTTAATGCATTCGCAACAACCCACTTCATCTTCGAATCTTTCTCTTTGTAAAACGCATCCAGGAGCGCCTCGGATGCCACGGAATTGGCATTTTTCTCGGTAAGCGAACGGATAATCCCTTCACGTATTTCGGGAAGATGCTCCTCATATAAGTGCTTCACCAGAATCGGGTAGGCACTGCTGTAGTCACCAATGTCACTTCTCAAAAACTTATGGCGATTCTTGTTATTGACGAAGTCCCAGATAGAAGCAATTCCATACCCAAGTTCATTAAGTTCCTTCACCAGAGCTTTCTCGTCTTCCTCCAGGATTTTCTGATGTGCTTTCTGTTTCTGCTCCTTATTTTTCATTATTCCCTGAAATTCAGAATCATTTTTCAGTTGCTTCAATAAATCACTGGCTTTCATCAGGCCCCCCCTTAACTCCTCTTTCACATAACCCGCTCCAACAATCCCCCACACCACATCCGCCATCTTCTGCTGGCCTATCTGTGAAAGATGAATCGAATCCAGCGTCGCATCGCCGCCCGCGAGGATTGACAGCAACACCCGTTTCGGCACCAGCTTCACGTCATGTTTTTTCGCCAGTCTGCGTTGAATCCGGCCAAACCCATGATAAAACGGAGGCAGCGGCAATTCCAGTAACAACCCCAGCAGCCAGACTCCCACCATGGCCTCAGCGGCTCCCTTCCGCCAGCGCTTCGTAAATAATGTGATCAGCCAGAACACAAATCAGACAGAGAAACGCATTCACTTTGTTATCATGAGCACCCTGACTCATACTTTACTATCATAACAATGATTGACTCAAATGAACCATTCATTTTCTGGTGTTGTCGCTTCGCTCCCGTATCATAGACCCAATTCGACTTCAATGGTTCTGCTGTAGGGTGAACCTCTTCAAATATAAAGAAAAAAGGGTGGGCCCGAATATAATTCGGGCCGAGCGCAGCGAGCAGGAAACTGACAGTGCAATCATTCAACTCAGCAAGTGGTATCCAAACCATGTCGCAACGGGCATCGAAATGCTGCTCTTAATTCGAACGTTTTCCCTGTCAGTTTCCCATTGTCTGCGACAGCACCGAATTACATTCGGTGCTACCTGCTATCTTCTCTTCAGTCTCGACTCCCTATGCACCTCGATAGCTGCGAATCGTCATCCAGATACCGGTTATGACAACAACCAGCCACTGCCACGCGGACTCAGTCCACCACTGATATCCTACGGAAACAGTACACATCAACCAGAAAGCTGTCATAAGCCATTCGCGGGTTGTCAAAGGTGTGTCGGGATCAATACTGTGCCGCCGGACTTCCGAAAATGGTTCCCATTTCTCCTGTTTTTCAAGAGGCACCGCTTCGCGCAGAAACGCAATGATTGCATGTTGATCTCTTCGCTTGAAATGATCCAGATTGATTCTGAGCTTGTCGGTCGGTGAGTTCAGAATAATCTCGTCTGACATCGATAACCAGTTGAGATCGGTAACTTCATCCAGCGAAAGCGAATGCGTTTCAGGACCTGTCACCTGCGTAATCACCTGCGGCGAGAGTGTCAGCTGAAACCGTCGCCAGAAAGCCAGTGCCTCCCAGATCCCGAATACCGTCAACAGGATCAACAAGACACACCCTGCTAAAGCTGCGAGCACCGATTTACTGGTGTAACTGCCCGTTATTAAGTAGAAATAATTGACCAGAAAAATTCCGGCACCCACCCAGAAGACCATCACCACAACAGTCATCACAATAAACCAGGGTTTGGCTCGATAGCTCTGGTCTGAAATGACTTCACTCATGTTACCACCCTCTGATACTTTTAAATCACTGACTGAAAGGATCATTCAAAACAGACAGACCAATACACTCTTTCTTAACGCCCCCGACAGCTGCGGATTGCAACAGTGAAAAAAAGAATTCCAAATAACAGATAGAGCGTTTCTGAACGACTCCACCACATAAATCCTGCCAGGCCGGCCGCAGCGAAACAAAACCCTGTCGCGAATTTCTCCCAGTTTGTCAGAGGTGCAAGAGGATCAATGCTGCGTCGCCGAACTTCCGAAAATGGCTCCCACTTTTCCTGTTTTCAAGAGGCACCGCATCGCGCAGAAATGTAATAATCGCGTGTTGATCCGTCCGCCTGAAATCATCCAGGTTGATTCGGAACGAGTCGGCTGGTGATTCGACGATCATCTCATCTGAAATCGATAACCAGTTGAGGTGAGAAATCTGGTTTAAAACGATCACGTGTTCTTTATCACCTTCCAGCTTCGTAATCGTCTGCTCTGAGAGAATCACCCGAACCCATCGCGAGTAAGTCAGAAAAGCCCACACACCTGCCGTGCTCATAAACATCACACAAGTAATATAAATGAGAGTAAGAATCACAAATCTGTCCGTCAGGTTGCCACCTCTGGAACAGGCATCGTGAATCAGAAAAACGCCGATTGCAAGAGTGAAAATCCTGTAAGTGCTAAACAGACTCCGGTACCACGGACCTGGTCGATAGCTCTGTTCTGATAAGATTTCATTCATAACAGTATTCTCGTCGATGATTCGATGTTACCAGGCTTTTGCCTGTACCATTTCTCACGAGCGCCGCCAATCATGATTCCCACGATCGGTCCCAACACAAACGCAGCCGGAATCCCGTACAGCCGCGCCGCATCAATGCAGGTGGTATCAGCCATTTTTGAATTATAAACCAGTGGCTCATTCCTGAGCCTGCTCCCCAGCAGCGCCCCACCTACGACCAGGGCCAGGCAACCCACCAGACCATACACCGCATGCCGCAACCAGGGTCCAAACTCAGCCGCGACGATAAAGGGACCCACCAGGGCCAGGATGCCCATACAACCCAGCATGACCACCTGTGTAAAACGGACTTGTCCCTGCTCGAACAATACGTCCGTTTGAAAATGACCTGGCTCAATCACATAATCCCTGGTCAATACTGTCAGGTAAAAGCCCAGAATGAACCCGGTAAAGACGCCGCCCAACACACCTTTCAGAATAGTTTCCACGAGCTTCATCGTTACAGTCTCTTTCAGAAAAGACACTTTTCATATCCACACATCAGTCTAACAGAAAAAACGCCCGCTTCGAGAACTAATTCATCGTGCCCTGTCGGCGTCATTACCAGATACCCAATTCACCCTACACACTGATTTCCTGCAAACAATCCGTGACAAATCCATCAACGCCTGCTAATATTTAAAGTAACTTAAATATTGTTCTGATCCTCGCCAAATCCTCCCCCCGTAGAGAGCTGGTCCATGCCTGTACCAATACGGAATCTGATCCTGCCTGCCATCATCACGGTCTGCCTGAGTTCGTCTTTCTGGACGACACTTCAGACCGTTTCGGCAGCCGAGCCTTCGAAAAAAACGCCGCGCATCGAATTCAACCGCGACATTCGCCCGATCCTCTCTGAAAAATGTCTGCACTGTCACGGCCCCGATCCCGCTACCCGGGAAGCCGACCTGCGACTCGATGATCCGACAGACGTGAAACAGCCCCGCGACGGTTACGCCATCATCAATCAAAAGTCACCTGCAGACAGCGAACTGCTCAAACGACTGCTGACGACAGACACCGATCTCAAAATGCCCCCCGCCGATTCCGGGAAAGAAATTTCCGCAGCGGAAATCAAATTGATACAGGCCTGGGTCGAGCAGGGGGCAGAGTATCAGCAGCACTGGTCCTTCATTCCGCCACAACGGCCTGAACTGCCTGCGGTAAAAAAAACGAACTGGCCACAAACAGCCATCGACCGCTTCGTACTCGCTCGTCTGGAACGGGAACAGTTACTACCGTCCCCCCGCGCGGATAAAGCCACACTCTGCCGTCGGCTTTCGTTGGATCTTACCGGTCTGCCTCCCACACTCGACGAACTGGAAACGTTCCTCAACGATCATACTCCCCAGGCGTACGAGAAGCTGGTCGACCGTCTGCTCAGTTCACCCCGTTACGGCGAACACCGGGCCCGCTACTGGCTCGACGCCGCCCGTTACGCCGACACCAGCGGCTATTTCACCGACGAAGCATGGGAGATGTGGCACTGGCGCGACTGGGTCATCAACGCCTTCAATCAGAACATGCCCTTCGATCAGTTTACCATCGAACAGCTGGCGGGCGACCTGCTGCCTGATCCCACACAAGACCAGCTCATCGCCACCGGTTTCCACCGCAATCACATGACGACCCTGGAGACCGGCATCATCGATGAAGAATACCGCGTCGAATACATTGTCGACCGGATCGATACCACGTCCACCGTCTGGATGGGCCTGACCGTCGGCTGCGCCCGCTGCCACGATCACAAATACGACCCGCTCTCCCAGAAAGAATTCTATCAGCTCTTCGCCTTCTTCAACAATACGCCCGAAACCGGTAACACCCACACGGTCGGCAATGCCAAACCGATTCTCAAGATTCCCACGAAAGATTATCTCGACCGCGAACAGAAGTTGAAAGACGAACTCGCAGCGCTGGAACAAGCACACCAGCAGCGCGAGACACAACTCAAATCGCAACAGAAACAGTGGGAAGAAACTGCACGCAGCAATCTCACGTCCCCGGCCTCCGATCAACTGATGATCCACGAACCGCTGAACGAAATCACCGAAAGCAAGTCGCTCACCTCAATGGGCTCTGTCGAAATCAAACCGGGCTTTGTCGGTCAAGCGGCGAACTTCGACGGCAGCGCACTGTTGGAAAGTAACACGCCATACCGCTTCAGTCGCGACAAACCGTTTACGCTGGCTGCCTGGATCAACCCCGCCTCAGGCGGCCCCATCTGTCTGTTCTCACAAAACGACGATACCAACCAGCTCCGCGGCTTCGACATCATGATCCGCAAAGGCAAACTCTCCGTCCACCTGATCCACAAATGGAATTCCAACGCGATCCAGGTCGTCACCGATGCCGGCATTCGCTCCGGTCGCTGGCAGCACCTGCTCGTCACCTATGACGGCTCCTCCACCGCCGCAGGCGTTCGCATTTTTATCAACGGCGAACCGCAGGCCACCTCCGCTCCTTATGACAGACTCACCGGCGACATTACCGTCGACGAACCATTCCGCATCGGCCGCCGCAGCACGAGTGCCTTCTACAAAGGCGCACTCGACGACCTGCGAATTTACCAGCGTGCATTCTCCCCCGACGAAGCCAGGGAACTCGCCGACAGCCAGTTCCTCAACACGCTGCTGACGATCCCTGCCGAAAAACGGACCTCGCAACAGCAGCAGGAACTCCGCGACTATTTCCTTAAAACCGCTGCCCCGGATTCCCTGCGTACCGCCGAGAATCAACTGGCTAAACTCCGCAGCAGGTTAACTAAGCTGCAAAAAAACATTCCCACCACAATGGTCATGCACGAAAACGAAAAACCGCGAGACACGTTCGTTCTGCTGCGAGGCGTTTACGATCAGCATGGCGAAAAAGTCACCGCCGCCGTGCCCCAGGTCCTACCCGCATTCTCCCCCAAACTCCCCACCAATCGTTTCGGCCTGGCCCGCTGGCTCACCAGTCCCGATCATCCGCTGACCGCCCGCGTGTATGTGAATCGGCTCTGGCAACAACTGTTCGGTGTCGGCCTCGTCAAAACGGTCGGCGACTTCGGTTCGCAAGGCGAATGGCCCAGTCATCCGGAACTGCTCGACTGGCTCGCCGTCGAATTCCAGCAGAGTGGCTGGGATGTCAAACACCTGCTGAAACAGATCGTTCTTTCGTCTACTTATCGACAGTCCTCCCGCGTCACCGATGAACTTTACGAACGCGATCCCGAAAACCGTCTGCTGGCCCGCGGCCCCCGATTCCGTCTTGACGCCGAAACCGTCCGCGACAACGCCCTGCAGATCAGCGGCCTGCTCGTCGCGAAGCAGGGGGGACCGAGCGTCAAACCATATCAGCCCCCCGGCCTCTGGGAAGCGGTCTCTTACGATGGCAATGTCACTTACAAACAAAGCACCGGCGACGGACTCTACCGCCGCAGCCTGTATACTTACTGGAAGCGTCAGAGCCCGCCCCCCGGCCTGATGGCCTTCGACGCCCCCACGCGCGAAACCTGCACCGTCTCTCGCCCCCGCACCAACACGCCCCTGCAGGCACTCGTTTTGATGAACGACCCCACTTATGTCGAAGCGGCCCGCGTCTTCGCCACGCAGACCTTACAAAAACAGGCAAGTGAAGCAGAACGCATCGACTTCCTGTTCCGCGCGGCCACCAGCAGACTGCCAGCCAAAGCCGAACAACAGATTCTCAGCCGCATCCTACGGCAGCAGACCAGCATCTATCAACACGATCCCGCAGCCGCTGCAAAACTGATCAGCGTCGGCGAAACTCCGGTCGACAAAACACTGAAACCAAACGAACTCGCTGCCTGGACCATGCTGGCCAGCATGATTTTCAACATGGACGAAACTCTGACCAAACAATAACCGTGTTCACTCACAGGAACCGTCATGCAGATAGACCTGAATCAATTACAACACGATTTCACCCGCCGCCAGTTCTTCCGCTCCAGCGCGACCGGCATCGGCACCGCGGCCCTGGGTTCGCTGCTGAACCCCGATCTGTTCGCCAGTGAAACGCCGTCCGTCACGAGTTCCCATTTTCCCGGCAAAGCCAAACGCGTGATCTACCTCTTCATGCATGGCGGCCCGTCGCAGATGGAACTCTTCGACTATAAACCACGGCTCAAACAGTTGAATTCCGAACCGCTTCCCGATTCCGTTCGCGGCGATCAGCGCCTGACCGGCATGACTTCCGGCCAGAAGTCGTTCCCCATCGCTGCCCCCAATCAGTTCCGTTTTCAGCAGCATGGCGAGAGTGGGACCTGGGTCAGCGATGCCCTGCCGCACTTCGCGAAAGTCATCGATGATGTCTGCGTGATCAAATCGATGCACACCGAAGCCATCAACCACGATCCCGCCGTCACCCTGATGCAGACCGGACACCAGCAACCGGGCCGCCCCAGTTTCGGCGCCTGGTCGAGTTACGGCTTAGGCAGCGAGAACCAGAATCTGCCCTCGTTCGTCGTCCTCATCTCCGACGGCAGCGCGTCGCGACCGGCAGATCCCCTTTACGCGCGATTGTGGGGCACCGGCTTTCTGCCTTCCAGCCACCAGGGGGTCAACTTCCGCAAGAACGGCGATCCCGTGCTCTACCTCTCCAATCCGCCGGGCATCAATGACGCCAGTCGTCGCGGCATGCTGGATGGGCTCGCCCAACTCAATCAACGCCAGTTCGACGATTACCGCGACCCGGAAATCCAGACCCGCATTGCCCAGTACGAGATGGCGTATCGCATGCAGACCTCGGTTCCCGATCTGACCGACTTCTCCAGCGAGACCGAACAGACCTTCGATCTCTACGGCGACGCCTCCCGCAAACCAGGCACCTACGCGGCGAACTGTCTGCTCGCCCGTCGCATGGCAGAGCGGGGCGTACGGTTCATTCAACTCTATCACCGAGGCTGGGACCAGCATTACAACCTGCCCAGCGACCTCCGCCTGCAATGTGGCGACATCGACCAGCCCACCGCCGCGCTGCTGACCGACCTCAAGCAGCGCGGTCTGCTCGACGATACCCTTATCGTCTGGGGCGGCGAATTCGGTCGCACGATCTACAGCCAGGGCACCCTCACCAGTACCGATTACGGCAGAGACCATCACGGCCGCTGCTTCACCATGTGGCTCGCCGGCGGCGGCATCAAGCCCGGCATCTCGTATGGCGCGACCGACGACTTCTGCTACAACGTCGCCGATAACCCGGTCCACGTCCACGATCTCAACGCGACCCTGCTACATTGTATGGGCCTGAACCACGAACGCCTGATCTTCAAACACCAGGGCCGCGACTACCGCCTGACCGACGTCCACGGCACCGTGATTGACAAGATACTCACATAGTTTAATAAAACTATCGTGTGCCACTGTCGGCTTGCCCGACAGGGATGAAACAACACCGATAAAACACCCCGGGTGGCACTGGTGGCTCGCCACCAGTGAAAGAAATATCGACACCCGAACAACAAAAAAGGGTGGGCCCGAATAAAATTCGGGCCGAGCGCAGCGAGCAGGAGGTCGCAGCTCAAGCTTTCGAATTAATCAGAGGAATCCAACTCATCTCGTGTCCCCTTAAACATCAAGCATTTCTCACGAAGACCATTTGGTGACCGTGAACTGTTTTGCACGGCCGGACAAGCCGGTCCGTGGCACACGGAACCTCTATTAAAACAGCAATGTATCCCACCGTATCAGACGTCCGGGTGCCACTGTCGGCTTGCCCGACAGTGCTGGTACAACGCCAGAGAAATACACCCAATTAATCGAAATATTGCAACCGGGCTTGAATAGATTTGCCTGATTTGCAACCTTACCCGGTCAGTTTCCCGTTATCTCACCACAACACCGAATTGCATTCGGTGCTACCCGGTCTGGTAAAGACAGCAGACACTCAACGCTGAAACCGGGCTTCAATAAATGTCGCAATTTTCCGCACCAGTTTTTCCGCGGACTTCGTTTTTGCGACCACGCTATAGCCCGACCAGAAATCCCATTCCAGGCCGATCACTTTTCTCTGGTGTTGAAAATCCTGAAACCGTTCCTCCGGGCCGACCACCAATTCCCCCACAGGCACCAGCTGAAACTGATTCACAACGATTTGTGTAATCCTCTGATACGAGTCAGCTTCGATTTGAAAAAACGCAATCGTCAGCCGCTGGCAGGCATCCCGATGTTTATGCATGGCGATTCCCTGGAAATATCCCCACTCAAATTACCAGTCCGGATGCGTCTCGTGAATCCACACGTGGACAATATGATCACGCTGCGTTTCCAGATTTTGGTCTTCCACGGGAAATTGTCCAATTTTTTCAGGAGGGCTGCCTGTGATAATGCAGAAGGCTCCCAGCACCAGATACGGCAACACGACAAAAAAGAAGAGATCAGACCAGGTCAAGTCGCCCAGCAGAATTCCCGTAATCCAAATCAGCACAGGAAAATAATTGACGATTTTTAAGGCTGTCGGAACCCCGCTCATCTGACCGGCTGCAAGTCGTTTTAACCGGTCAATATCCTGCTCGGATCGAAACTGAGGAACCTGCTTTTTAAAAGCAAGATACTGGAACTGTAAATAGATCAAATACAGTAATAACAGGCCAACGGGAGCCAACATCAGCCCTACCATCATTTCACGCATCAAAGTCTCCAATTAAGCATCATTTAAAATGTAAGCGGGCAGCGAAATTTTCTGAACATCTTACTCAGGCTCAATCACGACTGCGGTCCCGTAACAGAGGACCTCGGTCGCCGAGCCTTTGCTGACCACTTCCGAAGCATCGTACCGCAGGCCGACTATTGCATTCGCACCCTGTTCCCGGGCATGTGCGAGTAAGCGATCAAACGCCTGCCGCCGGGCCTGCTCGCACATTTCGGTATAGGCACCGATCTGACCGCCCACGATATTTTTCAACCCGCCCATAAAGCCCTGCGCAATCGTCGGCGACCGCACGATGATCCCTCGCACAATGCCCTTGTATTCCTTAATTTTATAGCCTTCGATCGTAAACGTCGTCGTGACGGGCATGTTCATAGTGGTGGTTCCTGGCTGGTTTCTACTGATGATCGCTGGCGGGAATACTCACGATTTGAATCAGCGTTTTCGGATCCTCTTTGCCGTGGGTAATCGAAATCGATATCGTCCCCACTGCGGGCTGGTTCGTCAGCAGCAACTGCGCAACGGCCGCCTGTTTGCGAATGAAATGTTGAATAATCACAGTTTGCAGTTTCCCGTCTACTTCACGCTGTTGTGTCCAGTGGGCCGGCAGATAGAGATCAGTCCCGGGAAATTCATGACCCAGAATCGACCAGTTGGGCGGCTCAAACCCGCTTTTCTTCACATAAAACGCCACGACTTCCTGAAACGGTTTTTCAGACAAGTACTGTCCTGTATCAGTTCTTCTTGTGACACCATCCGCCTGATCTGGTTCTTTGACGGAATAAGTTGTAGCCCCCTGTTCCCTGGCTTCCGCACCGGGAATCACCCACGACTCCAGAGGACTTTTCTCCTCCGCCGCCTGCAGGGGAGTCAGCATCAGACAGAACAGAAACAGTAACATAAACCGCATTACAAACTCCTCGTATGAAGATTAAACACAAACGACTGACTACTGTGAAGATTCGCTTACCTGCGTCGTCCCCGACACGATATTTTCAGGCAGCATGAACAGCCCGGTCGCGGTCGGCCCCGCATTTCCTTCAGCGGGCTGCCACTGTTTCACGATGGTTTTACCCGCGCTGCTTTTGAACGTGGTCTGAAACCGCTGTGGTTTCCCGTTTGAATAAGTCACTTCGACAATGCCGATCACATGTTTCTGATACCGGGTATCCACGTCAATCGCATCGACCGAACCGGACGGCAGCGCCCGGGTGATTTCCGTCAGAGGCTGTTGCTGATACAGGCTGTGGACGGCCCCCGCATTCTCCATCACCGCAAACGGCTTCGCCTGCTTCTCAACTTTGTGGCTCCGATTGAATCCGAACAGCGCAACCACAACAGCCAACACAGCCAGCTTCACAAATAACCGCGTCAAAGCAACTCCCCCTGACTTCCGCTTCGGGAAGTGAATAAAAGGTGCGACACACATTGAAGAAGACACGCGTGTGCCAAAACCAGGGCCGGAACAGAACAGCCTGAATCAGCCTGTCCTCATCATGCCACACTATCCACCTGAACACAAGCGAAGCTTCAGACCAAGAGCAACGCATTCGTAATGCGTAGGTCAGGAGTTCGGCTCTCTTCATGGACTCTAGCTTGATCGGTATTAGTTAACTGAGTATATCCTTTCAGAATTGGTATATCGTTCCTGATTCGATTTATACAATTAACAAAGTTTTGCGAGGTCTGATGCGAGACTATTTACGTCCCAAGACACCTCACTAACGCATCTTTGAAACTGGTATTCGATTTCTTCAGTCTTGATTTCTATAGAAAGTCGTCTAGCAATCTCTTTAGGTAGTTGATCGCCACAGCGTCGCAGCATGCACCGCATCACGTACCAACGATTGTGTGATTCCCCCAAACGCACGAGTGCTACAAAAGCAATAGCTTTATTTGCAGGCGTGCCATGATCGAATATTGCTGTTAGGCGTGAGCATACTATGTCTGAGAAATGGAAAAGAAATGCCGTCGAATTGACCCATTCGCAGTACTTTTCAACTATCGCAGCTGCTGCACCATCTTTACGCTCGATGATTTTAATAAATACGTCGACTGGAATCCGAGTGAGGAAAGGTGTTGACAAGGAATAAACCCAAGAATCACTGTGTCCATCCGAACGTTCACTTATATCAAGCTCTATAAAGAATCTCGCAAACTCATCGTAGTCATCGTCTGACCAATTGTCGATGTTCTCAATTCTTTTCAACCATTCTTCTGATTGCCTATCATCGATCTTACAATGACCACCGATCTCAACCAGAGTATCAAGTAGCACCTCACGAAGCACACCAATTGAAGGACGCCTTGCGGGATTCATCTCTGTACACTTTTCAATAATAACCCCAACAGGACCAGAGACAGTGTGTTGTGCATAGGGAGTCCGGGGTGGTGTACCAAAGATATCATGCAGTATACAGCCGAATGAATAAACATCAGCAGCGGGCAGTGCACTATGAAAATCATTACGTTGTTCGGGTGAGCAGTACTGTTCTGTGTAGATAATTGTTCCTTCTGTCAGTGTCACTGTTTGACCAGTCGGTGGCAGGACGGCTCCCAAGTCCGAAAGCTTCCAATTTCCATCATGCTTTAGGATGTTTTTAGGATTGAGGTCACGATGGACATAGCCTAAATCATGAAGGTGCTGAAGACCGTTTAGAATATCTGCAATTGAATCAACATTGACGCTTCCAGACGATTTATCAGCCGCGATCTGGTCTTCGTATGTCGATTCTGCAAGTGGCATTATGAACCATGGTTCGATGTCGTTTAATTCCGATTCAATAACGGGCATAATTTCCTTGCCACCAAGTTCAGCTTGAATCATTACTTCTCGTTTGAATCGTTTACGCAGTTTATCATGAGTCTCAGGTGGGATATATGAGGCAGGGGCAAATGTTTTGCGTGCGAATATCTCACCGCGTGCGTTCTGTACTTCTTCTACGATTCCAAAACCGCCTCGACCAATTGTCCTTAATGCTGTGTACCGTGACATAAAATCTTCTAATCCTTAAATGGAAATTATTTATTCATAGACATTAATAGATTTTACCCAGACAAAAACTGGCCACAAGACCATATATGTTCAAAACAAAACAATATCTTAATGTACCCTACTTGATAAATTGCATATAATTGTGAAGCTTATCGCGATAAAACAGAGTATACAAATAGACAAAAAAATATACATCCCACCCCTTATCATCCAACAAACACTCCATTTACATTGTCACCAATATCACATACAATCGCCTCGACAGTTATTCGACCGAGGGGCGATGATGCAGATTTTGACACTCACCAGTTATATCAAAGCCGATCTGATTGCGCGGCTGTCGCGGGATGAGCTGCCGTCGGAATCGCTGACGCTCGCTGCGCTCTCGGATCATTACAAGGTGAGCGTCACTCCCATCTATCACGCCATCAATGAGCTGATCGAAGAAGGGTATCTCTATCGCGAAAAGAACCGGCGGCTCTGCGTCAACAGTGACCGGATCGGCGATGCCCGGACCGCGTCAAAGTCACCGCAGCCCGCGCCCCCCGAAGATCATTTCAAGCGGATCACCGATGATCTGCTCACGATGAGCCTCAAAGGGGAGTCTCTGTTTCTACGGGAAATGGCGTCCGCGAAAAAATATGGAATCAGCCGTACCAGCCTGCGGAATATTTTCAATCGCCTGGCAGGGGACGGCATGCTGGAACATGTCCCCCGGCGCGGCTGGAAACTGCGGTCGTTCAATCAGCACGATCTCGATGCCTTTATCGAAGTCCGCGTGGTCCTCGAGCTCAAGGCGCTCGATCTGTCCAAAGGGAGCCTCGACCGGGAAGTGCTGCAGAAGATCCTCGCCGGCAACCAGGTCCCCGCGACCGATGACGAACCGCTGCAGATCGACAACAGTCTGCACGAATATCTGATCAAGCAGTCGGACAACTATTACATCATCAGCTTCTTCGATCGGCACGGACGCTACTTCGATCTGCTGTTCCTCTGGGAATCGAACGACCGCGCCGCCGCGATTCAGGAAATTCAGCAGCATCAGCGGATACTCACCGCGTTACTTGAGGAAGACTGGAAGACCGCCCGCAAAGAACTGGAGTTCCACCTCCGCAGCAATCATCCCGTATTATCGCAGCTGAAACGCTGAGTTCGTTAACATCACGTGGTGACCAGATAGCGTTTATTTGATCGCTTTGATTGTGATGCGCAAGAAAGCGACCTTTATCGACATTTGTATTAACCGGGGCTAACGCCCTGCGGCTGATCTCTTTTGGTCATTAGCCGCAGGGCGTTAGCCTAATGGCACTTACTTTAAAGTAAGTTGGTTACCCCAGCCGTT
>TARA_R110000868_G_scaffold343120_1_pt1 | contig 43625 bp, 32 predicted proteins | sample TARA_R110000868 | Tara Oceans TARA_R110000868 (sample SAMEA4397489) | marine metagenome | biome: Polar Biome; feature: [SRF] surface water layer (ENVO:00010504); material: water (ENVO:00002006), including particulate matter (ENVO:01000060) such as... | depth 5 m | reverse complement strand
AATAAAAGAAAAGTAAAATCGTTTTTATTAATTTTACAGGAGTAAAGAGGTGTTATTTAGACTTTTGCAGATTAGCTACCTTGCCAATAAGGTTTAATGTTTCCTCTTTTGATGATGGACAGAAGGTATTTCTGACCCATAAGAAATAGATCAATCTAAACAGATGAAAAAGATTTGCATTATACTGGTTTTAATTTTTGGATTTACTATCAATTCCCAAGTCCAGCAGCTGGAAAATGATGGAGGGGTACATTTACCCGAAGATGCAGAAAGTAACTCCGCCTTTAAAATAGGGGAATGGTTAAAATTTAGGATCCATTATGGTTTCCTCAATGCCAGTTACGCTACGCTTCAAGTAAAATCGCATAATTTGGATGGAGTCCCCGTCTATCATGTTGTGGGGAATGGCAAAACAACTGGTTTCGCCAGTATATTTTTTAAGGTGGACGACACCTATGAAAGCTATTTTGATAAAAGGGATGGTAGACCATATAAATTTATCAGAAAAATTGATGAAGGAGGATATACCAAAGATATTGAAGTGAATTTTGATCACAACAAGGATATTGCGGTACTAAACGATAAAAAAAAGGATAAAAAGTTTAATTTTACCATTCAAGAGGGTATTCAAGATTTGATTTCGGCCTTCTATTATCTCCGTAACAACTACAAAGTTGAAGAATTGGTTGAAGGGGAGTCCATAGAATTGAACTTGCTTTATGACGATGACGGAGTGTTTAAGTTTAAACTTAAATATTTGGGCATGGAGGTTTTAAAGACTAAATATGGAAAGGTCGAGTGTTTAAGGTTTAGGCCTTATGTGCAATCCGGAAGGGTATTCAAGGAGCAGGAAAGTTTGTCGCTCTGGGTATCCAATGATAGTAATAGAATACCTGTAAGAATACAGGCCGATTTGAGTGTTGGGTCCATAAAGGCTGATTTGGATGGCTATAACGGACTCAAGCATCAATTTAAAATAATAATGGATTAAAATGAACAAAGAGCATATTGATTCCCAGATTTCCAAATTAGAAGAAAAATACAAGGATTCTGGGCAGGACCTAAGCTCTTATTTGGATGGTCTTCTCTATCAGCGCTATCTTACCTATTGGGATTACATTCATTTGGATACCCTGTTAAGTATCCAAGTGCCCAGGACACATTTTCCGGATGAGGAGATATTCATAATGTACCATCAGATTACCGAATTGTATTTTAAACTTATCCTCCACGAACAAAAGCAAATTGTGGATGATAAAACCCAAGACGTGGATTTCTTTATAGAAAAAGCGAACCGGATCAATAGCTACTATCAAGTTTTGATTTCCTCATTTAGCGTAATGATCAAGGGGATGCAGCGAGAGCAATTTATGCAATATAGAATGGCATTGCTCCCAGCAAGTGGATTTCAGTCTGCCCAATACCGGATGATTGAGCTTTATGCCACACCATTGGAGAACCTGGTAGTCTTCCCGGAAAGGCATAATTTCTCATCCCAAAATAGCATTGAGGATTTATACGAGCATATTTATTGGAAAAAAGGGGCTACAGATGTTGTTACAGGTGAGAAAACCCTTACTTTGAAGCAATTCGAGTACCGTTATACACCAAGACTGATTCGAATTGCCAACCAGGTGAAGAACAGTACTATATATCACAAATACCAACAATTACCGCAAAAAAATAAGGATAATAAAACCTTGATTGAAGCGTTAAAAGCTTTGGATATCAATGCCAACGTAAATTGGCCATTGATGCACATGGGTTCTGCATATCGTTACTTGACCAAGGACAACGCACAGATCGATGCAACAGGGGGGACAAATTGGAAGGAATATTTGCCTCCGAATTTCCAGAAAGTTGTATTTTTTCCGGAACTATATACAAAACAAGAGTTAAATAATTGGGGAAAACAATGGGTAGACCATATCTTTAACCCAGAAAAAGTATAGAAGAACAATGCAAAAATATTGGGGCCTAGTTTTAAGTTTAGTTTTAATTATTTCCTGTAAGGAGGACAAACCGGTAACACACGACATAGCAGAGGTGGTAACTATTGAGAAACCTGTTGTTATTGAAGAGTTTGGGTTTAATATGGACGATTTTGAGGTATTGCGGGATACCGTTAAAAATGGTGACAGTTTTGGGGAGTTAATGTTAAGAAACAGTGTGGATTACCCAAAAATTGCTAGAGTTTCCGAACACTTTAGGGATACCTTCGATGTGCGAAAAATAGTAGTAGGCAAACCTTATCTAATTTTAAAATCTAAGGACACAACTAATAATGCCCAGGTTTTTATCTATCAGAATGATCCCATTAACTATACGGTGGTCGATTTTAGGGATAGCGTAATTGCCTATAAGAAAAAACAAAAGGTGAGATATGTGGAGCGCGAAGCCTCAGGAATTATAGAATCTTCATTATCCGAAGCGATCTTACAACAGGGAATAGATTACAACGTTACCAACAATTTATCTGAAATCTATGCTTGGACAATTGATTTCTTTAGACTTCAGAAGGGGGATAAGTTTAAGGTAATCTACAAGGAAAAGTATATCAACGATACCATTTATGCAGGCGCTAGCGGAATTGAGGCGGCTTATTTTGAACATAATGGCGAGCCTTTTTACGCCTTTAATTTTATGGCCGATTCTACAAAAAACATCAATGATTATTATGATGATCAAGCTAAAAACCTGAGACGTACTTTTTTGCAATCCCCAGTGCAGTTCAGTAGAATATCCTCTAGGTATAATTTAAACAGAAGAATTGCCTATTACGGATATAAAGTAAGGCCGCATAAGGGAACGGATTATGCAGCCCCTATTGGGACTCCAATTTTAGCAACCGCCAATGGTACCGTTACAGAATCCACTAGAAAAGGTGGCAATGGTAAATATGTAAAGATCCAGCACAATGGTACTTATAGCACCCAGTATCTGCATATGAAGAACCAGAAGGTGAAGAAAGGTGATTTTGTGAAGCAGGGAGATGTAATAGGTTGGATTGGGATGACGGGCAACACAGGTGGTCCCCATGTATGTTATAGATTTTGGAAAAATGGGCATCAAGTAGACCCCCTTAGAGAAAAATTACCGGCCGCCGAGCCTATAGCCGATAGTCTAAAAACAGAATACTTGGAATTTGTAGGACCTAGGAAAAGCCAATTGGATTGTATTGAATACATAGAATTACCAGAAGAAGATTTGCTAACACTCAACGAATAAAATGGCTTTACAGAATACCGACCCGACCAAAACAGCTGCTTGGAAAAAACTTTCACAACATTATAAAGACAATAGCGATCTTTCCTTAAAGGACTTGTTTGCAAAGGATTCCGATCGGGCAAAAAAACACAGTATTCGTTGGAAAGACTTTCTGGTCGACTTTTCTAAGAATAGGATTACCCAGGAAACATTGGAACTTTTATTACAGTTGGCGGATGAAAGCGGTTTAAAGGACGCAATTCAAAAGCAGTTTAATGGAGAAATAATAAACAATACCGAGGGTAGGGAGGTGCTTCATACGGCCCTAAGGGCAAAAGAATCTGATGTAATAAAAGTTGACGGAGTTAATATTGTCCCTGAGATTTATGAGGTAAAAAACAAAATAAAGTCATTTACCGATTCGGTTATTTCTGGATCTAAAAAGGGTTTTACTGGAAAGAACTTTACCGATGTGGTCAATATTGGTATTGGGGGGTCAGATCTTGGTCCTGCCATGGTTGTGGAAGCCTTAAAATTTTACGGTAACCATTTAAAAATGCATTTTGTAAGCAATGTGGATGGGGATCATGTTTATGAAACCCTAAAAGGGTTGGATCCCGAAACAACATTGTTCGTAGTAGTTTCCAAAACCTTTACTACCCAAGAAACCTTAAGCAACGCTACTACCATAAAGAAATGGTTTCTAAAGCACGCTACCCAAAAAGATGTAGCCAAGCATTTTGCTGCGGTGTCTACCAATACAGAGAAAATATCCGAATTTGGAATTGTTCCGGAGAATGTGTTCCCAATGTGGGATTGGGTAGGTGGTAGGTTTTCGCTGTGGAGTGCCGTTGGACTGTCCATTGCATTAGCTGTAGGTTATAAGAATTTTGACAATATGTTGGTCGGGGCCAATGAAATGGATAACCATTTTAAAACGGCCAGGTTTTCAGAGAATATTCCTGTTATTTTAGCTCTTATAAGTGTTTGGTACAATAATTTTTACGGTGCAGAGACCGAAGCTATTATTCCTTATACCCAGTATTTAAGTAGGTTTTCCGCCTATTTGCAGCAGGGTATCATGGAGAGTAATGGAAAAAGTGTGGATAGGAACGGAAATAAGGTTACCTATGAAACAGGTACCATAATATGGGGTGAGCCGGGAACAAATTCCCAACACGCCTTTTTTCAACTGATACATCAAGGCACTAAACTGATTCCGACCGATTTTATCGGTTTTAAGGAATCTTTGCATGGGGATAAAGACCACCATAACAAATTAATGGCCAACTTTTTTGCACAAACAGAGGCACTAATGAATGGCAAGACTGCGGAAGAGGTCAGGAATGAGTTGGAAGATAAAAAAGTACCTGAAATTGAGATTTCAAAAATTCTGCCTTTCAAGGTATTTGAAGGCAACAAACCTACCAATACCCTTTTTATTGATAAACTAACACCTAAGAGCCTGGGTTCGCTAATAGCACTATATGAACACAAGATCTTTGTTCAAGGGATTATATGGAATATTTATAGCTACGATCAATGGGGTGTGGAATTGGGCAAACAATTGGCTACTGCCATTTTGAACGATATAGAAGGACCCTCCATTGCGAATCACGATGATTCTACGTTAAATCTTTTAGATTTATTTAAGAAATAAGTACCAATTTTGAAATACCCTAAGAAATAGCAATAACATCCTGTTTTTCAAATGTTTTTATGTTTTTAGTGTTAAATTTGCACAAGCTAATTTAACATTATGTTAATATATTGTTGCAAAAATTAATTCACTTTTGCGGCAATTATTTAAAACTAATTAACTCTTAGAAAAATGAAAAAAATGTACTTTGTTATTGCCGCATTGTTATTAACGGCAGTTGGGTTTGCCCAAGAAACTATTTCTGGCACGGTCTTGGACAAAGACTTGAATGATCCCTTGCCAGGAGCCAATGTTGTGGTGAAGGGCACTACTACAGGTGTTATGACCGATTTTGATGGGAAATTTACACTAGTGGTCGATGATCCCAGTGCAATTTTGGCAATATCTTATATTGGATATGTTACTAAAGAAATTTCAGCGTCCAATGCCAATTCAGGGGTTATATTCTTGGAAACCAGTTCGGTAGGTTTAGAGGAAGTATTGGTTATTGCCAATGTAGCGGTCGATAGAAAAACCCCGGTAGCCGTTTCAACTATAAAATCAGAGGAAATAGCCTTAAAATTGAGTACTCAAGAATTTCCTGAAGTGCTTAAATCTACGCCAGGGGTATATGCTACCAAATCTGGTGGTGGATATGGGGACGGTAGAATAAATCTTCGAGGGTTTGCTTCCGAGAATATTGCCGTTATGATCAATGGGGTTCCAGTAAATGATATGGAGAACGGTGCGGTATATTGGAGCAATTGGGCAGGATTGGGGGATGTTACCTCATCAATGCAAGTACAACGAGGCCTAGGTGCATCCAAAGTGGCCGTTCCTTCTATTGGAGGAACAATAAATATTGTGACCAAAAGTTCCGATGCGATCGAGGGTGGAAATGTATATTCTGGGATATCCAATGATGGATATCTAAAATATGGAATGACCTATTCTACTGGTTTGTCCGATAAAGGTTTTGCTGCTACTGTTTCGGCTTCTAAGATTTCTGGGGATGGATATGTTGATGGTACCGAATTTTCTGGGTACAACTACTTTGCCAGTTTATCACAACAGATCAATGATGAGCACAGATTATCTTTTACGGCATTTGGGGCACAGCAGGAGCATGGTCAACGCTTTAATAGAAGGACCATTGCAGAATACAGGGCTACGGAATCCGGCACAAACAAATTCAATCCTGATTGGGGATATAAAAATGGAGAGGTATATCACCAATCCTATAATTTTTACCATAAGCCACAAATGGCGCTCAATCACTTTTGGAAAGCTAGCGAGAACACCGTATTGTCTACGGCGGTATACGCTTCTTTCGGTAGTGGTGGCGGACGTAGGGATGCTGGTTCAAAAATTGGGGATAATGCCTATCGTATAGGTGGATCTGATCAACCTATAGATTTTGATTTAATTATCGAGGAAAACAAGGCCAATGGTGCCAATGGTGCCACGGATATTATTTCTGCTTCCAAAAATTCACATCAGTGGTATGGACTGCTGTCATCCATAAAAAATCATTATTCCGATAAATTGGTTCTTTCCGGAGGTTTGGATGCTAGATATTATGTTGGGTCACATTGGTATGAAATAACCGATCTTTTGGGTGCGGACTTCTATATAGATACCAATAGTGCAGACGTTACATTTAACCAAGCCTTAAAGGTTGGTGATCGTTACAATAAGGATTTCGATGGTACGGTAGTTAGAGGTGGTTTATTTGCGCAGGCGGAGTATGAGGTTAACAGTGATATAAACGTGTTTTTAGCAGGAGATGTATCCCAAACGGCTTATAGTAAGGTGGATTATATGCGATACGCGGCTGACGATCCCGATAGGGAATCTGATACTGCAAGCTTCACAGGTTTCGGAATCAAAGGAGGTGCCAACTATAATATGGATGCAAATAATAATGTTTTTGCAAACATTGGTTATTTTTCAAAAGCACCTTTTATGGACGGTGCAGTATTTGAAAGTGATTATACTACCACTATAAATGAGAAGGCAACCAATGAAAAAGTGTTTAGCGCCGAATTGGGATATGGTTATAGAAGTTCGGTTTTATCGGCAAATATTAACTTGTACAGAACTTCATGGATAGATAAGGCCATTACCGGAAGTATTTCTGGGTCCAACAATAATAGATATAATTATAACATTTTGGGTATGAATGCTTTGCATCAAGGTGTTGAGCTGGATTTTGTATATAGCATTACAGATAATTTAAAGTTTACTGGAATGTTGTCCATTGGGGATTGGCAATGGAAAAGTAACGTAGCTACAGATGTTTTGGATGAAGAGGGAACTATAATTCAATCCGTGGAAGTTTTTGCCAAAGACCTAAAAGTAGGGGATGCAGCTCAGACAACTTTTGCCTTGGGAGCCAATTACAAATTGGCAAAAAACTCTAGAATTTATGTGGACTATAATTTTGCGGGAGATATGTATTCCTCTTATGATGTAACCAATAGAGGAAGTTCGGATTTGCCCGAGACCTGGAAAGTGCCATCTTATGGATTGTTTGATCTTGGGATGTTTCATGGTTTTGATCTAGGCCCTTTTGATGCATCCTTAAACGGTAAAATCAATAATGTGTTTAATACGGAGTATGTTTCCGATGCAAATGATATCGATGGAACCCCTTCGACCGCATTAGTTTACTATGGTTTCGGTAGAACTTATAGTGTTAGTTTAAAAGTTAATTTCTAAAAGGACAAAAATGAAAAATATAATTTATTTAACTGCAATTATTCTTGGTTTGGTGATTTCCAGTTGTAATCCCATGGAAGATATTTATGACGAACAAGGTCCGACCGAGATAAAAGTGTTGGGAGAGGTAGAATTGACCCTTACTGATGATGATTACGAAGATTTGGAAAAAGACTTTGGAAGTTTTGACTCTGAGGAAGAAGCCAAAACTTTGATACCGGGTTTGCTTAAAGACAAGTATCCTGCTTGGGGTCAAGGTTCTTCTGCCTTGGTTGGTTATAATCTATATGTAGGCTCCGCAGAGGGGATAAATGATTATTCAAGATCTGATATTTATGAGTTGACCAAGACAGACTATGTTAGTGCCGGGAGCGATGCTTTAGGATTTTATCCAAATGTTGATGCCACGGAGTTTTTGGGAGATATTTTGGAAACTATGATAGATTCGCCAGAAGAGGGCCAAATTGTTCTTGCAAAGTATAAACAATACGTAAGTGAACCTGTTATTGGTCTAGCCAGTATTGTAGACTATAATTTTGCTGCCAGTTTTGAAGGTTGGACCATTACCGATGTTGCCGGTGCACAAGGTTGGACATCAGAGGCGGCCTATATACAGGGCAATGGTTTTGATAGTGGTGCCAACGTAAATGATGATTGGCTGATTTCTCCAGCTATTGACTTAAGCGGGGAGAGCGATGTAAAATTTCAAATTAGCCAAGCCATTAATTATGCAACGGACTTATCCTTGTTGAAGATATTGGTGGCTACAGATTATACAGATGATGTTGCTACCGCTACTTGGAATGAAATTGTATTGACCACTACTCCAGCTGGAAATAGTAATGATTTTATAGTATCCGAAGATTATGATTTTTCAGCTTATGACGGTCTAACCGTTAATGTGGCCCTTCACTATACTTCGACGGCTACCGATGCCGGTCGTTGGAGAGTTAATCAAATGATGCTAAAAACTGTTGGTGTTACAGGAGCTACCGATGAAAAGGGAGAATATTTTGTATTTTCCGATGGGGCTTGGGAGCCTTCAACTGGAACTTATTATTTAAGTTCGGCAGATTTTAATTCAATGGGAACAGGATCTGGACAGCCGGGTGAAAATGATAGTTTTGGAAGTACTGTTCCTCCGGAGAACTACTTGACAACATTTCTAAAAATAAAGTTTCCCTATGCCCAGGAAGAGGATGAACTTACTGTGATCTATGATTATTTTTCCAGTTCCTCAGGAGCGCAAAGGAGAGGAAATCTATATACATTGGCCAATGGAGAATGGGCTGGCCATGAGTCTACCATTGCTACCACACTACAATTTGGATTGGACAACGGTGTTTGGGTCCCTGATAATACTATCAGATATACATTGTCTTCTGATGATTATGTTACCATAGGGACTGCCTTGGCCGCTAAATACCCTGATCCTACTTCAAGTGCGTCCAACTATGGAAACTTTGATAGGAGAGTAGGTAATGCAGCCTACTGGAGCAACGAAATGCTAGCCGAAGGTTTTGATGTTCTTTTAACCAACTTAGTTCCCAATGCTGAGGATGGCCAGAAGTATGTATTAACCTTCCTGATCTACAACGGGTCTTCAGGGGAGGAAAGCTTGGCGGTTATTAAAACAGATGGTACCTGGGTTCTTAATTAAGAATCTAAATACACTATAAAAAAGGCCTCTTTCATAATATATGTTAGAGGCTTTTGTTATTGTAATACGTTCCAAATTGTATAAACTTTTTGGGTAGAATAGGAGACACTTGGTTTTTGCCTTTCGAAAAAAATATTTACGATTCAAATGTACTAGGTTTTGAAACCCATGCTGAATAGGACTATTGGGAATACTTTAGAAGGAAGGTTGGTCGTAAAGGATACTATTTGGAAGTTCAAAGATGACAAGACCTTATGCCACAATTTTTTTATTCCCAAAATTCATTACATTTATAAATTAAAACAAAATTATGGAAGAATACGGACTAGCACATCAATGGATACTCTCCTTACACTCTTTATTTGCCTATGTAGTATTGGCCATTCTATTTTTAGCGGTGGCCAACGGTATTTTGGGGTGGACGGGAAAAAAGGATTTCACCTTGAAAAAAGATTTTAGAATTAGCTTATTTGCACTCATTTTATCGCATTTACAACTTCTGGTAGGGCTAGTACTTTACTTTGTGTCTTCCAATGGATTAAACGCCATTAAAACATTGGGTATGGGAGGATTAAACTCGGCTTCGCGTTTATTGGCGGTAGAACATCCCTTTATCAATATAATTGCTGTGGTCTTTATTACGGTTGGCTGGTCCAAACATAAAAAAGTAATGGAAGGTAGGAGAAAGTTTAAGACCATTACCATTTTTTATGGTTTGGGGTTGTTACTTATCCTTAGTAGAATTCCTTGGGGCCAATGGCTTAATTAAATAATTTTATCTGGTCAATTGTGTCATCCTAAACTTTTTTAAGAGAAGCCAATTTGACAAATAAAAATCATAATCGAGTATAAATTTTATCAATTTAAAAAATGAAGAAACTATTAGTTGTTGTACTGGCCTTTATAGCCTTACCGGTAGTGTCGCAAGAATTGTCCCTGTTTAATGGTAAGGACCTTAGTGGATGGACGGTCTATGGAACCGAAAAATGGTATGTGGAAGATGGATTGCTGGTATCTGAAAGTGGACCGGACAAACAATACGGATATTTGGCTACAGATAAATATTATGATGACTTTGAACTTAGCTTGGAATTTAAACAAGAAGCCAATGGGAACAGTGGGGTATTTATTCGCTCAACCATCGACGGCACCAAGGTTAGTGGATGGCAGGTAGAAGTTGCACCTCCGGGGCATGATACAGGTGGGGTTTACGAGTCCTACGGCAGGGGCTGGCTGATTAAACCAGATCCTGAAAAAGATAAGGTGCTCAAGGAAGGTGAGTGGAATACCATGAAAATAAAGCTTTCAGGTAATAAATTAACCTCTTGGCTAAATGGTACGGAAATGGTAACCATTACCGATGATAAAATTGGTGAAGGTAAGGGATCTATAGCCCTTCAAATCCATGATGGAGGAGGTATAAAGGTGAAATGGAGAAATATTAATATTGCGTTACCTCAGTAACATTCTAATCAATTTCCTTAATTAAGTGGATAAACACCGGAAAATGGTCGCTATATCCACCAATATAGCTCCCTCCGGCATAGGTTCGTAAGGGATATCCTTTGTATTGGCCCTTGTTGTCGATAAGGTAGGCCGGTTTATATACTCCGGCCTTCCAAAAGTGGTACTCGTCCGGGACTTTATGGATTATATTGGCGGTGAAATAAATCTGATCAAAAAGGTTCCACTTATCGCGATAGGCGAGTGATCCCACCCCTTTTTTATAGAGGTTTTCCATGGGATTGTACAGGTCGTTGGGTTCCAACTCATCCACCGTCCCTTTGGTTTTTAATATCCTCTTAAAACTATCGTCCATTGGGTCGTCATTAAAATCGCCCATACCAATAATTTTGGCCTCTGGATTAAATTTTGAAATGGAATCTATTATTTTTCTGTTTAATCTTGCGGCTTCCAATCTATTGGGCCTACTTCTGGCTTCCCCTCCACTTCTGGAAGGCCAATGGTTAACAATGAAGTGTATTTGCTCTCCATCCATTAGTCCGCCAACGACCAACTGATCTCTGGTATAATCGCGGAAATCTTCCTGATTAGTGAGGATTAATCGTAAGCTACTAAAAGTAAAGGGAAGAAAAACGCCTTTTTTATATAAAAGGGCAACATCTATGCCTCGTTCATCAGGGGAATCAAAATGTATTACTCCATAGTCTTTCTCCCGTATATTGGGATGATTGATCAGGTCCAGGATAACTTGTCTATTTTCCAGTTCACACAGGCCAATGATGTCTGGGGAGTTTTGAACATCCGGACTGCCTATTTCCGACAACACTTTGGACATATTGTCTATTTTTTGATGATAACGTTCATTGGTCCAATGGTCTTTTCCCGTTGGAGTTCGGTCGTCATCAAAAGTCAAGGAGTCGTTGACCGTATCAAATAAGTTCTCCAAATTGTAAAAGGCCACAGTCCTTAATTTATAGGTCTTACTTTCCTGTGCTATGCTGGCGCTAATAATAAAAAGGGACACAATAAAAGTGTAAGTGGTTCCCATGGATTACACGATTGATGAATTATTCTAGTAATAAAAAGTAAATTTTCTTGGAATAAATTAAGAATAATCTGTCAATAATTAATATCTTATAAGCAAATTGTTAAAATATTTCATTTCCAGCAATGAAAAGTGGTTTGGCAATATCCTTTTTAATACTGAACGGCATCTGGGGATATGCGCAGGAGCACTACAGTGTAATGGGTACGGTAAAGGATAATTTTAGCCAGGAAAATATAGTGTTTTCTGAAATTGAAATTTCTGGATATACCCCCGTAAAACCCAACCCCAACGATGGAAAATTTAAGGTTTCACTTCTGCGATCGGGCGATTATATTATAACTATAAATGCCCAGGATTATTTGGGAAAAAGAATGCCAATTTCCATAGGGAATCAAGATTTGGATTTAGGAATTATTTACTTGGAACGGGATATTGTTCAAGAGAAAACAGACAACCTAATAACCTTAACGGATTCCGATTTATTGGAGGATGAAAGTATTTCAATGACTTCGGGCATGTTACAGGCCACAAAGGACATATTTTTGAATAGGGCGGCCTTCGATTTTGGCCAGGCATTTTTTCGAGTTCGTGGATATGGGGCAGAAAACGGCATAATTCTTCTCAACGGTATTCCCATGAATAAGTTAGGGGACGGGCGGCCACAATGGAACAATTGGGGCGGACTTAACGATGTAACTAGGAATCAGGTATTTAGCCATGGACTTCAGGCATCGGACTATTCCTTCGGAGGTATTTTGGGGACTACCAATATTAGCACCAGGCCTTCCTCTTTTAGAAAAGGAATACGTTTGTCTTCCTCGGCTTCCAATAGAACTTATGCCGGGCGATTAATGGCTACCTATTCATCGGCTGTCCCACAAAAAAATATTTATTACAGTGTTTCAGCTTCCAGAAGATGGGCCAAGGAAGGTTACATTGATGGTACCTTATACGATGCTTATTCTTTTTTTGGTGCCATGGAATTTCAAATGAATGACCACCACAGTATTGCACTAACAAGCATTTTAGCTTCCAACCGGCGGGGAAGGTCTTCGGCCATTACCGAAGAAGTTTTTCAGCTGGCCGGAAATCGGTACAACCCCTATTGGGGAAATCAAAATGGTAAAATCAGGAATTCTAGGGAAAGAAAAATTGTTGAACCTATATTCATGTTGAACCACTATTTCAATTCAAAGAGTTTTAACTTAAATACGGGAATATCCTATCAGTTCGGATCTAATGCCAAAGGCAGATTAGGGTATTACAATGCGCCCAACCCAGACCCCACGTACTACAGATATTTACCAAGTTTTTATATCAATAGTCCCATAGGTGCCAATTTTATAGGCGCCAATATGGCCAAAGAAGGATTTTTAGAAAACCCTCAATTAAATTGGAGCGATCTTTATAAGGCAAATACCAGTTTATCTACCCAAGGTAAAGCGGTATATACTGCCTATGAAGATACCGCCGAAGACCAACAGTTACATTTGGTCACCAATGGAAATTTTACCATAAATGACCATATAAAATTCGATTTTGGCGGCAATTATACCAGTTTGGACTCGGATAATTATGCTGAAATTAACGATTTAATGGGAGCAGAGTACCATGAGGATATAGACTCGTTTTCCAATACAGAAAACGATGTTGATGGAAATCTAAATAAAATCACTGGCAACATATTCAACTATTTATATACTATTAAGGCCGGGGTATTTGATGTTTTTTCCCAATGGAGCCTAACATATCCCAAATGGGGTGGGTTCTTGGGCGTAAATTATACTTCTACCAATTATCAGCGCGAAGGCAAATTTAAGAATGAACGTTTTTTCAATACCTCTCTCGGGAATGGTGAAAAGGTGACCTTTTCTAACTTTGGAGCTAAAGGAGGAATAACCTATAAATTTAACGGCAGGCATTGGGTTGCCTTAAACGGAGCGTATTTGACCAAGCCACCGGTTTATCAAAATGTTTTTATTAACCCAAGGGAGAATAATCAGGTGGTAAATGATATTCAAAGTGAAAGAATTACAACTACCGATCTTAACTATTTTATAAGACTACCTAATTTAACAGGACGGATATCAGGCTATTATACGCGTTTTCAAAATACCACCGACATTAATTTTTTCTTTGTGGATGCAGGGGTGGGCAGCGATTTTGTCCAAGAAGTTCTTACAGATTTGGACAAACTTCATTTAGGTACCGAATTGGGTTTGGAATATCAGCTTTCGTCAGCAGTTAAGCTTTCGTTGGTTGCGGCAGTAGGTAAGTTTCTCTATGCCAGTGATCCTTCGGTAACAATAAATTTTGATACAGCAGGAGCTGAAGAGGATATTCTTAATCCTATAGGTAATATAGATCTGGGGGTGGCCAAGATTAAGGACTACAAATTGGCACAGGGTCCACAGAAGGCATTTGCATTTGGAGTGGAGTACAGAGATCCCAAATATTGGTGGGTTGGTTCTACTGCCAATTACTTGGGAAACAATTATGCGGGTATTTCTACCATTACAAGAACACAAAGTTTTTATCTAGATCCGGAAACCGGTGTTCCTTTTCCCAATGCCACCGATGAAAATGTAAGGAAACTATTGTCCCAGAATAAATTGGACGATTTTTATTTATTGAATATGGTAGGAGGTAAATCTTGGCTAAAAGGTGGCAAGTATATCAGTGTTTTCGCCAGCATTAACAATGTTTTTGATGCTGTTTTTAGAACCGGGGGCTATGAACAAAGCAGGAATGGCAATTTTGGTCAGTTACAACAGGATAATTTAAGTGGTAACCCATCATTTGCACCCAAATATTGGTATGGGTATGGACGAACATATTTTGTAAATTTTGCGATTAGTTTTTGATTTTTTTGCATTTATAGATAAATGGTTGAATGTCAACATATGTGTTTGTTGGCTAGGTGATATAATTAGTTCCCTGTAAGTAAAAGGATAAATAATACAAAAATGAACTTTAGGATCAACAATATCTGTATTATAGCCCTTATGGCTTTATGTCTCCTAATGGCCTGTGATAAGGGTAAGGATTTTAAAGCCCCAAAAACCAATTGCCAGGCTGATCTATCGGCCAATATTACAATGGCAGAGCTCAAAGCACTTTACATTGATGAGTTATTGCAGATTCAGGAAGATTGGGTTTTGGAGGGTTATGTGGTATCATCAGATCTGGCAGGTAATTTTTTTGGGACCCTTCACATACAGGATAGTCCAACAAATCCTACTCAGGGTCTGCAATTGGAAATCGACCTTAGGGATTCTCATTTGTTTTATGAAGTTGGTTCAAAAATATTATTGAAAACGAAGGGACTTTATTTGGGTATGAGTAAAGGCGTTATTAAGATGGGAGGAGTTTTCAGTGCCTTTGGAAACGCAACTGTAGGCCGTTTACCAGCATCAATAGTGGGACAACATCTAATTAGTTCATGTGATCCAATACAAGCATTGGAACCTAATAGGACAACTATTGGTGAACTGGACGATTCTATGATAAGCACCTTGATTCAACTTAACAATATGGAGGTTTTATTGGAGGAGGTAGGGCAGGCCTTTGCTGTAAAAGAGGAAGAAACCATAAGAAAGTTGACTAATTGTGAAGATTTGGAACTGGAACTTTTGAACAGTGGGTATTCAAATTTTCAGGCTGATCCATTGCCAGAAGGTAATGGGACCATAAATGGTGTCTTGATAAAGGATAATAAGGATTATCAATTGGTAATTAGGGATACCTTGGATATTGGCTTTACCGCAGTACGCTGTGAGGATTTGGTGGATGAATTTACTTCAACAAAACTTTTTATTTCAGAATTGGCAGATCCGGATAACAATGCTGGTGCAAGGTTCGTAGAACTTTATAACTCTGATTCTGAATTGCTGGATCTAAAGGGTTGGACTTTAAGGCGATTTACCAACGCCAATACTGAAGTGAGTTCTACTATTGACTTGTCTGGATTTGTGGTTGAGGGGAATAGTACCTTTGTTATTTCGCCCAATGCTTTGGAATTCGAGTTGGTTTATGGCTTCCCACCCGATCATAGTGTTTCAACAAATAGTCCGGCAGATTCCAATGGAGATGATAATTTGCAATTGGTGGACCCATTTGGGAACGTAATAGACAGTTTTGGTGTTGTTGGGGAGGATGGCACAGGCACCAATCACGAATTTGAAGATGGCAGAGCAGTAAGGAATGAAAATGTCACGGCAGCCAACCCGATATTTTTATTTAGTGAATGGATATTATTTAATGATTCCGGGGAGGCTGGTACCATTGATCAACCTCAAAACGCTCCCGAAGATTTTAATCCTGGTATCAGGTAAATTCAATCAATTCAAATATCTGATAGTAATTTAACCAAATCCACTGATTTTATAGGTTTAAGAATGTAATTGCTAACTAAGCTATAGTCTTTGGCCTTAATTATATCCCTTGGATCAATAGAGGAACTGATAATATAAATAGTTACTTGTTTGGTATTGCAATTGGGAATTTTTAAAAAATCGTCCAGAAACTCCCATCCATCCATAATGGGCATATTCAGGTCCAACAATATAATGGACGGTAGCTTTATGCCATCCTCGACCATAGAATTCAATCCATCTATAGCCTCCTGCCCGTTTTTATATATTAATACTGTATCACAGAAGTCGATTTCCTTCATAGATTTTTTGATTCCATAAATGGCAATTGGATCATCATCTATAATGCAACTGCTTTCAATTTTTCCCATAATCTTTTGGTGTTGTTATTTAATTGTTATGCAGCAACAAAGGTTATTCTAAAAAGGGTTCCCTGGTCTACGACACTTTCCACTTCAATTTTTCCGTTCATGGCCTCAATTTGATTTTTGGTTATGAAAAGGCCAATTCCCTTGGAATCTTCATGTTTGTGAAAGGTTTTGTACATTCCAAACAGCTTTTTTCCATGTCGCTCCAAATTGATTCCCAATCCGTTATCCTTAAAATTTAAAATGATGTCATTCCCTACTTTGGTGGCATCAATCGAAATCTTTGGAGTTCTATGGGGGCTACTATATTTAATACTGTTCGTAAAAAGATTTAGAAGAACACTATCCAAATAGGCATGGATTCCCTTTACCGTAATTGATTGGTCTATAGTGATATCGCATTCCACATTTTTTTGATGCAGGAGTGCGCTAATGTTCTTTTCAACGCTTTTGACTACTTTATTTAGATTTACATCATGTAATTGGCCTTTTGCCTCGGTAGTGATCTGGACCACTTCATTTAGGTGCATAACGGTTTCGTCCAAGCTTTCAGAGGCATCCATTATCATGGCCTCTATTTCCTTTTTTTCATTTATGCCTTCCTCAACTACCAAGTAATTGGATAACATGGAAAGATTGGAGGAGTGAGAGCGCAGATTGTGTGAAACTATATGCGCAAAGTTTAATAAACTGTTGTTTTGATTCTTGGTCAATTCCAGAAATTCCTCGGATTTCTTTTGGGCCTCGATTTTAGCTGAAATATCCATTACCTGGGATATAAAATGGGAAAGATTCCCTTCTATGTCCTTAACTGCGGTAACGGTTAGAACAACGTAGACTATTTGACCATTTTTATGGAAATACCTTTTTTCCAGTTGGTAGGTATTCCCCTTCCCTTGTAGGAGGGACTGTAGATGTTCTAAATCATTGTTAAGATCCTCTGGATGGGTAATATCCTGAAAATTAAGATTTAAGAGCTCCTTCCTGGAATAGCCTAAACTAATGCATAGGCTGTCATTTACATCCATCCATGAACCATCCTTTGCAACCAATGCCATCCCTACAGCAGAGGATTTAAACGATCCCTTGAAAGATTCCTCATTCTTGTCCAGTTTCAATTGGGTATTTACGAGTTTGGTAATATCCCAATTGGTACCTACCATTTTGATAATTTTCCCATCGTTATCCTTAAAAAGGCCGGCATTGGCCTTGATGTGTTTAACGGTACCATCGGGATGAATAATTCTAAATTGTGTTTTAAAATCTTTAATTCCTGACAATGCCAGGTCAAACTCTTTTAGACACCTTTCTAAGTCTTCTGGATGTACGGTAGCTTTCCAAGAATTAAAATCACCCTTGAATTCCTCCCGTTTTACTCCAAAAAGTGGAAACATTTGGTCGTTCCATTCAAGCTCATCTTTATGTACATTGTATTCCCATATTCCAATATTGGCAACTTCCGTGGCCAAATCCAGTCTTTCCTTGATTTGGGCATTCTTGATTTCCTCCTTTTTCTTCCTGTCTATATCTTGAAATATACCATAGAGACGAACGCATTTTCCATTCACAAACTCAGGCATTCCTTGGGCCCGTACCCACAGTTCGTTACCTTTTGCCGTTACAATCTGCAATTCTGTATCCCAGGCTTCTCCGTGGGTTACGGCATTATATACCAACTTCTTAATATTATCCCTGTGTTCTCCTTCCTTGTAGAAATTTATCCCTGTCTCCAAACAAGGGATATAATCTTGAGGAACATCATGTATTTCTTTAGTAGTTCTTGACCAATGAACGGTGTTTGTTAACATATCCAAATCCCAACCTCCCATTTTGGCTATTTTCTCGGCGGCTATCAAAAGCTCTTTCACCCGTTTCTCTTTGGTAATGTTGGTGTTGGTAATTATTAACCCACCAATTTCATCCTCCGATTGTTTCCATGCCTTAATATTCCATCTATACCATTGGCTGCTGCCATCGGGCATTATATGCCTTTGTTCTTCCACTAAATTGTCCTTTAACGCAAAACTATTTTCAAGGACCTTTCTAAATAAGGGGGGGCAATTGGGGACTACATCAAAAAAAGATTTTCCTACAATTACTTTGTCCGTTGTCACAAATACTTCTTCCCAGGGGCGGGAACAATTTATAAAGCACAGGTTAAGGTCTAAGGTAGCAATGGCTATAGGGGCTTCTTCAATTGATATGGTTCTTGATAAGGTATCCAACATCATGTATTATTTTAGGGGAATTATATTGGTTTTGTTTAAAAACGTAGGAATATACATATAAATTGTGATGGGAATGAATTGAAAAGGTATAGTGGGTTTTTTTGAGGTCGCTATTAGGGCTGGAGAGTGACTTAATTTTGGTAGAGCAAAATCCTTTTAAATTATTAGTAAAAGTAATGGTCATCCTTAAGGCACTTGGTAATGTTGAGTAAATATCGAATCTGTAGCTGATGGTGGTCTCTTGTCCAGCTGGCCCATTTTAAGGGCGTTTGGATTCATTTATAAAATGTTGGTAATTTATGTATTCCAGGCAACCCGTTTATTAAATTGAAGTAAATCCAAGCCAAGTTAGTGGACAGAACTGCCAAATCCAGTACTTCTGGGAGAGACAAGTATTGATCCAAAAGTATACGCAACCTTGGAATAACAATTGGGTCGGACTTGCTATTGACCGGGTTCAATTTTTTTATGGGATAAAAGTGATGGTTTTTTTATACATTTAACCATATGTAATAATCCATGAACGAATTTTTCTTTAACGAAATCAGGAACGGGAACTTCGATGAGGTAAGTGCCATGTTGAAGAAGAATCCCATACTTCTGGACAGTAAGGACCAAAGGGGGTCTACACCCCTTATTCTATCTACTTATTACGACCAGGAGGAAATAACGGATCTTTTGTTGGAAAGTGGTGCTAAAATTGATGCTAAAGATGCCACTGGCAATACCGCTTTAATGGGCGTCTGCTTTAAAGGTTACACAGATGTGGCCAAAAAATTGATAGAAAAGGGAGCCAGTGTAAACGAACGCAATACAATGGGAGCTACCTGTCTTATTTATGCTGCAACGTTCAATAGGGAAGAGATTGCCAAAATGCTTTTGGATAATGGTGCTGATGTTACAATAAAGGATGTACGTGGCCTTTCTGCCCTGGATCATGCAAAAGTACAAGGGACTCCCTCACTAATTGCTTTGTTGGAGAAGGGCTAATATAAATTAATGGATTTACGGGAGCAATTGACCCTTATTAAAAGAATTACAGCCTTGGCCGATACGGGCTTAGTCTATTCCCAGGATGACTATGACCAAGGCCGCTATCAGGAATTGAAAGAAATTAGTCTGCAATTATTAAGCCTTGTTAGTGACGCCCCCCTAAAATCATGGCAGGAATTCTTGATGCCAGTTAAGGACTACCCTACTCCCAAGGTAGATATCAGAGGGTTTGTTCTGAACAATAAAAGACAAATATTAATGGCCAAGGAAAGTGCCGATGGTAAATGGGCCATTCCTGGTGGTTGGGCCGATATTGGTTTTACTCCCTCAGAAATGGTAGTTCGGGAATTGGAAGAAGAAACGGGTGTAAAATGCAAGGTTCAAAGACTGTTGGCCATATATGATAAAAAGTGTCATCCGCATCCACCGCAGCCTTTTTACATATATAAAATAGTGTTTCTGTGTAAGATGGAAAGTGGGGAATTAAGGCATGGTTTTGATATGGAAGGAGCTGCTTTTTTTGATGTTAATCAGCTGCCGGAACTTTCAGAAGATAGGATATTGGATTCGCAAATAAAACAATTGTTCAGATTAGCCGTCCAGAAACATCCTGAAGTATATTTTGATTAGCGCACTATAAAATGGAACTTAAAGTAGCAATTATTCAATCCTCCCTAGTTTGGGAAAATCCCGAAGAAAACAGGAAAAACTTTTCAAATAAATTGGATTCAATTTCCACTAATGTGGATTTGATATTACTGCCCGAAATGTTTACCACGGGTTTTACCATGGATCCCCAGAATATTGCAAAGGAAGAAGGGAGTAAAACGGTTCTGTGGATGAAAAAGGAAGCGGAGAGAAAAAATGTAGCCTTAACCGGTAGTATGGTTTTTTATGCCGATGGGCATTATTACAACAGACTTTGGTTTGTAGAGCCCAATGGAAGATCTAATTATTATGACAAGCGACATACCTTTACCTTGGCTGGTGAGGACAGGATATATAACAAAGGGGAAAAGAGGATTGTCATTGATTATAAAGGGTTTAGGATTTGTCCCCTTATTTGTTACGATCTTCGCTTTCCTGTTTGGGCCAGAAATACCGAGAATTATGATCTACTGATTTATGTTGCCAATTGGCCAAAACCAAGAATTAATGCTTGGGACGCGCTTCTAAAGGCACGTTCCATTGAAAATATGGCATATGTAATTGGAGTCAATAGGACAGGAATGGATATTACTGGACATAATTATCCTGGCCATTCCACAGTAATTGATGTTTTGGGCAAAACCCTAGTTTTTTCAGAGGAAGAAACAATACTTTATGCCACCTTGGACAAGAATATTATTTCCGAAGCCAGGGAGAAATTAAAGTTCTTGGAAGACAGGGACCATTTTAGTTTGAAAGGGTAAAGGTTTGCTCCATTTCCCAATTGGCCCTTACTTCCAGAACATTAGGGTAATAAACTACCCTTTCTGGCTGAATTTGTTTGAGATAGTTTCCCGTGTCCCATTTTTGATTATTGTTGACATCGAATATCAATCGGATCAGATACTTTGATGGGTCAATATTATTGAATTCAAAAATTTGTGGTTCAGTGGCGAACAACTCTTTTTTTGTTTTCCCTTTCTCATCGGTTAATTGCACTATTAAAGGATAAGTGACCGGCCCTTCCAATGTAAGTCTTAAATTCCCAAAATCAGCATAGCTTTTGGTAGTCAATCTGTAGCTTAGCGTATCGTTTTCAGTGCCAAAAAAATCCATTATAGCCCCTGGGAGTAGGTCTAGAACATAACTTTCATTAGGCTCCACTTCAAAATCAAAATCAATTTTATTGCCCAAGGTATCTAGTTCCAAAGCAAATTTCACCATGGAGGAATCTTTTCGAATCATACTAACTTTTGAACTGTCCATACTTGAAATCGGAGTATTGGCCCCAATATAAAATGGTCTTCCAAATTCTAGAGATCCTCTTTGGTTGGCCTGTAATATTAGGGTGTCCATCGCTACTTTTTTTGTTTTTACGGTAAAGGAATCTATTAGCCTTTCCTTTTCATTGGACACTGTAAAAACGAGTGAATCAACCTTAAAGGGGGTAAACCAATAATTTAAGGTATCTTTTTCCCGCTCTTTGGTGATTTTAGTTTTAACAGTGTCAGGTAATTTGCTCAAGGGTTTAATGGAGATATCCTTACCATTGCCTTGATACCCAAAAATGATTTTATTTTTTGCTGCAAAATTTGGGACAGAAATACTATAATCCGGAATTTCCTTGAACATTGTTAGCAGATAAACAGAATCTGTGGGTAGATTAATGGTATCCTTTATGAACGCAATTTTATCGGTCTTTTGATTAAAAATGTTGTTTTTGGCCTCGTCTTTGACCCCGAACATGGCGTATTTTCCCTCTTTTAGATTTTTTAGGTGAAAAATAGGAGTACTGTCCAAGGTGTTCGTAATATAATTTGGTGGTTGTCTATAGATAGTGGAATCCGTATAGGTGCTGTCTATCTCATAGAGCATAATGCTTATAAAAGTATCGGCGTTCTTGTTAAAAGCATCCTTCACCACTCCTGAAACCTTTAAGGAATCTATATAGTCGCCAGTGGAAAAAACATATGTTAAAAAACTGTAAGGGTTACCTTCATTGTTGTCTATGATACTTTGACCAAAATTGAAGGTGTAAGTGGTATTCTCTTTGAGCGTATCTTTTAGGATAATTTCCACATATTTGTTGGCCGATCCCTGGGGAGTAATTATCGGGGTGTATTTTAAGGGAGGGGACACTATCAACTGCTTTTCTATGTCCTTAAGTTTAACGTACTCATCAAAATACAATCGAATTTTGTTGGTCTTAAAGTTTATGGACATATTCTTTGGCTCCGCCTTTATCAACCTTGGAGGCGTAATGTCCTTGTCACCTCCAGTGGGTGTTCCTCTTCGGGCACATTGTACAAGGGCCGAGGCGGTTAATAGCAAAAATAAAAACCCTAAAATGCGTTGGATCATAACAGTCATGAAAATGTTCAACAAAGAAACAACTAATTTGTAGAATTGTAAAATTATGGTACCACGGCCATGGAGGCAATATAAATATTTATCCCCTTAGCTTTTGATAAAGCCGTTGCACAGGCTTCCATGGTTGCCCCTGTGGTAATAACATCGTCCAACAATAGTACGTTCTTACCCTTAAATATGTCGTGATCGGATAAAACGTAGAGAGCCTGTTTATTTTGCCACCGGAGTATTCTGGACTTTTTGGTTTGCGTCCTGGTATTGGCAGTTTTAATAAGTACGTGGTCTATGTATTCCGCATGGATATGTCCTGCGATCGATTTGGCAAATTGAGCTACCTGGTTGTAGCCCCTTTTTCTCAATTTTTTAGGGTGTAAGGGGACGGGGATAACATAATCAATTTTTTTTAGGAAGTTGTTTTCCTTCAAAATATGACCATACCAATTTCCTAAAAAGGAACCAATTTGCTCTTGATTTTTGTATTTTAAATAGTGGATAATACTTTTAACGATTCCTTTTTCGGTAAAAAACAGGAAAGAACTTGCCTTGATTATGTTAATTCTTCCGTAAAAAATACGGTCAACAGGGTTTTCAGCGTTAAAGGTATATTCGGTGAGTGGTAATTGATTCCGACAAACGGTACAAATATGTTCTTCTCCTCTATATAATAGAGCATTACATCCAAAACATAGCCTAGGTAGAAGGACCGTGTTGATATCGTTTAGTATATTTGAAATCTTGGAATACACAAATCTATATTACTATTAACCTACTTAATACGCATGCTTTTAGATGGATACTGAAGATAACAAATTTAATTATAAGATAATACTTGCCGCTTTGGCAGCTATTATATTAGGTATTTTGATTGCCTTCTATTATAGTTATGCCCAATCCAAAAGCCGTATCAGTTTTTTGGAGCAAGAGAAAGAATTGTTGGTCAAGGACCTTACCTTAATGAAATCTGATGTAGACCGACTTTCAGCTCTCAATGAAGTTAACGAAATTGAATTACAGGATTCAAGATATAAGGTTCAACAATTACAGGATTCCGTAGGGCGTTTAAACTTTACGGTTGAAAAGTTAAGGGAGTATAGGACCGAACTTAGAAAACTCGAAGCCAAGAATGATAGCCTAAAGCTTAAAAACAATTTCCTAAAATATAACAACATGCTCCTTGGTAGCAAATATGAGGAAACCAGGAAGATTATAGATGAACTTAGGGGAAAGAGCAGCTCATTGGCGGAAGCGGAAGCCTTACTAAGGAGGAAGAACAAAGAACTTAGTCAGGAACTTAAAACGAAAAGCTATCTTAAATTGGAAAATTCAGAGGGTAGTGGGTTTAGGTTTAGAAGTGGAAAACATATTAAGACCAATAAGGCCAATATCATATCCAAGCTAAGAGGATGTGTTACCATTATGGGGAATCCCAATTCCAAAAATGAAGAAAGGGTAATTTACTTTCAGTTCTTAGGGCCAAATATGGGTGTGATCGAGGATAATGCCAACACCATTTCCGTTAATGGCAATGTTTATAGCAAACGTGTGGAACTAGTTTTTATGGGCCAGGAGTTTAGCGTTTGCGACGCAATATCAGTACCTGAAGGATCTTTGGACGAAGGAACCTACACCCTTAATGTTTTCGAGAATGAAAAATTATTGGCGACTTCCGAATTTCAATTAAAATAAATCACCACCTTTTATACTATTATTATATTTTTGCCAAATGGTGAAACAAGAAGACGATTTTAAAAAAGTAATCTCGCATGCAAAGGAGTATGGATACGTTTTCCAGTCCAGCGAAATTTACGACGGACTAAGTGCTGTATACGATTATGCCCAAAACGGTGCCGAGTTGAAAAAGAATATCCGTGAATATTGGTGGAAGGCCATGGTGCAAATGAACGATAATATTGTGGGACTGGATTCTGCAATATTTATGCATCCTACGGTATGGAAGGCCTCCGGGCATGTGGACGCCTTTAATGATCCTTTGATCGATAACAAAGATTCAAAAAAAAGATATCGTGCCGATGTTCTGGTGGAAGATTATACCGCTAAAATTGAAGCTAAAATAGATAAGGAAGTAGCCAAGGCTGAAAAGCGATTTGGCGAGTCTTTCGATAAAAAGCAATTTTTGGAAACCAATCCAAGAGTGGTAGGTTACCAAGAACAGATAACGACCATTTTGAAACGATTGGGAAAATCCTTGGAGAATGAGGATTTGGTCGATGTAAAGAATTTGATCGAAGAATTGGAAATTGCCTGTCCACTATCCGGATCAAGGAATTGGACAGATGTAAAGCAATTTAATCTAATGTTCGGTACCAAATTGGGAGCTTCTGCCGATAGTGCCATGGATCTTTATCTAAGACCAGAAACTGCCCAAGGTATTTTTGTTAACTTCCTAAATGTCCAAAAGACAGGAAGAATGAAAATTCCGTTCGGTATTGCCCAAGTAGGTAAGGCCTTTAGGAACGAAATAGTTGCAAGACAGTTTATCTTTCGTCAAAGGGAGTTTGAACAAATGGAAATGCAATTTTTTATTCGTCCCGGCACCCAACAGGAATGGTATGAAACTTGGAAGGAAAAAAGGATGGCCTGGCATTTGTCTTTGGGATTAGGTGCAGAAAACTACAGATTCCACGACCATGAGAAATTGGCACATTACGCTGATGCAGCGGCGGATATAGAATTTAAATTTCCATTTGGTTTTAAAGAGTTGGAAGGAATCCATTCCAGGACGGATTTTGACCTTAGTAGCCACGAAAAATACTCTGGTAAAAAATTACAATATTTTGATCCGGAACTTAACGAAAGCTATGTGCCCTACGTAGTTGAAACTTCTATAGGTTTAGATCGTATGTTTCTAGCTGTATTTTCAAATTCCTTGGTAGAAGAGGAATTGGAGAACAATACTACCAGAACAGTCCTTAAATTACCGGCGGTTTTGGCACCGACCAAGGCAGCAGTTTTTCCATTGGTAAAGAAGGACGGTTTACCTGAATTGGCTCAGGAGATCATTGATGATCTTAAATGGGATTTTAATGTGGTATATGATGAAAAAGATGCTGTAGGTCGCCGTTACAGAAGGCAAGATGCCAATGGTACTCCATTTTGTATTACTGTGGACCACCAATCCTTAGAGGATAAAACGGTTACCATCCGCCATAGGGATACCATGGAGCAACAACGCGTTGCAATCGCAGATGTAAAAGGTATTATCCATAAGGAGGTTGATATGAAAGGTTGGTTGAAAAGAATGGAATAGTTCTTTAATCTAAAATAAATTAAAGGTCCAATATTTCAAGGTATTGGACCTTTTTTCGGTTATAGTGAATACCCTAATCGTAAACTGCTATAGAAATTTCTGTCGTTTCCAGGGTAATAATACCTAGGCTCGGCACCTCCAAACCCTGTAGTGTTTATAAGTACGGATTGTGCATAGTTGACATCGAAGATATTGTTGATGCCAAAAGCAATGTCCATAGACAGATTTTTCCCCAATTGGCTTTTATACCCCACTTTGCTGTTAAATACATTAAATGCTGAACTTGAAAGGCTATTGGCATCGGTTAGGGGAATTTCACCCACGTATTGATGGGTAGAGTACCAATATAACTTATTGTAAAATTGGGCCTGTAAACCAGAATTCAATCTGTGTTTTGGAACCCCTGTCAATGGATTTCCGGAGTAATTGTTGTCCTCGCCCACAAAGGTTACAAAACTGTGGTCGTTAAGAGTATAGCTAATAAAGGGGGTCAGCCTAAGTTTCGAACTTATATCCAGATTGTATTCGGTTTCCAATTCCAGACCCTGGTGTTGGGTCCTGCCTGCATTTTTACCCACATATTGATCCTCGCCAACCCTTTGTGCCACTAGGAGGTTTTTGATGTCCATTCTGTAAATGGCTATGTTGAGGTTCAATTTTCTATCCAGCAGAAGTAACCTGGAACCAATTTCATAGTTCGTACCTGTTTCTTGGGCTATATCAGGGTTAATTACGCCATCCGGTGTTAGGGTTTCCTCTACCGTAGGATTGGAAAAACCTCTACTTATATTGGCATAAATTGAATTTATTCCTGAAAAATTATAGTTGAGGTTTAGGCTGGGCAGAACTATGGCGTCAAAATCCCTTTCTGCGCTCCTATTGTCCACCCCTTGATTAAATTGGTCCCTAAAATCGTAATAGGTTTTGTTTACATTTAAGCCAATTTGGGTGGTAAAGTCCTTACCTAGGGGAATAAGGAGATTTCCAAAAGCATTGAACTGCCGTCTGTATTCTTTGTTTTTGGCAAATTGATCGCCTTGTAAGCTTCCTTCTCCATTATTATCTTGGTATAGATTTTCGAATTCGCTCCAATGGTATTCATCTTTATATAATTCTGCACCAAAATTATAATCTATTTTGGATTTATTGGTGCTCCATTGACCAGCGAATTTTGTCCTAAAGCCATATCCATGGGTGTATTCGTTCAAAATCCCAAAAGGTCTAGGCTCATAATGGTCCAAATAAGAATAGAAAATACTGCTTGTGTTTTTAAACTTGTCCGTAATGGCGTGATTTAAAGATAACCCTGCTAGGCTATATTTGTTATCCTCGAACCCTTTGGCAGATTTCCAGGTAAAAGCGGCCTTTGTTGGGCTTTCCTTAAAATCGGTTTCCCCCAAAGAGCTAGGGATTTGGGCGTTGTAATCAACATGGTTAAAGAGTAGGCCAATGTTGGTTTTAGAGCTTATTTGGTAATTAAGGTCCAAAAGAACGCCTTCACGTTCAAATCTATTGTTTTCCCTGTAGCCATCTGTCTCCAAATAGCCATAATGTAGGTTTAAGGCAATATTCTTCTCCTTGAGACTAAATTGCAAGTTGTTTTTTAAAAGGCTGTAGGAGCCAATGGTGAAGTTGTTTCTGAAGTAGGTAGCCCCATCATTGGGCTGTTTCGAATTCAGCAGGATAGCCCCTCCCAAATTTGCTCCAAAATTAGTGGCTTTTGGCCCTTTGATGACTTCTGCCGAACTTAGGTTTTCCAGATCGAAGGATTCTATAGTGGAGAAGCCCGATCCGTTGGTAATAGGGATGTCATTGTAGTAAAGTCGCAGTTTATCCGTCCCGAATAAGGTTCTTGCCCCTACTCCACGGATGGTAATCCTATTGGTGTTTAAGGCTCCAGACAATATATAAACCCCTGATATTTGGTTTATAGCAGAAACCATATCTACAGGACTGTAGTTCTGAAATACCTTAGTGCCAATGATTTTGGTGGGAATAATACCATTATCCGTAGCGGATTGAAGGGAATCCAAAAGAATAACTTCGTCCAATTCTGTAATACTGTCCTTTTGGACCGTTACTTGAGCGTTGGATACCAAGATAAAAAGAAGGACTAAAATAAAACTAAGGGAGAATTTCATTTAATATGAATAAGTCTCAAACTTAAGAATTTTAATCTATTTTTTTTGTGATTCTCCCGGAATCTATAAAAATGGTACTTTAACTGGAGGTATAATTCATAACAATATTGAAAGACCTTTTTGGTTACAAAAAACATTGGTTATTTTTAGCATGATTATAGCTAATATCTAGCTGCACTAAACATAAATATTGGTTGGGATAGCTGGACATAAAATTACGTAAATGAAAATTGTTTCTTATAATGTAAATGGAATAAGGGCGGCAGTGAGCAAAGGTTTTTTGGATTGGTTAAAAAATGTAGATCCGGATGTAGTTTGTTTGCAGGAGATAAAGGCCAATAGAGATCAATTGGACCTCACAATTTTTGAGGCATTGGGCTACCAATATCACTACTGGTACAGTGCGCAAAAGAAGGGTTATAGTGGCGTGGCCATACTGGCCAAAACCGAACCTGACCATGTTGAATTTGGTACCGGTATAGAATATATGGATTTTGAGGGGCGAAATATTAGGGCCGATTTTAATGGTATCTCCGTCATGAGCCTTTACCTGCCATCCGGCACCAATATTGCCCGATTGGATCATAAACTACAGTATATGGCCGATTTTCACGAATATGTGGATAAGTTGAAAATAGAGAAACCGAACCTTGTAATTTGTGGGGATTACAATATATGCCATGAGGCTATAGATATTCATGACCCCGTTAGGAATAAAAATGTTTCCGGTTTTTTACCCGTGGAAAGGGAATGGATAGGTAACTTTATGGACAGTGGATTTATAGATAGTTTCCGGCATTTTAACAAAGATCCCGATAATTACACATGGTGGAGCTATAGGGCCAATTCCCGGGCCAACAATAAAGGCTGGAGACTGGATTACGGATTGGTGAGCAGGCCTTTATTGAGCAGATTAAAACGTTCCGTTATATTATCCAAGGCCGTTCATAGTGACCATTGTCCTATTTTGGTGGAATTAGACTAGTTTTTGGGGACAATGGAAAAGGTTAATGCCATGTATTAGAGGTGTAGGTTATTTTTTTGGGATTTGATTTTAATAGGTGAATTGTGGAATTAAATTAAAACCTAATTTTACGCTAATTCACCTCTTTGGCGAATACATTTTTCGGGTATTGAATTGAACAATTCATTTTTACTTTGAGTAATTATATTGACTATGAAGGCAGTAAGTGTTTCTGGAATAGTATATGCTCTAGGCCTGTCATTGCTATCTTTCGCCTTTTTTTTAAAAGCGAAGGATGTATTTCCTCCTATTAAACATAAGCTTGTATTGACCAATTCGGGACAAGTATTGGCGGAGCGTTATTGTCAAATGTGCCATATGTTTCCCGAACCGGGATTATTGGATAAAAATACTTGGCAGCAAAGTGTTTTGCCCAATATGGGAATGCGCTTGGGGATTAGGACAAAAGGAGTTGACCCTTTTGAAGATCTGGATCCAGAGGACGAAAGAATTGTGAGGAATCTAAATATATATCCTGAGCAACCGTTGATTTCGGAAGCGGATTGGTCCAAAATCGTTGATTATTATGTGCAAAATGCCCCAATTAAACTAGGGACACAGCCAACGCCCGTAGCTTTGGAAAAAGAGATCATGCCTTTTAAGTCCCAGTTTATTTCTATAGGAGAAGGTAAGTTACCAAAAGTATCACTGCTAAGCTTTAATAAGATAACTTCTGAGCTTTATATTGGGGATAACGATAATCTCTATACCTTAAAAAATACGGGTGAAATTGTAAATAGTTGGAAACTTAACAGCCCGGCAGCACATATTGAGTTTGAAGAAAATTCAGATCCCTTGTTGTTGACCCTGGGGAAATTTAGACCCTCCGATCAAGCATTGGGAAGGCTTTCCAGTTTAAAAACAAAGGCGAACAATCTAAGTTCCGTAATAGATATTTCAAAACTGCGAAGGCCGGTATATTTTGCTTCGGGAGATTTAAATGGGGATAAGAAAAAGGATGTGGTGGTATGTAATTTTGGAAATTATGGAGGAAAATTGTCATGGTTTGATGGTTATGAGAATACCAAAGAACATATATTGAGCTATTTGCCAGGAGCAAGGATGGTAGAGATTATGGATCTTAATGGAGATCAAAGACCGGATATTGTAGCGTTGATGGCTCAAGCATATGAACAAATCTCAATATATTACAACAAGGGACAAGGAGACTTTGAAGAAGAAAAGGTACTGGAATTTTCCCCAGTCCACGGGGTGAGTTATTTCGAATTGGCAGATTTTAATAATGATGGATATCAGGATATTCTATTGACCAATGGTGATAATTGGGATTATTCCAACGTTGATAAACCCTATCAGGGATTAAGAATATATTTGAATGACGGTCATAATCATTTTAAAGAGGCCTTTTTTTATCCTATGTACGGGTGTAGCAAGGCCATGGCATGGGATTTTGACAATGATGGGGATTTGGATATTGTAGGCGCTTCGTTCTATGCTGATCTTAAAGACCCCAAGGAAAGCTTTGTATATTTAGTGAACAATGGCAATTTAAAATTTACAGCATCATTTCATCCAGACGCTATGTATGGTAAATGGTTGACTATGGAAGTTGCGGATTTCAATGGGGACAATAGGCTAGATGTTATGCTGGGTTCCTTTATTTTTAATTTTAATGAAATGACCAAGGTTTTGGCTACTACAGGTATATCCTCATTCCCACAAGTATTATTGTTGACTCAAATCGATTAAAAAGACGCGCTTTTGGACATTTATTTGCTTTAGTTGATATTAATTATTTTTTTTACACTCAAAATGCCCAAATGAAGTACACAAATCTCCCCCACACCGATATTGAAGTTAGTAAGATATGCCTGGGCACCATGACCTGGGGCCGCCAAAATACAGAGGACGAAGGTCATGAGCAAATGGATTATGCCCTGGATCAGGGAATTAATTTTTTTGATACGGCGGAATTGTATCCTATTCCGGCGACAAAGGAACGCTACGCGGACACTGAAAGAATTATAGGCAATTGGTTTAAAAAGAATAGAAACCGCGATAAGGTGATTTTGGCTTCCAAAATTGCTGGAAGGGCGGAAATGACCAAGTTTATTAGGACTACAGGGATTAATCGAGAATCCATACTATCTGCCGTTGAAGGAAGTCTTTCACGTTTGCAGACAGATTACCTTGACTTGTATCAGTTACATTGGCCAGACCGCAACACCAATTATTTTGGGAAGAGGGGTTATAAGTACAGTAGCACTGATCATTGGGAGGACAATATCCATCAGATTTTGGAAACATTAAGGGACCTTGTCAGAGAGGGTAAAATTAGACATGTGGGCATATCCAATGAAACTCCTTGGGGAGCCATGAGGTACCTAGAGGAGAGTAAGGTGCATGCAAGTTTGCCCAGAATGATTAGCATACAGAACCCTTATAATCTTTTGAACCGACTTTTTGAAGTTGGTTTGGCAGAAATTTCTCATCGGGAAAATTTAGGCTTATTGGCCTATTCGCCTTTGGGCTTTGGCACCTTGAGCGGTAAGTATTTGGGAGGTAGGAAACCGGAAAATACCAGGGTTACCCTTTTTCCAAATTACAATAGATATAGCAGTGATACGGCCGTTAAGGCAACCCAAAAATATTTTGAATTGGCCCAGGCAAATGATTTGTCATTGGCTCAAATGGCACTTGCCTATGTAAATTCCAGACCTTTTCTAACATCCAATATAATTGGCGCTACCAATATGAATCAGTTGAAGGAAAATATTGGCAGTATTGATGTGGAATTAAGTGAAGAGGTGCTTAAAGGTATTGAAGCGATACATAATGAAATTCCAAATCCAGCCCCTTAACAATATGATGGCAATGAATTTTTTAAAAGTAGGTTTTTGGCAGTTGGGCCTAATAGTTATTGTTGTTGTAATAATGCTTGTTTTAGCTAGGATGTTTAATTCAAAGAAATAATAGCCGGTTTAAGAAAACAGGCTATTGGCAACATCCTCGATCCTTGAAGCCAATTGAATTCGGATTTGGGTGTTTTTTAAGGTAATCTTGTTGTTTTTGGAAACATAGATAGTGCTGAAACCCAATTTTTCTGCTTCCAGAATGCGCTGATCTATTCTTTGTACAGGTCTTATTTCACCTGCCAGACCTACTTCTGCCGCAAAACATACCCCTTTTTCAATGGGAATGTCCTCGTTGCTGGAGAGTATGGCGGCAATTACTGCCAGATCAATGGCGGGATCATCCACAGATATACCACCTGTGATATTTAGAAATACATCCTTTGCGGCTAGTTTAAATCCGGCTCTTTTTTCCAGCACTGCCAGAAGCATATTTAAGCGCTTGGCATTATAACCGGTGGTGGAACGTTGAGGTGTCCCGTAAACCGCTGTACTTACCAAGGCTTGTATTTCGATCATAAGGGGGCGCATGCCTTCCACCGTAGAGGCAATGGACGTGCCACTTAATCCCTCATCGTTCTTGGAGATCAAAATTTCGGACGGATTGTTTACTTCTCGCAATCCACTGCCCTGCATTTCATATATTCCCAATTCGGAAGTAGATCCAAATCTGTTCTTCAGAGATCGGAGGATGCGGTAAACATAATTTCTATCCCCTTCAAATTGCAGTACCGTATCTACCATATGCTCCAAAATTTTGGGGCCCGCAATGGTGCCATCCTTTGTAATATGGCCAATCAATATAACCGGTGTATTGGTTTCTTTGGCAAATTTGATGAGTTCTGCAGTGCATTCCCGAATCTGGGAAATACTTCCTGCGGCAGATTCAATATAATCGGTATGAAGGGTTTGTACGGAGTCTATAACTACAATGTCGGGCTCAGTGGCCTCGATCTGGCGAAAAATATTTTGTGTTTTGGTTTCGGTCAGGATAAAACAAGTATCACTATTGGGATGTATGCGATCTGCCCGCATTTTAATTTGTTTCTGACTTTCCTCTCCTGAGACGTATAAGGTTTTATAAGGAAGTTTAAGGGCTATCTGCAACAATAAGGTGCTTTTTCCCACCCCTGGCTCTCCTCCCAAAAGCGTTAATGAGCCAGGGACCAAACCACCTCCAAGGACTCTGTTAAATTCCAAATCGTAGGTGTTGAGCCTAATTTCCTTATCGGTACTAATTTCGTTTACCCGTAAAGGTTTTACCACTTTCGTGGAAGGTTGGGAAGCGATTTTCCAAGATACTTTTTCCTCTTTCTGAATAACTTCTTCCACTACGGTATTCCATTCCTTACAGGAACCACATTGTCCTACCCACTTGGCATACTGGGTTCCACAGTTCTGACAAAAAAATGCCGTTTTCGTTTTGGCCATTATTTACTTTAAGCTTTGCGCTAAGGTAATAAGAAGTTTGAAAAGGTATGGGGGATTTGTGGACTTAGATCAAAATGATGCCAACAACAATTGCATTAAGCAATTGGGGCCATATTTATTAGATCTCAAAGGTTTTATAACCTATTTCGGGACCAAAAAGGGTAAGTTTATCCCACTGCCATTTTAATGTCGTAGCACTTTTTTAGTACCCAAAATCCGCCTTTAAGGCATCAATTTTTTCCAAGGCCATCTCTTTGGTAAGAAAATCTATTTCTTCCATACCAAATGCTTTTTCAAAAGTCCTCAGCGCTTTTTTGGGCTCCCCTAATTGTTCGTAGTATTCGCCTTCAAAATAAAAGCCCAACATGGTATTTGGATATTCCTTTTTACACAGGTCGGACAATGGCTTCAGCGATTCAAAATCCTCCTTTTTTCGGGACGCTGCGTAGATGGCCATAATGTCGTTGAGACTTGTTGTTTTTCTAAAGCCAAATAACTTTTCAATGGAAGATTGTTTGTCTGCCAAATAGTTAAATACAGGCCCATCCGAAGTTAAAATTTTCTCTTTGTATTCCTTTGGACTAATGGGTTTGAACATGCCAAAGATGTTGTCAAAGGCTTTCCCGATTCCGTAGGTGGCTACGGAAATATGGTCCGCATTCTCGTATTTATCAAAGAAATAGTGCAAATTTTCAGTGTCCATGCCTTTTAAATTTTGATCCATTGCCAAAACCCTATTGCTATTTTCACTTTTTTCCCCTTCCAAGATCAATTGATAGAATATTTTCTTCTTCATAACCGATAATCTGGCCGGCACCCTAGTTTCCATTTCTGGCGCCAAAGTGGGTGAAATGCTAACATAGGCATTGAATAAGGAATCATCCTTAAAAAGGTAAAAATTCCCAAAATTTGCGGTGATATCATATCCCACGAACATTTTAAAAGGAGCTGTGCTGAATTTGGTATCCAAATAGGGAAGGAGTTCCATACCTAAAAATTCGAAAAACAATTTACCTTTTTCTGAAGGTAGGCCGTTATCGGGCTCAAAACCACAATCTTGATTCCTTAAATTATTTTTGGATTGATGTACACCTACGACAATAGCTTCCGGCATACCATGAAAATTACTATAAAATTTTGCATTGGCTACCACTTGATCAAATAGATATTCTGCATCCAGAACTAAAATAACCGGATATTTTTTGTCGGCTGTGTAGCTTTCTGGGAAGTAGTATTGAACATCCCGCCTTTCCTGTAATTTGAAGGATTCGAATATTTCCTGTGTTACTTGGGCGTTGCTGCCAAAGTACACAAATATGGCCAAAAAAGTAAAAAAATGTTGCATAGAACAGTATTTGGGCAATAGAAGACTATTTGTTTCTGTTCCATAACGGTAAAATCAGAAAAGATATTGCGCCAAAAACCACTACCATTAAAGTTTGTGAAATCCACATAATCCATCCAAAAGCATCTCCGGACACCTTGCTGATACCAAAAATCGCCAATGCACTGCTTACGGCGATGGGATAAATACCTATTCCCCCATTGGTAGCGGACATGGCAAAGGCCCCGGCAACAAAGGCAACCAGTAATTGGCTAATGCTTAGATCTATAGTTTCCAAAACCGTATATTTTATGACCCAGAACATGGCAATATAGGCTAGCCATATAAAGAGGGTGTGAAAAACAAAACCCCATTTATTCTTCATTCTAAAGATACTAAGGATACCGTCCAAAAGACCTTTTAGAAACGATCTCAATTTTACGGCCAATTTGGACTTGGATTTTTTTATTATGTAGATCATTAGGGCCATGCCTAAAATTCCACAACCCAGCAGTAAGGATAGTAGCAAAAGATTAAACCCTTTTTGCTCCAGGAATCCCCAGATAATGTCAGTTTGTAAAAACAGGGCAATACCAACTATCAAAAATAACATAATCAGGTCTATGACCCTTTCCGTTACAATGGTGCCAAACCCTTTTTCGAAAGGCACATCCTCGTACGTTGCCAATGCCGTGGCCCTTAGTATTTCTCCTGATCTTGGTATGCCCAGGTTTGTAAAATAGGCAGTTAATATGATCAAAATATTGTTGAACAATTTTGGTCTATAGCCTAGTGGTTCCAATAAATAATTCCATCTTATAGCTCTGGAAAGGTGGGTAAGAATACCTAAAAAAATGGATACGCCAACCCAAAAGAGATCAGCATTTTTTATGTAATGTATTATTTCATCCCTATCCTTTTCAGAGGTGGAATTGTAAGAATACCAAACTAAAAAGACACCCAGGAAGATAGGGAGAAATGTTTTTAAGGTTTTCTTTATGGAAGACTTCAAAACTAGGTCAATAGATTGGTTTCCTCATTTGGGAAAACCAAGGAAGGGTTGAATTTTTTGGCCAATTCAATATCCATGGTGGCGTAGGTTATCAAAATCAAAACATCGCCTACGGCAACTTTTCTTGCGGCTGCACCGTTCAAGGTTACCTCACCACTACCTCTAGTTCCCGGTATGGCATAGGTTTCAAGTCTTTCGCCATTGTCGTTATTTACAATTTGCACCTTTTCACCTCTAATAATATTGGCCGCATCCATCAAATCTTCATCAATGGTAATACTGCCTATATAGTTAAGGTCAGCACCCGTTACTTTCACGCGGTGTATTTTAGATTTTACTACTTCTATTTGCATGGGACAAAGTTAATCATTTATGCCAATTAGAATTTAATTTTCATATTGGCGTATTTCGAAATATGATTATATGTTTAAAGGGCTATGTTATCAATAAGCCTAACATCTCCGGCATAAACGGCAATAAAGGCCCTATATTTTAAATTCTTATTTTTTCTAATTACTGGCTTTAATTGGCTTACATCTGCAATTTTAACGTATTCCAGTTTTAAATTTGGGTGGGTCTCAAATTGTTTTTTAACCCAATCCACTACAAAATTAGCACTTTTCGTGCCAAATTTTTGTTTGGCAGCTTTGAGGGTTTTGTAGATAAAGGCGGCTTCTTTTCTCAGGTCCTTGGACAATCGTTCGTTTCTAGAACTCATGGCTAGTCCATTGGCTTCACGAACTATGGGACAACCTATTATTTCTATAGGTAAATTTGTTATATCCTTCAGTTTCTTGATAATCTGGAGTTGTTGAAAATCCTTTTCCCCAAAGTATGCCCTAGTCGGTGTTATCAGGCTAAGTAATTTTTCAACAATGGTACCCACACCATCAAAATGTCCTTCTCTGAACTCACCCTCCATTACATTTTCCAGTCCTTCAAAATCGTATGTTTTGGAGGTTATCCCTCCAGAATACATTTCGGAGGCAGAAGGCGCAAAGACAACTATCTTATCAGAAGCGGTTTTTAAAAGGGACATATCCGCTTCCAAGGTGCTTGGATACTTCTCTAAATCTTCCTTGTTGTTAAATTGGGTGGGGTTTACAAAAATGCTGACAACGGTGATGTCATTTTCTCCAATTGATTTTTTAACCAAGGAAATATGTCCCAAATGCAAAGCTCCCATGGTTGGGACCAAACCTATGGTTTTGGTTTTTGCCTGGGACGATAGATATGATATAAGCTCCTTTTGAGTGTTAATTAACTGCATGCGTTTTACTTAAAAGACAGCAAACTTACTATAATTACTGCTAATCTGTATAATTTTTGTAATTTTGCACTTTCTCTTACACTATAAATAAAATATTGCTTTTATGAATGGCAAAAAGATATTGTTTGTATCTTCAGAATTAGTACCCTATCTTCCAGAGAACGAAGTTTCCTTAATGTCTTACGAAACCCCAAGAATGGTCAACAGTAATGGTGGCCAGATAAGGATTTTTATGCCGAGGTTTGGGAATATTAATGAGCGTAGACATCAATTGCACGAGGTAATTAGGTTATCTGGGATGAATTTGGTGATCAACGATATGGATATGCCTTTGATTATAAAAGTGGCCTCAATTCCCAGGGAGCGCATTCAGGTTTATTTCATTGATAATGACGAATATTTTAAAAGGAAGGCAACTTTTACGGATGAGGATGGGAACGCTTTTCCCGACAATGACGAAAGGGCTATTTTCTTTGCCAAGGGTGTTGTAGAGACTGTAAAGAAATTAAATTGGTCCCCAGATATTATTCATGTGCACGGTTGGATGGCATCTTTGCTTCCCCTTTACCTGAAAAAATTCTATGCCGATGAGCCCTTGTTCGCCGATAGCCAGATTGTTATGTCTGTTTATGGGCAAGGTTTCGATGGTACATTGGATAAAGATCTCATCAAGAAGATCGCTTTCGATGGTGTTCCTGAAGAAAGTATAAAAGCGCTTGAAGATCCCAATTATAATAATTTGTTAAAAGTTGCTGTGGATTATGCCGATGCTGTTATTTTAGCGGCGGAAGATATTCCGGCTGATTTGGAAGACTACATTTCCAAGCTCGAAAAACCTGTTCTGCAGTTTGTTCCTTTACAGGAGTTTGAAGAGGCTTACATGAATTTTTATAACACCAAAGTATTAAAATAATCTAAATGAATTTACTGAACGGATTAAAATTACCTGCTATAGCAGGTATATTGCTTGTTGTGGTTTTAGGGTCCTGCGAGGAGGATTTAACTACTATTGGCAGCGGTGTAGTTGGGGGTGAACCATTTACTGCCAACAAGGCGGTTTATGACGTTTTTGCTTACAATAAAAAAATAGAGGCCGTTAGGACCAATAAATTGCCAGTGTATCAACTAGGTAATTATAATGACCCTTTATACGGACAAACTGAAGCGAGCATAACCACTCAGGTTCAATTGTCCAGTAGTAATCCTGTTTTTGGGAACTATTCTGCACTTGTGGAAGAAGCAGCCGATACAGATACTAGTACCTTGACCATTAAAGAGAATGAAACGGTGGAGGAAGTAATTCTGTTTATTCCATTTTTAACAAATCCCAAAGGAGACAGGGATCTAGATGGTGTTGCGGATGAGTTTGATGCTGACCCTGAAGATGCCAATAGTGACAGTGATGGGGATACCTTGACCGATATTCAGGAAAAGTCCCTGGGAACGGATCCCTTAAATAAGGATACGGATGGAGATGGGACCAATGATAATTTGGACGATGACACCACAGGAAATAGATTTCCTGTAAAATATGATCTTGATAGTATTTTTGATGCCAATGGAAATATTCCGGAGTCCTTTAATATTAAGGTAGAACGATCTACCTATTTCTTAAGGGATTTAGATCCCAATACAAATTTCCAGGAGGCTCAGCAGTATTATTCATCCCAACAATTTGCTCCAGGTTATGTGACAGACGTTTTGTTTGAAGGACCTGTGCAAATCAGTAATGTAGAGGAATTAATTTTTAAGGTAGATGACCCTGCAACGGAAGATGTGGACGAATCGGATGAGGCCCCTACACGTATTGCCCCAGGGATAAGGGTGGCATTAAATTCAGCATTTTTTCAACAAAATATTTTAAATAAGGAAGGTTCTTCAGAATTATTGAGTCAGGCGAATTTTGCAGAATTCTTTAGAGGTGTCCATTTATCCATTCCAGACGATATATTAGTGTTATTGGATTTGACCCAAGGAAATATTACGATCAACTATTCCTATGATACTGTAACCAGTTCAACCGATGCTACGGTTGTTAAAAAGGAAAGGGAATTTGTGCTAAATTTTATTAGGAGAGATAGTAGTACCGGTGCTGTTATTGGAAACGCCGTAAATACGTTTATTAATGAGGCCTATCCTGCAGAAATTACAAATGCAATGGACAATGGGGAAAATGCTTCAAAAATTTATTTGAAAGGTGGGGCTGGAAGTTATGCGCAGATCAAACTCTTTGATGAGATCAACGGTTATGAAATAATTAACCAGATCAAAAACCAAAATTGGATAATAAATGAGGCCAATTTGGTATTTTATGTAGATCGAAACGCTTTGGATGCCGCGGGGACCATTATTGAGCCTTCAAAATTATATCTCAACAAGGACAATACCAATGGACCTGTCTTTAATCAATACCTGGAATCTGAAGAGGATTTTAATGCAGGTAATATTACCAATTATGATGGAGGCCTTAATAAGTCTAACGGGGAAGGGCAGAGTTATAAAATTAAGATCACCAACTATATCAATGATTTAATAGTTAGGGATTCTACCAATGCCACCCTCAATTTGTCATTGACTTCAGATATAAGGATTATGGCCACTGGAAAAGCAATGTTGGCTAATAATACTGAGGGGGAAGTACCCGTAATGTCTTCCGTAAATCCTTTTGGCACTGTACTTTATGGCAGTAATAATGTACCAAATGATCAGTTGGGAAAAAAATTGAAACTAGAAATTTTTTATACCAAAGCCAACTAAGGGTTAAAAAAATACCATTCAAGGTATTTTTACGTTAATAATCTAAAAGATAAATGGTTTTATATAACAAGGTGCTAAATTTGTTATATAGAACCTTTTTAATTGCTAATCATTAAACTTTAGATTATGTGTGGAATTGTTGGATATATTGGGCATAGGGATGCCTACCCCATTATTATAAAAGGACTTCAGCGTTTGGAGTACAGAGGCTACGACAGTGCCGGTATAGCATTATACGATGGCAAGGACATAAATTTATCAAAGACAAAGGGAAAGGTAGAGGATTTAAAAAATAAGGCCCTAAGTACAATTTCCCTGGGAGGTAAACTAGGTATTGGCCATACAAGATGGGCAACCCACGGGGTGCCCAACGATGTTAATTCCCATCCACATTATTCCAATTCAGGGAATTTGGTAATTATCCACAATGGAATTATTGAAAATTATGATTCCATAAAGAAGGAACTAGTTAAGAGGGGATATACTTTTTCTTCGGAAACCGATACGGAAGTATTGGTAAATCTTATAGAGGAAGTAAAAAGAAAAGAAGGAGTTAAGCTTGGTAAAGCGGTACAAATTGCATTGAACCAAGTGGTTGGGGCATATGCTATTGCCGTTTTTGATAAGCAAAAGCCAGATGAAATTGTGGTAGCTAAATTGGGAAGTCCGTTGGCCATTGGTGTGGGGGAGAACGAATTTTTTATTGCTTCCGATGCTTCTCCATTTATAGAATTTACCAACAATGCCATTTATTTGGAAGATGAGGAAATGGCGGTCCTAAGATTGGGTAAGGAAATAAAATTGAGAAAAATAAAGGACGATGCCATTGCTTACCCATCCATTCAGGAATTGAAACTTAATCTTGAGGAAATTGAGAAGGGTGGTTTTGATCACTTTATGCTAAAGGAAATCTACGAACAGCCAAGGGCTATTTTGGACACGTACCGGGGACGCCTTTTGGCAAAGGAAGGGATTATAAAAATGGCGGGCATAGATGATAACTTGGAAAAGTTTTTGAATGCCAATCGTATAATAATAGTAGCATGTGGTACTTCTTGGCATGCTGGCCTGGTTGCAGAGTATATCTTTGAAGATTTGGCCCGTATACCTGTAGAAGTGGAATACGCTTCCGAGTTTAGGTATAGGAATCCGGTTATTACGGATAAGGATGTGCTTATTGCCATTTCACAGTCCGGCGAAACAGCAGATACCCTGGCAGCCATTAAATTAGCCAAGGAAAAAGGTGCTTTTGTATTTGGGGTGTGTAATGTTGTGGGATCTTCAATTGCTAGGGAAACCGATGCAGGGGCCTATACCCATGCCGGTCCGGAAATTGGAGTGGCTTCAACCAAGGCATTTACAACACAAATAACCGTATTGACCCTATTGGCATTAAAATTGGCCAAGGAAAAAGGAGTTTTCAATAAGACCCGCTTTCATGAGCATTTGACCGAATTGGAGAATATACCTGCCAAGGTAGAGAAGGCACTACTATCCAATCCGTTGGTAGAAATAATTGCCAATGTTTATAAAGATTCTACCAATTGTCTGTATTTAGGAAGAGGCTATAACTTTCCTGTAGCATTGGAAGGGGCATTAAAATTAAAGGAAATAAGTTACATACATGCTGAGGGGTATCCTGCGGCAGAAATGAAACACGGGCCAATTGCCCTTATAGATGAACATATGCCCGTTGTAGTCATTGCGACCAATAAAGGCCATTATGAAAAAGTAGTCAGTAATATACAGGAAATTAAATCTCGAAAAGGTAAAATTATTGCTGTAGTAACCGAGGGTGACGAGCAGGTAAGGGATTTGGCGGACCATGTCATAGAAATTCCTGAAACTTTGGAGAGTCTTACACCGTTATTAACTACTATTCCTTTACAGTTATTATCGTATCATATTGCAGTAATGAGAGGTTGTAATGTAGATCAGCCCCGTAATTTGGCAAAATCGGTTACGGTGGAGTAAGATCCTATTATTCAAATTATATTGGCATCCATAAATGGTGATTCTAAAAGGTCATTATTTATGGATGCCGTTTTTTTTGAACCTTTATTTTGTCATTTATTAATTTAAAACTGTTAAAATTTGAGTAAAAAATACTATGCATGCATAATTTATTTGATTTTGTTATTGATAATTTGAAATTTAGTGTATATTGGCGATTAGATGGTATTTTATCTTAAACTAATAGTAACTTAACTCAATATTTTATGAAATCATTTCTTCTATTATTCTTTTGCATGTTTGGTATGTTCGCATATTCCCAAACAATAGTAAAAGGAAATGTGGTGGACCAAAACAGCGTTCCCGTGCCAGGGGCCAATATTGTCATTGCAGGCAAGCCTATTGGAACAGTGACGGATTTTGACGGGAATTTTGTGTTGAACACTACTGAGAACCCCCCATTTACATTGAATATTACGAGTATTGGATTTGAGGGTACTACCGCCAATATTACACAAATTAATCAAACTATTTCTGTGACCTTAAACGAGGAGCAGACAAGTTTGGACGAGGTGGTAATTTCTGCTTCAAGGACTCCAGAGCGTGTTTTTGAATCTCCAGTTACTGTGGAACGTTTTGGAACGCAAGACATTAAAAATACTACAGCGGCAGATTTTTACGGCGGATTGGAAAATTTAAAAGGTGTAGATGTAAATACTAACAGTTTAACTTTTAAATCGGTAAACACCAGGGGTTTTGCGTCTTTTGCCAATACTCGATTTATGCAATTGGTTGATGGTATGGATAATTCAACTCCGGCCTTAAACTTTCCTATTGGAAACTTAGTAGGGATGGTAGAGACAGATGTTCTAAGTGTTGAATTACTTCCTGGGGCATCCTCGGCACTTTATGGTGCCAATGCCTTTAACGGGATACTTTTTATGCGTAGTAAAAGCCCTTTTGATCATGAAGGAATTAGTGTATCTATAAAAAGAGGTGTCACCTCTCAAAAGTCGGCAGGAACTAATCCGTATACTGATTTTGGGATTCGTGCGGCACATAAATTCTCCGATAAATTTGCTGGAAAAGTAAACTTCGGATATTTAAAAGGGACAGATTGGGCCGCAACCAGTGAGGTTGATAAATTCGATCCAACTAGAACAAGAGCCAATTATAACTATGATGGAATTAATATATACGGAGATGAAGTTTCCACGAACATTAGATCTGCATCTGGTTTGGGAATTATACCAAATGTTGAGGTAAGTAGAACAGGTTATAATGAGCGGGATTTAACCAACTATAACGCTGAAAGTATTAAAGCGGATTGGGGATTATACTATCGTCCAATTGAAGACAACAGCCTTGAGTTCTCTTACGTGGGTAAGGTGGGTACCGGTACTACTATCTATCAAGGTACAAACCGTTACAATATCAATGGTTTTTTTCAAGAGCAACATAAACTAGAAATTAAAAATGACAATTTCTTTTTAAGAGGATATGTTGTAGGAGATAAAGCAGGAGACTCTTATGATATGGTGTTTACAGGGATTAACATTAACAGATCTTGGAAATCTGATGAAGCCTGGTTTGGAGATTATATAGCAACTTATGCTGGAATAGAATTGTCTGGCAACCCTTCTGGTTTAACAGATGATCAAAAGCATGCACAGGCCAGAGCCGTTGCAGATACAGGTCGTTACCTGCCAGGAACACCGCAATTCGAGGCTGCATTTAATAAAAGTATAAATGATCCTGATTTAGCAACAGGTTCTAAGTTTCAAGATGCCTCTAAATATTACCATGCCGATGGTAATTATAATTTTAGCCATTTGATTGATATTGCTGAAATT
>TARA_R110000868_G_scaffold165328_2_pt1 | contig 43666 bp, 45 predicted proteins | sample TARA_R110000868 | Tara Oceans TARA_R110000868 (sample SAMEA4397489) | marine metagenome | biome: Polar Biome; feature: [SRF] surface water layer (ENVO:00010504); material: water (ENVO:00002006), including particulate matter (ENVO:01000060) such as... | depth 5 m | reverse complement strand
GGACCAGCTATTACCCTCGGCATCGCGGCTTTCGATCATCACGCGAATAACTGCATTTTGATCTTTAGATCTTCAACGTTGTCAGTCTCTCCCTCTCCCCAAAGGCAAGCGGATTCCGCCCGAGGATGAAGTAGATAATGCCACCAGTTTGAACCAATGCCAGAATGCAGGAGAGGATACCAGCCAGCTGGGTCACGAGCGGAGAGAAATCGCCTTGGATCACATAAATAGTCGGCAGCCCAGCGAAGGTGAAGCCGCCAATATAGCAAAGCGGCATCAACGCAAGGATGAAGACACTCCTCCAGCCACTGAGCCATTCGCGAAAGCGATAAGTGATCGCTATACTCAGATATATAGCTGAGACGTTCACGAAGAGCCACCACCAGGGAAAGTATCCGAGGATGACCAGTGGCTGGTGGCCGAAATAGGTGTAGATACCGCCATAGCGCAGGAGGAGCTCCTCCATGATGATATCGGCAACACCGGAAAGGCCAAAAGCAATCCAAAGCCCACCAGTGGTCACATTCCGCTGAAGTGCAATGTAGAAGATGTATCCGAGGATTGTTCCAAAAGTCCACCACATCACGGCGACATAATAGTCGTATTCACGCCCCATGAGAAAATAAAGAAGCTTGTCCGGGTCGTGCGACACCGACCAAAAGCAACCCGCCAGATAATTGTCGATGCTTTCTGGAAAGACGCAGACGGCAGCCCCGAGCACGATGCCGATCGGGACCATCGTCTTGAGGCGAACGGAATCAAAGACCGCGACAAAGGTCATAATGAGCCCAGCAATCAGCATGAAGAGCGTACCATAGAACACGTGCTCTGCATTCTGTGGGAATGCATCGTTGGGCGGAGCTGGTGTCCGGAAGGTAGGATCTAGAAAGACAGTAGAACTGGCAGTTTGCGCGTGCCCGGCATCAGGCCAAAGCATTAAGAATGCCAGCCCCACAGATAGAGAGAATGCGGTAACGATCCACCCTTTTGTAGAGTTGTCCTGAAGTGATGTGAGCATGATTTACCTCGTACAAACTTTAAAACCAACTATTTGGTTGGTTTTAAAGTTTGTGTCATAAGATATAAAATCCGTCAATAAAATGTTGATACTCATGCCTACTCAGAAACCATCGAAATCCGAGCAAACGAGGCAAAGAATACTAGCCGCTGCAACAGCCGAATTTGCCACCTATGGTGAAGCCGGTAGCCGCATTGATAGCATCGCCAAGACCGCAAAAGCTAACAAGAGCCTGATCTACGACTATTTCGGAAGCAAAAAACAGCTCTTTCAAGCAGTTCTTGAACGGCACTTAAGTGATGTTTATCAGGACGTCCACTTCGATCCTGCCGATCTTGCCGGATATGCCACTATGCTTTTCGACATCGCGATGGATCGCCCTAATCTAATGCGACTTGTGATGTGGAACGGCCTTGAACAAAACAGAGCTTGGCCTCTGGATGAAACGTCCAGCTTCGCTACGCAAGTTACAAAAATTCGCGAGGCACAAGCTGCGGGAGGAATCAACAAGGAATATCCGCCGGATTTTCTGCTGACCCTGATCATTACCCTCGCTTCCGCCTGGACGGCAGCCAATCCCCTCGGCACATCCATCGTTCCCGACGTGGCAGAGCGGCGATTGTCATTTCGAGCAGCACTGGCAAAGGCAGTCAGTCAGCTTTCTCAGCCAGATTAGCGTTTCCCATGATCTGAGAACTTGTTTCAAAAGCTCCGGATACATAACAGTATGTTCCGAGGCGCGTATGACCATTCTTTGAAACTTAGGACACGACTAGGCAACGTCATCAATGCTTCTTCTGCAACCCCAGACGAAGGCACTGGCCAAATGCATTTCGAAAGATTTCCAGAAACTTCATCATCCCCGTCCAGCACCATCACGCGTGCTGGCTGCGCACACCCGATTTGAACAATTTATAGGTGATCGAATCGCGAAGCGCATTATAGGGCGCTTCGATAATGTTGCTCGAAACACCGACGGTGGACCAGCTATTACCCTCGGCATCGCGGCTTTCGATCATCACGCGCGTCACCGCGCGTGTACCATCACCGCGCGTTATGATGCGGACTTTATAATCGATCAATTCGATTTGCTGCACGGCTTCAACATATTCCGGCACCGTCAAAAGAACCTTGCGAAGGGCAGCATCAAGGGCGTTGACCGGGCCGTTCCCCTCGGCGACAGACATAAACTGATCCTCGCCGACCACGACCTTGACGGTCGCTTCGGACAGGGTGATGACCTGTTCCTCTTGCTCATCCACCCAGCGGCGTTCATCAATCACCCGGAACGATGTCACGCGGAAATAACGGTCAAGCTCGCCCAATGCCCTGCGCGCCAAAAGCTCGAAACTGGCTTCGGCCCCGTCATAGGCATAACCATCAAATTCACGCTGTTTGACCGCGTTGACCAATTTGCCAATCGCATCGGATTTCGGATCGACATCGACCCCGATTTCACGGAAACGCGCCAAAATGTTGGAACGCCCCGCCTGATCTGACACAAGAATATGACGCTGATTACCAACCAGTTCCGGCGCGATATGTTCGTAACAGGCCGGATTTTTTTCCACCGCCGAGACATGCAGCCCGCCCTTATGGGCAAAGGCGCTATCGCCGACATAGGCCGCTTGGCGGACTGGTTCCCGGTTAAGGCGCTCGTCAAGGACATGCGAAATACGACGCAACTGGGTTAGTTGTTCGTGTGACACACCAACGTCATATCCCATCTTGATCATCAAGGTCGGGATGATCGAAATCAGGTTGGCATTGCCGCACCGCTCGCCCAGACCATTCAATGTGCCCTGTACCTGACGCGCCCCGGCACGCACCGCCGCCAGCGAATTTGCCACCGCATTCTCGGTATCATTATGGCAATGAATGCCAACATGGCTGCCCGGTATATAAGCACAAACATCCGTAACGATATCAAAAATCTCGTCAGGCAGTGCGCCACCATTGGTGTCGCATAAAACCACCCATCGCGCCCCGGCGTCATATGCCGCCTTGATTGCCGCAAGGGCATAGTCGCGATTGGCTTTATAACCGTCAAAGAAATGCTCGGCATCGAACATGACTTCGGAAACCTGACTTTTCAGATGCCCGATAGACTCGCCGATCATTGCCAGGTTTTCCGAAAGCTCGATCCCAAGCGCCTCGGTAACCTGAAAATCCCAGCTTTTGCCAACCATACACACAATCGGCGCACCCTGTGCCAATGTGGCTAGCCCCGGATCATTGGATGCCGAACGCCCGGCGCGCCGTGTCATGCCAAAGGCGGTCAGTTTCGAATTTTTCAGTTTCGGTGGATTGGCGAAAAAAGCATCATCGGTCGGGTTTGCCCCGGGCCAGCCACCTTCTATATAATCAATCGACAGCTCGTCCAGTGCCTTGGCAATCGCGGTTTTATCCGCTGCCGAAAAGTCCACGCCCTGGGTCTGCTGCCCATCACGCAAGGTACTGTCGTATAAATAGACGCGCTTGTCTGACATTTTCATTCCAAAACTGATCGATCTTCTCTCTTTCCGGCATCTGCCAGGCGGTCTGGCAAATTGCCGCAAAACACGATTTTACGCAACCGCATTACAAACCCCACCCCTTTTGTGTTGTTTCTCGGCCTAAATCGCCACAGTCACCCACCTTTAGGATAGCAAACCTGTCCCCCTGAATGATTGTAACTTGGTGGCGGCGGTGGTTTACTCTACCTTACATTGTGAAGCGACCGGGAATGCGCCCCTGAATTTCGCGGGCTTCGCATGATAAGGATACCAAGATGGCACTGAAAGCCGCTGAAAATTTCGACATTATGCTTCTTGCGGGTTTGACATGGCACCGTTCCGGCAAAGACAACTGGACAGCATCGGATCGGTTCGCCGTTTATACAATCTTCCGCGAAGTTGATGATCGCTGGTACGGACACTGGGAACGAGATGGCGAGAAGACCACTGCAAACTGGTCATGCCCCACCCTAGAAACCTTTGCCGAATATATGGTTGATAATGCACGCCGACAGACCCCGGATAACCCGACTTGAAATTCGCCGTCGGGGGCACCGCCCCCAAAGTGCAAAACAGGTGCACACCCCGAAACTCGGATTAGGTAATCTATATATCTACCTCCCCCCCGCCGAGTTGTTGCACATCTGACGGCCTGCCCCCCCCCCGGACAGGCCGTTTCTTTTTGCGCTGCATTCATATCTGTTCTTGCGTTTGGCCCCATAGCACTTATGTCTGAGCCATCCAGAGTTTCACAAAAAAGGCATATTCCATGACCAAAGGCATCCCGATGCAGATTGATATCGTCTCTGACGTTGTCTGCCCCTGGTGCATCATCGGCTATAAAAACCTTGAACAGGCGATTGACCGTCTTGATGGTCAGGTCGATGTCAAACTGCGCTGGCACGCATTTGAACTGAACCCCGATATGGGGTCCGAAGGCCAAAACCTTTCGGAACATATCAAGGAAAAATACGGCCTGACCCCCGATCAAAGTGCGGAAAACCGCGACCGCATTTCCATGATGGGTGAAAACGTCGGCTTTGACATCCGCTTTAGCTCCGACAGCCGCATCTACAATACGTTTGATGCCCATCGCATGCTGTATTGGGCGGGCAAGGAAGGCAAACAGACCGACCTGAAAATGGCCCTGTTCCGTGCCTATTTTCAGGAAGGCGAAAACCCCGGGGATCACGGTGTTCTAAAACGCGCCGCCGAAGAAGTCGGCCTGTCACCAGAAGAAGCCGTCGAAATCCTCGACGGTGACCTCTTCGCCAAGGAAGTCCGCGCCGAACAGGAAGAATTCAGCAAGGCCGGGATCACATCGGTTCCGACCTATGTTGTGAATGGAAAATTTGCCATCACCGGTGGCCATCCGCCCGAAGTCTTCGAACAGGCCCTTTCGGAAATTGCCCGCCAAGGCAATAACACCGACGATGGTCTGGATGACGACATGAACAACGGTGAAGCCATCCTCGAAAACTGATCTCCATCCGATCCAACCCATCCCCAAAGCCCCGGCAGCCATCCACGCCGGGGCTTTTTGTTTGCGGCATCCGTAAGCATTTTCAAAAACCACCACGCCCGAAACCAGTGGCCATTCCGGCCCCGCGCACCCTTCACTAACCAAACAATCCGGCACGAGCAGCAATAAAACCACCCCGCTCCTCACCCCCACGTCAGACAACATACCATCTGACATATGCCCGCCACACGATGCTGGCTCTGACAATTGATCTCTATTTTCGCGACAAACCCTTGCCCTAAGCGTAAAGTTTCTATGCCGCCACCACGGCACAACTTGCCTCCTTTCGCAAACAACGCACCGAACCTCCTGCTTCTCAAAGGATCGCCCCATGATCGACTTTGCCAATATCAGCCTTTATCTGCCGGGAATTTTGCTGGCCTATACCGCCCTTATGATGGGCCTGATAAGCCCCGGCCCCGCCTTGCTCGGCCTGATGGGGGTATCGCTGGAACGCGGACGTCGTGCGGGTCATTGCTTTGCGATTGGTATTGGCACCGGATCACTTTGCATTGGTATCCTGACCCTGACCGGACTTTCGGCATTACTGGCAACATGGGCCGATGCCATGACCGTCATTCGTATTGCCGGCGGGCTTTATCTTTTATGGTTGGCGTTTAAGGCCTTTCGATCTGCCTTTCGCCCGAAACAGGTGGCCGGGGATACCATCACCCCCGATGGCAAACACATTTCCGGCATGGGTTATTTCACCCGCGGGCTGAGCCTTCACCTGACCAATCCCAAGGCGATCCTGACATGGATCGCCATCATTTCCATTGGCTTTGCCGATGGCACACCGCTTTGGGTGGGATGGGTGATTGTACTGGGCTGTGGCACGATTTCGACGCTTGTGCATTTTGCCTATGCCACCGCGTTTTCAACCCGGCCTGCGATCTCGCTTTATCGCCGGGCGGCGCGCTGGATCAATGGTATTCTGGGCATCTTCTTTGCCGCCGTCGGCATTCGCCTTTTGGCCGGGCGCTAATCGGCCCCACCGGTATCGAGCACCGGTTTGCGGGTCACCCCGTTCTTTTGATCCATCCAACCGCCCAATACCGTTAGCCACACGGCGATTAACGGCAACAGTGCGATATTCTGGTCCATTACCCACAATATCGCACTCGCCATCACGCACCAGACCAAGGGAACTGGCAACAACAACCACCGCCAGGTTCCCCGCGCCAACAGGATAAATCCAAGCGTGCCAATCGCGGTCGGATCGGCGGCACTGCCAAACAATTCAACCTGTATCAGACCCCGCCGCTCAATCAGCCCGGCAAAGGGAAATCCGATAATCGCAATCAGCAAAAGGGCCGCCCCGGCGACGCTTGAAAAATCCCCGCGCCAGCCAAATCGCAAGGGCATCCGACGCACGGCAAACATCACCATAAACCCGGCCTCGACAATAAAGGCCGGGATAAAATACGGAATGACCCAATTGATCGGCTGGTAATACTGCCAAAGAAACCCGGCCGTGACCCAGCCCCAAATCATTGCAAGCAGGATCAAAACCACCCGATTGCCACGATATCCCCGCCGCATGGCAAGACCCGATGCAACCATCCCGGCGATCAGAGCCGCCGTCACGGCCAATCCCCATGTGGTGTTTAACGTTTCAAACAAACGATAATAAACCCGCGGCGAAAACAGCAAAAAATCCGCAAGGCCATAGCTCCACCAATCGCCCATCACGCCCCCTCACGCATCGACAAAACCCGTTCCATCACAATAGCCCGATCATCGCCGCAATGCGTTCACGCATTTCATCATCGGGCAGCGCCCCCTTGGCGGCGCCCATGTTCTCTGCGGCATGGGATGGCTGTGTTGTGGCCGGGATCGGGCATGTCACGCCGGGATGAGAAATCAGAAATTTCAGGATTACCTGCGCCCAGCTTTTCGCCCCGATTTCATCGGCAAATCCCGGCAAAGCTTCGCCCTGCAAACGGTCAATCAGGCTACCCCCGCGAAACGGGCGGTTCACAATCACGCCAATGCCGCGTTCCTGCGCCAGCGGCAGCAAATATTGCTCGACCGTGCGATCCACCGGGTTATAGGTCACCTGCACGAAATCAAGCGACTCCTTTTTCATCACCGCGATCACATCATCGGTCCGCCTGCCATGCGAGGTTGTCACCCCGACATAACGCAGTTTCCCCGCATCCTTCATTTCAAACAAAATCGGCAAATTATCATTGATATCCAACAGGTTATGCACCTGTAAAAGATCGAAACGATCAATATCCCAACGCGCGGTGGTTTGGGCAATTTGTGCCGCACCATCATCAGATGTCCAAACCTTGTCGGCGGCAAATACCCGGCCCCGCGCGCCAAGCTTGTCCAACCCGTATCCGATCACATCCTGTGCCGAACCATACATCGGAGAACTGTCGATCATCTTGCCTCCGGCGGCAAAAAAGGCCGACATCACCGACGCGCACTGATCACGCAATTCCTGATCATTACCGACATTAAACGTGATCCAGCTTCCCATGCCGACCGCCGGGATCATTTCACCGGTCGAGGGGATCGGCTTTTTCAAAACATCGGGAACATCGCGGTTATCAAGGGTCTGCGCCCAAACCGGTTTGACACCACCAATCCCGGCAAACATCCCGGTTGCCGCAACACCGCCCAGAAAATTTTGCAAAAAACGTCGCCGATCCAGCTCAGACATTGCCATCCCAACCCTATTGTTCAGAACCGATCATCAAACAGGAAATGGGCCAAAATGGGACAATGCGCAACCACAGGCTGCGCTGCGAACTGGTGAAAAATTAGTTCTTGACCTAAAGTACGCTCTAGCAACTAGGGTCAGGAAAGTTCCCCAGAACTGAAAGGTGACCGACATGATGATTGGTGAAGTCTCGACCAAAAGCGGTCTGCCCATTCATACGCTGCGCTATTACGAAAAAATCGGTCTGGTGCCCAAACCGTCACGCGATGCGGGCGGGCGTCGTTACTATGACCCGGAAATCCTTGAATGGCTGGTTTTCATCACCCGGCTAAAGGATCTTGGCATGCCGATCCGTGACCGGGTGCGCTTCGCCACCCTGCGCAGTCAGGGCGACAGCACCGTCGGTCAACGCCGGGAATTGCTTGAAACCTATCGGTCGGGACTGGTCAAGAAAATCGCCACACTGGCCGAAACCCTTGACGTTCTGGATAACAAAATCACCCTTTACGCCAAAATCGCGCGTTTAAAAACCACCTGACACACCAGGAGCCCGTTATGACCAATTTAAAAACCGCCCTTGAAAAAGGGCGCGATGTTGTCGCACGCCTGAACCCGGGGCTTGAAGGCATCCTTTCTGAAAAATACGATGCTCTGGTACCAGGGTTTGCCGAAAGCCTGACCGAATGGGCCTATGGCCGTCATTACGCCCGTCCGGGGCTGGATTTGAAAACCCGGCAACTTTGCACGATTTCCGCCCTGACGGTTCTGGGCGGACAAACCGCCCCCCAACTTAAGGTCAATATCAACCACGCACTATCGGCCGGTGCCACCCGCACCGAAATCACCGAAGCTATCTGGCAAATGGCCGTTTATGGTGGATTGCCCGCCGCGATCAATGGCCTGAACGCCGCACAAGAAATGTTTGACGAAATCGACGCAAAAGCTGCCTGAATAAAAAAAGCGCCGCAGGTTTAAGGTTTCCCCCTGCGGCGCCTTTAATTTCAAACCGTCAAACGCGTGTCAGGACTTAGACACGTTTCCAACTTGTGCCTTCTTTGAAGTCTTCAAGCAGGATCCCCCGCGCGATCAGATCATTTCTGATCTTGTCGGCAGTAGCGAAATCACGATTTTTCTTTGCTTCCGCACGCTGCGCGATCAAATCGTCGATCTCGGCGGCTTCGTCTTCATCGGCACTGCCGGTAAACCAGTCTTCCGGATCGTTTTCCAAAATACCCAGCAATTCGGCGGCGGCCAAAACACGGCCTTTGGCTTCGGCCTTGTCGTATTTCTTGGTCGCCTTGTTAAGCTCGGTCACCAGTTCATGGAATTCCGCAATCGCCAGCGGCGTATTCAAATCATCACACAGTGCATTCAGAACAGATGCCGGAACCGGTACATTTTCCGGTTTAACATCCGGGGTCTGACGCAGGGCGGTATAGAACCGATCCAATGCTTCCTTGGCCTGACGCAGGTTATCTTCGGTCCAGTTGATCGGCTGATGATAATGCGTCCCCAGCATCGCAAGACGGATCGCCTCGCCCGGCCAGTTTTCAAGCAAATCATGCACAGTGACAAAGTTGCCAAGCGACTTGGACATCTTTTCACCTTCGACCATCAGATGGCCGTTATGCATCCAATATTTGGCATAGCTTGACCCCTGATTGGCACAGCAGCTTTGCGCGATTTCGTTTTCATGATGCGGAAACACCAAATCCTGTCCGCCGCCATGAATGTCGAAATTCTCGCCCAGATAACGCGTCGACATCGCCGAGCATTCAATATGCCATCCCGGACGCCCCCGGCCCCACGGGCTTTCCCAGCCAGGTGTGTCATCATCGGATGGTTTCCACAGCACAAAGTCGGCCGGGTCTTTTTTATATGGCGCAACTTCAACCCGCGCACCGGCAATCATTTCCTTGCGGTCGCGGCGTGAAAACTTGCCGTAATCTTCATATTTATCGACCGAAAACAGAACATGCCCCTCGGCGGCATAGGCAAAGCCCTGCGCGATCAGGCTTTCGCACATCGCGATCATTTCGGGGATATGGTCGGTCGCACGCGGTTCAATATCGGGCTTGGCGGCATTAAGCGCGCCCATATCATCAAGATAGGCCTGATGGGTACGTTTGGTGACTTCCGAAATCGGCTCGCCACTTTGGCGCGCACGTTCGTTGATTTTGTCATCAACGTCGGTGACGTTGCGCACATAGGTTACATGTGGATACAGATGGCGCAACACCCGCACCAACGTGTCAAACACCACCACCGGCCGCGCATTGCCGACATGGGCATAGTCATAAACCGTCGGGCCACAGACATAAAGGCGAACATTATTCGGGTCGATCGGTTCAAATACCTGCTTTTCGCGGGTCAGGGTGTCATAGATACGCAATGTGGTCTTGGTCATGATTTTGGTCCATATGGCTTGTATTTTCGGGTTTGCGGCAAATTCCGGCGGTCAAAGCAAAATACTTAGACCGCCTTTCCACAAAGCCGTTCACACGCCTTGTCACGGCCAATCAACACCAGCATCGCTGACATTTCCGGGCCGTGTTCACGCCCCGTCAAGGCCTTGCGAAGCGGCATAAAAAGCTGTTTGCCTTTGCGATCCGTCGCGTCTTTAAGCGCCCCGGTCCAGGCTTTCCAACTGGTGCCGTCAAGCTCGCCTTCGGGCAACATATCGGCCGCCTGTTTCAGGAAATCGGCGTCTTCATCGTCAATCTGCGGGATAACCTGATTGGTGATTACTCCCCACCATTCAACGGCCTCTGCCACGCGCCAGCAATTGCCACGCACCGCGTTCCAAAACTCTTCGTGGGCATCGCTTAATCCAGCGGCCTCAAGCTTTGGCTTGGCGACCTCGAACGACATATCATGAATGACTTTTTCGTTCAGGCTGGCCAGTTCGGCCGGATCGAATTTCGGGGTTGAACGGCCATAATGGCCCAGATCGAATTTCTCAAGCACCTCGGTCAAACTTGCCGGTTCGATCTTATCCGATGCGCCAAGCCCGGTCAAAAGACCGACCAGTGCCGATACTTCAAACCCGTCATTGCGCAATTCGCGCAACGAAAGACTGCCCAAACGTTTGGACAACTGCGATCCGCCCGGCCCGGCCAAAAGTGGCATATGGGCAAATTCAAGCGCCCCCGGTTTTCCGCCCATCGCCATATAAAGCAGGATTTGCGAAACCGTATTGGTCACATGGTCTTCACCGCGAATGATATGGGAAACCCCCATTTCAAGGTCATCCACGACCGAGCCCAGCATATAAAGCAATGAACCGTCTTCGCGGATCAAAACCGGGTCCGACACATGTTCGGTATCAAACGTGCAAACACCGCGCGAAAGGTCATCCCATTCGACTACACCATCGGTCAAAAGGAAGCGCCAATGCGGCTTGCGGCCTTCGGCCTCAAGGGCGGCAATTTCATCATCAGAAAGCGTCAACGCCTTGCGATCATAGATGAACGGCTGGTGACGCTGGCGCGCGGCCTTGCGTTTCCAGTTCAGCTCACCCTCGGTCTCGTAGCACGGATACAAAAGATTGCGCGATTTCAGGTCTTCAATCGCCGCGTCATATTTATCCTGACGCAGGCTTTGGCGTTCCTCGCGGTCCCAATCAATGCCAAGCCATTTCAAATCTTCACGAATGGCATCGACATATTCGTCTTTCGACCGTTCGGGATCGGTATCATCAAAACGCAGGATGAACTCGCCCCCATGTTTACGGGCATAAAGCCAGTTCATCATGGCAACGCGGGCATTACCGACGTGTAGAAGCCCGGTCGGGCTGGGCGCGAATCGCAGGACAGGTTTTGTCATTTCAAACTTTTTCAGTTCACTTTGATCAGGTCACGAGGTTCGTGAAACCATTGGTAATCGGATAGCGGCGATCACGGCCAAAGGCGCGCGGGGTAATCTTGACCCCCGGCGGCGCCTGACGGCGTTTGTATTCCGCCCGGTCCAGCAATCGCCAAACCCGGCTTACAAGGGCTGCGTCATGGCCACTGTCGACAATCTCGGAAACAGACCGCTCGCCTTCGATCATCTGATGCAGGATATCATCAAGAACGTCATAAGGCGGCAGGCTATCTTCGTCTTTTTGATCCGGGCGCAATTCGGCCGATGGCGGCTTGGTAATGATCCGTTCCGGGATCACCATGCCATCCGGGCCAAGCGACCCCGGCGGATTATGTTCATTGCGCCAATGGCACAGGTTGAACACGGTCGTTTTGTAAAGGTCTTTCAAAACCGAATAACCACCGCACATATCACCATACAGCGTGGCATAGCCAACCGACATTTCCGACTTGTTACCCGTCGTCAATACCATATGGCCAAACTTGTTTGAAAGCCCCATCAGGATAATCCCGCGTGACCGGGCCTGAATGTTTTCTTCGGCAATATCGGGGTCTCGGCCCTCAAACGCCGCGCCAAGCATCTGTTCAAATGCGCCCATGGCCGGGCCGATATTAATGCTTTCAATCCCGGTTTTCAGCATGTTCGCACAAAGCTCGGCATCCTCAAGGCTTTCAGCCGAGGTATAAGGCGATGGCATCATCACCAGCCGCACCCGATCCGGCCCCAGCGCATCAACCGCCACGGCGGCCGAAAGCGCGCTATCAATCCCGCCCGACATGCCAATCACAACACCGGGGAACCGGTTTTTGTTCACATAATCGCGAAGGCCCAGAACCAGCGTCTGATAAATCGCGTCAAGTCCGGTCGGATAATCGACCTTGGGTGCGCTTTCATTGCACTGCCATGTGCCATTCTCGCCGCGCTGCCATTGGGTCAGCACCACATCCTCGGCAAAGGCTGGCAAAGCCACCGCCAGCGATCCGTCACCATTAAGACCAAATGATCCGCCGTCAAAGACCAGTTCGTCCTGCCCGCCAACCTCGTTGCAATAAATCATCGGCACACCGGTTTCGCGCACCCGATCTGCAATCAGGTTGCGGCGCAAATCGCCCTTGTCGGCTTCGAACGGTGATCCATTCGGCACAAGGAAAATTTCGGCCCCGCGGTCTTTCAAATGGCCGACCACCTTTGGCGTCCAGACATCCTCGCAGATCGGCATCCCCAGCGTCACACCCCGGAACGACACCACATCGGGCATCGGACCGGCGGAAAACACGCGTTTTTCATCAAAAACACCATAATTGGGCAAGTCGTTCTTGGCGCGCACCGTATCGATCTTACCCTGATCAATCAAAAGAACCGCGTTAAAGCGTTCGCCTTCAATTTCCCAAGGTGTGGTCAGCAAAAGCGCCGGGCCGTTTTCGCGCACCGATGTCCGTGCACAGATATCTTCGACCGCATGGCGCAGATGCCCCATGAAAGCAGGCTTCATCACCAGATCCTCAGGCGGGTAACCCGACAGAACCAGTTCAGAATACAAAACAATATCCGCGCCCTGATCGGCCGCAGTTTCCCAGGCAGCCACAACCTTTTCCATATTCCCGGCAATGTCGCCGACAATGGGGTTAAGTTGGGCAATTGCGATGGCAAGCATATTTGTCATTATGTTGGAATAGGAGGCGTCCGGTTTGCTGTCAATTGCCGAATGCACAATCCAGAGCAAACCAGATCAAAGAGCACCACATCAGAGCCCTTTTTCAGGTGTCGCTCAAAGTGCCAGCGCGGCGTCGATTTCTTCCTGGCTCATGGTTTTGGCCGAACCGTGAATGATCCCGCTGGCAACATCCATGAACCGCTGCAATGAAAGGGTGACGGTATTTGCCGTTTCCCGCAAAAGCTCTTCATTACCCTCGGCAATCAACGCATCAAGTTGCCCATTGGCCCGGGCCACGATGGCATTCATATGGTCGATGGTTTCCTCAAACGGACGACGAAACCGGCCGGGCACATGATCATAGGCCTCAATTGCCAGTTCCTTGTCGGAAAAGGCACTGTCGCGAAAATGGTCCTGATAACTTTTCGGGGCCCATTCCTTACAGTCTTCCATCATGTCGGGCATGTCCGGGACCATTTCCAGAAGCATCACGATTTCATTGAAATGATTCAGGTAATCGGTCGCAAGCAGGGTCGTCGAGGAAATGTTGGTTCCCTCCACTTTCTTCTGCCATTCGGCGAAATCCGCCTCATCCATCATAATTTTGCGTGACCCCTTCCCGTTCAACCCACAGCATTCGACCGCAGTTCTCTATACTTAAGGATGTTATACGCATCCGTGTAGATATAAAATGCGTTAGATACATAAGAAATAATCAAACTGGCACATATCACGCCCTCTTAAGATTGCAAATGCCCGATACTTTGTTCGCAAAAGGTGCGCATTTGAACTTTTCGGGCAAAATTTCAGGGCCGGTCATCGCATACCTACCCCGTTAACGATATTGCCCGTCAAAAAAAGCAAAGGGGCCCGGCAATCCGGACCCCTTGTTAAAATACAATTTCGGTTCAGCCCTAATCAGGCAGAAGCCGCCATCTGTTCGGCACGAACAGTATCGCGTTCTTTCTTGATCATTTCCGCCATCAGGAATGCAAGTTCAAGTGCCTGCCCGCCATTCAGGCGCGGATCACAATGGGTGTGATACCGATCTGAAAGGCTATCGACAGTCACTTCGCGTGCGCCACCGATGCATTCGGTCACATCCGTACCGGTCATTTCAAAATGAACACCACCGGCATGTGTGCCTTCGGCCTTGTGAACATCAAAGAAGTTTTTAACCTCTGACAAGATCGCATCGAACGGACGGGTTTTATACCCGTTGGTCGCCTTGATCGTGTTGCCATGCATCGGATCGCACGACCAAACAACCTTGCGGCCTTCGGCTTTAACACGTTGCACCAGACGCGGAAGATGTTCGGCCACCTTGCCCGCCCCCATACGCGCAATCAGGGTCAGACGGCCGGCTTCGTTTTTCGGGTTCAACGCATCGATCAGACGAATCAAATCGTCTTCTTCGGTGGTCGGGCCACATTTCATGCCGATCGGGTTGTTTACCCCGCGCATAAATTCAACATGCGCCCCGTCAATCTGACGGGTCCGATCACCAATCCAAAGCATATGCGCCGAACAATCGTACCAATCGCCGGTCAGGCTGTCCTGACGGGTCAGGGCCTGCTCATAGCCCAGCAAAAGGGCTTCGTGCGAGGTATAGAAATCGGTTTCACGCATTTGCGGCGCGGTTTCAGCGGTAATGCCACACGCCTGCATAAAGGCGACCGCCTCGTCGATCTGGGTGGTCATTTTGCTATAACGCTCGCCCGCCGGGCTGCCATCAACAAATGACAGGTTCCAACGATGGATCTTGCTTAGATCGGCAAAGCCACCCTGCGAAAACGCCCGCAACAGGTTCAGCGTTGATGCCGATTGGTTATAGGCCCGGATCTGGCGCTGCGGATCGGGAATGCGGGCTTCTGGCGTGAACTCGATCCCATTGATGTTGTCACCACGATAACTTGGCAGTTCAACACCATCGATGGTTTCGGTATCGGACGAACGCGGCTTGGCAAACTGGCCAGCCATACGGCCAACCTTAACCACCGGGCATGCTGCGCCATAGGTCAGAACAACCGCCATCTGCAACATAACCTTAAAGGTGTCGCGGATGTTGTTGGGGTGAAATTCCTTAAAGCTCTCGGCGCAATCCCCACCCTGAAGCAGGAAGGCTTTGCCTTTGGCAACTTCGCCAAGTTTTTCCTTAAGCGCGCGCGCTTCGCCTGCAAATACCAACGGAGGATAGCTGCAAAGCTCCTGCTCTACGGCCTTTAAGGCCTGTGCATCCGGATAAGTCGGCATCTGCTTCACAGGCAGGTTGCGCCAGCTATCAATGCTCCAGCTCTTGCTCATTTGCTTCCTCTCAATCGAGACATGTTCATCATGCCACATACTATATCATAAAATCAGCGTCACAGCGGATTTCGACCCATAAAACCGGTGCTGTCAACCGGGCCAAACTTGATACGGGTTTTACAACCGCATTTCCACCCCTTCCATGCAATTCGCAAAGAAAAACCCGCAAATATTTGCCAATCAAAGCAAATAATACGCAAAATTCAACCCCATTTACCCATTCCAGATGGATTTGACCCAAAGGACAGCGCCTTTGGCGTGCAGCCAGATCTGCAAATTCTGACGAATCCGCCAAATAAAATCGCACCCGGTCCCACATCGCGAATCCCGCCCATGACATACACAAAGATAGGCATCAGCATTCAATTGCGCGAGCTCCGATATCGCGGCACACTGCGCACCCGAAAGACCAATCCCACCAATGCCACCCAATACCGCCCAACACCAACGGAACACCCATGACACTTGAAACGGCAGCAATCATTGCCTGCGCCTATTTCATTGCCGCCTTTGTCAAAGGCGCAACCGGGCTTGGCTTTTCAACATCCGCCCTGCCGATTTTGGCGCTTGGCATCGGGTTAAAGGCCGCCATGCCGCTTGTGATCATTCCGTCGTTGGTAAGCAACAGCATCATCATGGCTCAGGCCGGTCATTTTCGCGAAACCCTGCAACGCTTCTGGCCAATGTTTGTTGCCACTCTGCCGGGGCTTGTCGTTGGCCTCGCCGTGCTTGATCTGGTCAATAGCCTGATGGCGGGGGCCGTGCTGGGCGTGGTTTTGATGGTTTATGGTGCGCTAACCCTATGGCGGCCGGGCCGCCCGGTGCCGGAAAAGCTGGAAAAGCCTTTGGCGCCCGTCATGGGTTTTGCCACCGGGCTGGTTAATGGCATCACCGGGTCACAGGTCATGCCGGTCCTGCCGTTTCTTCTGTCACTGCGACTTGATCCCAAACGCTTTATTCAGGCGATCAATATCTCGTTTAGCCTCTCAAGCATCGTCATGGCGATGGGCCTGTCGAAAATGGGTCTGATGACGCTTGAAAGCGTGTGGATATCGCTGGCCGGTCTGATCCCGGTTTATCTGGGGACCAAGCTTGGCGGCATTGTCCGGTCCCGCATGGACGCCGAAAGTTTCCGCAAGGTAGTTCTGATCATGCTGGTGATTTTCGGTGTGATCCTGATTGGCAAATTCATGCTGTTCTGACCGTAAAGTTCAGCGACGCTGGTGCAACGCGCCAGCCTTTGCTATCCAAACCAGATGAAAACCATCACCCGCGCCGCACAGGCCGAAACCGAAGAAAAGAAATCCCGCTTTCTGGCCGAGCTTGTCCCCTATGATGATCTCGCCAGGCGGTTAACGGAATTGCGCGCCGCCCATCCCAAGGCCAATCACCATGTCACCGCCTATCGCTATCTGAACGATGAAAATCAATTGATCGAACATGGCAAGGATGACGGAGAGCCATCAGGCACATCCGGGGGGCCGTGCCTTAAGGTCCTTCAGGGCCGCGATCTGATCAATGTTGCGGTGATCGTCACCCGTTATTTTGGCGGCACAAAGCTTGGTACCGGCGGATTGGTTCGGGCCTATAGCGGGGCCACCCATGCGGTCTGTGCCATTGCCGATATCATCGACTATATCCCACAGGGCGAAGCCACACTTTTCGCCGCGTTTTCCGATGCCGGGCCGCTTGAACAGGCCTGCGGGCAGGATGGCATCACGGTTCTGGATCGGCAGTTTGAAACCACCGGCGCCCGCATTACGATTTCCGGCCCCAAGGAAACCGTCGCCGAACTGGCCGACCGTTTCCCGACAAAAACGGATTAGGCCCCACCTCTGTTGGTTTATACATCCCCTGTCAATGCGCCAAAGAACGCCTTCATCCCCGGTGCGGAGGCAAGAATTTCCTTGCCGTTGCGAAAATCGCCATCGGCCAGAAAATCACTGATATATCCCCCGGCTTCGTGCACCAGAACAAGACCGGCGGCAACATCCCATGAATGGATGTATGCCTCCCAAAATCCATCAACACGCCCTGCCGCAACATAGGTCAGCCCAAGCGCGCCTGAACCATGCATGCGGTGCATCGCGCCAGCGGTGAAAAGCCCATCCATAATTGATTGATGCCGTCCGACAGGTGCCTTGAAGTTAAACCCGACGGACAAAATCGATTCTTTTGGATCATCTGTCGTGCTGACCGTGATCTTTGTGCCGTTAAGCCAGGCACCACCGCCGCTATGAGCCGAAAACATTTCATCCCGGCACGGATCATAAACAACGCCGACAACCGGTTTGCCATCAACAACAAATCCGGCCGACAAACACCAAACCGGAATACCGCGAACAAAATTCGTTGTTCCGTCAATGGGATCAACAATCCATGTGGTAGATGCAATTTCGCCACCGCTTTCCTCGCCCAGAAAGCCATCGTCGGGGAAAAGATCCAACAGGCTATCGCGGATAAAGTTTTCCGTTTGCCGGTCAACTTCACTGACGAAATCCTGCATGCCTTTTTTTTCAACCGAGAACTGCTGTGTTCTGAAACTTTCCATTGCGCGTTTGCCTGCTTCGCGCAGGATGGCTTCGGCGCCATAACGTCGGCTGGCAAACGATCGGGAAATCGATACGGACATGATGGTTCCTTTTGGCGGGCGAATGAACGGATGAATAAACAGATGAATGAAGCTGTCCGGCGGACGTCAGAAAACCAATTGATGCAACGGCAATAATGCCGCCCCCAAATGGGCCGGGTCGCCGGGCAGTTTGCTGGTGATCAATGTCGGCATTGGCAGTCGTTCATCGGTAAAGGCGCTTTTGCCGATATCGACAAGCATATGCCTGAGTTCTTCCGGCGCTTCGCCGCCAAAGAAAATCGCATGCGGGTCGATGGTTGCCTGCAAGGCCCGAAGTGCGAATTGCAATTGCGGCTTTACCTCGTCCAGCCATTCGGGGATTCCGGGCCAATCGGATTCAAATCGCAGGGTCAGGTCGCGAACTGAATTGACGTCAATGTTGTGATCGGCCAGACGCTTTATCAATTCCCCCAGCGCAGGGCGGTGGCAAAGTTGATCACGTGAAAAGATCGCGCTGATTTCCCCGGCATTGCCATGCCCGCCGCGAAAGGGCCTGTTTTCCCAAAAAATACCCGCGCCAAATCCATGATTGAACGACAGATAGGCAATACAGCCATGGCCATTGCCGGCCCCCAGATAATGCTCGGCAACAACCGAAGACGTTGCGTTGTTCTCGGCAAAGACGGGCTGATGCAATTCCCGGCTTAAGACCGTTTCAATTGGAATGTTTTCCCATGCAAAAAGGGGCTGGGGCGGATGAAAAACATCATGGCTACCGTCGCGAAAACCCTGCATCGAAATCCCCACCCCAACCAGCGTCCTGTTCACCGCCACAGTGGAAAACCAATCGGCTATTTTTTCTTTCAGGGCGGCAATAACCTCTGCCGGGGTCACTGGCGCAATATTGGCAACCTCCTGCACAAGGGGAATACCGGTAAGGTCCATAAGACAAAAACGAACATCTTCGGTCCCAACAGATATGCCGACCGACGCATAATGGGATGGATCAATCGAAACAGTCGGGCTGGGTTTGCCACGCCCAACGATCTTTGCAGCCCCAAATTGCAGGTAACCGCGCCTTTCAAGGCTGTCGATGATGCGATGGACAGATTGCTGTGCCAATTGCGTTTTGGCCGTCACCCCTGATCGCGCGATCGGCCCCGATCGCAAGATAATCGCCAAGATATCCCGTTCGCTGGCGGTAAGGTCACAGACGACATCTATCTCTTTGATAATTTTCATATTTTTGGCGTTCAACTTTGGCTGCATGGCAATATTTCCGCCATTCTTTCCCGCGGCGCAGCAATGTTCAAGCATTATTACTCGCCAATTGTCATATTTACATCACATCGCTGTCACGCCATTATAACACTCAATAAGTAATAAAAAGCATCGATACAAAAAGGGGAAGAAATGGCGGCGATCAATATTCAAAAGCTGTCCAAGGACTTTAGCGGCTTCAAGGCATTGACCGAGTTGTCGCTGGACGTCAGGGAAGGGGAATTTCTGACCCTTCTGGGACCATCGGGATGTGGCAAGACGACGCTGCTGAAAATCATTTCCGGTTTCATCGAGCCAACCAAAGGACACATCCTTCTTAACGGCAAGGATGTGACAAAGGTCCCGCCAGAGGCGCGCGATACCGCATTATGTTTTCAGTCTTATGCGCTTTTCCCGCATCTGTCCGTCCGCGAAAACCTTGAATTCGGCCTGCGGCAAAAAAAGGTTCCCGCCCTTGATCGCAAGGACAGAATTGCTGACGTTGCTGAAAAGCTTGGCCTTGGCCCCCAGATGGACAAACTCCCCAATCAGCTTTCGGGCGGACAACAGCAACGGGTCTCGCTTGGTCGTGCGCTGGTCATGCGCCCCAGCGTGATCTTGTTCGACGAACCGCTTTCCAATCTTGATGCCAAATTGCGCGATCAGGTGCGCCTCGAAATCCGCCGCATCCAGAAAGACTACAAGCTAACCGCAATCTATGTAACGCACGATCAGGCAGAAGCCCTGGCCATGTCAGACCGAATTGTGGTGCTTAAATCTGGCCAGATAGAACAGGTTGATACCCCCGAACGGCTTTATGCCGCCCCGCGCACTGGCTTTGTCGCCGACTTTATTGGCAATGCCAATGTGTTTACGGGCCGTGTATTACCCCAAAAAACACCAACGATCTGGCGCATTGAAACCCCGATCGGCATTCTGGAAACCGGTAACAATGCCGGCACAGAAGGCGCAGAAATCACCCTATGCTGGCGCGCCGAAAACGCGGAAATCAATGATGACGGGGCTCTTGGCGGCACTGTAACCAGCAAAGCCTTTCAGGGGCATTTCACCGATTTGATGGTCGAAACCAAGGGTGTCCCCTATCGCATCCAAACCAGCCGAACCGATGTCAACGAAGGCGACACCATCGGGTTCAATGTACCGGGGCAAAGCGTAATCCTGTTGGAGAACGCGCAATGACAGCCCGACAGTGGATAACCGTAACCTTGCTACTGATGCCGGGACTGGGCCTTATCGTTTGGCTGATCGGCACCGTGGTCTACATCGCCTTTGCGCAATCCTTTGGCCTTTATAACATCAATGGTGAAAGCGCCCTGACGACCGCCTATTGGGCCGATCTTCTGGGCAACAATATCTATCTGCGCTCGGTGCGGTATTCGACATATATCGGGGTCATGAGCGCGATCTTTTCAGTGGTGCTGGCCTATCCGCTAGCCATCTGGCTGCGTAAGCCATTTACAGGATCGATGACCATTGGCTCGATTTTAAAAGCCCCCCTTTTGGTGCACGGGCTGGTCGCGGCCTTCCTGTTCGTCAACGTCATCTCCTATCACGGCATTCTGAACCAATTCATGCAATGGATAGGCATTTGGGATGGGCCGCACCGCTTGCAAAACGACAATAACGCCATTGCGGTTCTGATCTTGCAAACATGGAAAAACATGCCGTTTGCCCTATTGCTGTTGACCGGTGCGCTTCAGGGTATTTCCGATGATATGCTGGATGCGGCACGCGATCTGGGGGCGGGATCATGGGCCCGTTTTCGCAAAATCATCGCCCCGCTGACCGTTTCGGGCATGCAGGCTGCAATCGTGATTATTTTTATCGGCGCGGTTTCCGATTTTGCCTTTCAGGTGATTGCCGGTCCGATCAATCGCCAATCTCTGGCGCAATTGATGGTCGGCTATAAAGGCCGGGGGGACTGGAATTCGGCGGCAGTGGTCGGGGCGACCATGATCATCGTGGCGTTGTTTGGCTCTGCGATCCTTGCGGGACTTTCGAAAATCGTAATGCGGGGGCGGCTGAAATGAACCGTTTGCGCCTTAACAACATTCTAATGGCACTGGTCATTGCCCTTGCCTTTATCTGGCTGTTCATTCCCTTCGTCATGGCGGTGCTATGGTCGCTTGTCGACCCGTCACAACCTTGGACGGCCGATAAATTGCTGCCCCCGGCAATGTCGTTTTATCGTTGGCTGAACATGTGGCAGAACTCGTCGCTACAGCCTGCCCTTCTGACTTCCTACACGCTGGCACCTTCGGCCGCGATTTTATCCTTGTTGCTGGCCTTTCCAACATCATTTGCATTGGGCCGCATCGCGTTTCCCGGTCGGGAAGTGGCAAAAACCCTGTGTCTTCTGCCGCTGGTCGTCCCGCCCTTTATAACAGCAGTGTTTTTCACTGCCCTGCTTTACCGGCTGGGTCTGACAGCTTGGCGCCCCGGGGCGATCATTTTTGCCCATGCGGTTGTCTTCCTGCCCTTTTCGATCCGGATTCTGACGGTAAGTTTCGAAACCGTGCGTCAGGACCATATTGATGCGGCACGCGACCTTGGCGCTGGCCATTGGGCCCGGTTCAAGGCGGCCTATCTGCCTGCCCTTCGTCCGGGCATTTATGCAAGCTTGCTGATTGTCTTTATCCAGTCGATCGAAGAATTCGCCATCGCTTTCATCGTCGGATCACCCGATGTGGTGACGATTCCGGTGCTGCTCTATTCGGCACTGGGTCAGGATTACGTGCGCCCCAATGCGGCTGTGCTGTCTCTCATTCTCGTCATTCCGAATGTGTTTTTGATGCTGTTTTTAGAACGGCTGCTGAAATCTGCAAATCCAACTTTGGCCTCGGGAAAAGGCTGAACGGGATAATCCATCCGCGCATCAATCCAACAAAGGATAAGTTTCATGATCAAGAAGCTACTGATATCGACCGCCGTCATCGTCGCAACCACACAGATGGCGGCAGCCGCCGATCTGTCATCAATGTCATGGGATGACGTTGTTACCCAGGCCAAAGAAGAAGGCGAACTGACCTGGTATGTCTGGTACCTGACCGATGACCTGCGTCGTGCGGCCAAGACATTCGAGGAAGAATACGGCATCACCGTCACCATTCCCGAAGGCACGATGGAAGGGAACCTTGAAAAGCTTTACGCCGATAAAGCCCGCAAAACCGGCGATATCGACGTTTTTGCCCTGGGGTGGGATTCGTACACTTCGGTCGATCTGAGCGCCATGTTCATGCCTTTGACCGCTTTGCCAAAAGATGACAACCGCGTCTCCGATCTGGCCGGTATTGATGCGGGTGAATATGCATTTGCATTCTGGGGCAACCAGACCGGCATCGCTTATGACCCAACCCATATCGCCGGTGACGACCTGCCACAAACCCCCAAAGAATTTGCCGCCTTTTGGCAAAGCCACCCTGAAAAATTCGGCTTTAACTATCAAAATGGCGGTTCCGGACCTTCCTATTATCAAAACATTCTGCGCGTTGTTTCCGGTGCCGATTTCTCTGATCCGTCCGATAACAAAGAACACCTTGCGGCCCTGCAACCGGGCATCGATTTCTTTAACGCGCATGCTGAAAACTATGTGATTACGGCCTCCAACGCGGACTCAATCACCCGTATCTCGGACGGTGAATTGTGGATGGCACCAGCTTGGGAAGATCACCTTGCCGGTTTGCAAAATCGCGGTGAAGTGCGCAAGGACATCAAGTTTTACATCCCCGAAATGGGCATGAATGGCGGGGGCAATGGTGTGTCCATTCCCCTGAATGCACCGCATTCGGCGGCGGCTGCCGTGTTCATCAATTGGTTGATCTCACCTGAAACCCAAACCGTTTTCAATAAAGAATTCGGGACCGCCCCAATGAATGCTGCGGCGGATGACAGCTTCGCCCTGATACCAAATGCCATGCGGAAATACTCAACCGTTTGGGCCAACAAGCCCTTCCGGAGCGCGATGGAAGCAAAGTTCATCGAAGAAGTCGTTCAGCAGCGCTAACCAAAAAAACCTATGGCCCGGTGGCATGGCAGAAATCACTCCTTCCCCGTCATATCACCGGGCAACTTTCTTTGAATTCAGGCCGACAAGGCGAGGCCAGAAATAACAAAGCTGACAGCGGCATGCATCGCATCGCGACCGCATCGCCGCCCGCGCCCCACAACATCCATCCGATGAACAAGATTGGAATTTATGAATGCACGAACCGACCTGGTCTGTCCCAAGCGCCCAACGCAGGGAAATCATCGAACATCTTACCGGCATTCATCCCGATGGGCAGCACCCGCCCGCGATTACCGCACGCGGACAGGGCGGAAAATTCCTGTCCGATGGCACGGTCCTGCCTTTCCCGGGCAATACATTTATTTGCCATCTTGATCGGAAATCAGCCTTTTACGCCGCCCTTTGCGACATGCAGGACGGGCTCAAAGCCATGCCCCATGCCGATCATTTCACCTTCCTACCCCAACCAAGTTTTCACATGACGATCTTTTGCGGCATAAGCGGATCCCCGCTTGGCAGTGATGGATGGCCCAATGACCTTTCGCGCGATGCAACACTTGAAACCATAACCGCAACCTTCCGCGACAGCTTGGCACAGGAACAAGGCCCCGATGGCTTTTCAGTCATTGCAACCGGCCTGATGTTACCAACAACCATCGAAATGGGGCCCGCGTCGCCGCAAGACGCGGAAAAGCTTCTGAATATGCGCCGTAAATTGCAGGACTTGACCGGCATATATCGCCCGGACTTTAAATCGTACCAGTTCCATGTCGGCATGGCCTATCTGACACAATGGTTGTCCCCTGATAACGCCGAGCAGGTAATGATCACGGCCGAACAGTTATTTGAACAATTTCTCGGCAAGATCGGGCAGATTGAACTTGGCCTGGTGGAATTTTGCACCTTTGAAACGATGCATCATTTCGAACCATTGGGAACGCTGGGCAACAAGGGATTTACACCCGTTTCAAAAAGATAAACCCTGAAACACCGGGATTGGGCATGGCAAGATACCCGGGGCAGCGTTCCGGACCATCAGTCACTCTGCGGGGATAAGAATAAGGCTTCTCATCCCGCCAACCCCGGCTTTCCAAACAGCGTGCCTGATCCAAAAAACGTACCCCACGTACCCCTAAGCCCGGGGCAGCGCTTTTGGATTATCGGCGCGCTTTTCGCGCCGTACTTTGGCGGGCTTGCAATTCAAACCCAAGATCGACAACTTTCTGGTCCGGCCGCTCGCCTTCCAGGGCGGCGCGGATCATATCGACGGCGGTTCTGCCAATCTCGTAACGGTCCGTACGGATACTGGTTAACGACGGACAGGCCGCCGCCATCATTTCAAGATCGTTGAACCCGATGATCCCGATCTCGTCGGGGACGCTGATCCCGGCATGCTGACAGCCAAACAGCGCGCCAAGTGCCATATCGTCATTATTGCAAAATACCGCGTCAAGATCGGGCCGTCTGGCGCGCAATTGCCCCATCAGTTCCGCCCCCAAAGTCATGCTTGATGACTGGGTGGTTATCATAAACAAATCCGGATCATGACGACCTGCTGTGCGCAGCCCTTCGGCAAAGCCTTCCATACGGCGCCGGGATCTCGGGTCCATCCGTGCGCCAATAAAACCGATGCGACGATATCCCTGTTGCACAAGATGCATTCCGGCCGCACGGCCGCCCTCATAATGTGAAAAGCCAACCATCATATCAACCGGATCAGGATCAACTTCCATGATCTGAACCACCGGGCAATCCGCGTTTTCAAGCATCGCCCGCGCGGCCTTGGTCTGATCGCCGCCGGCAACGATAAGCGCCGATGGCCGCTGGCCCAAAAATATGCGGATCAGGCGTTCTTCCTCGGCCGCAACATAGCGCGAATTGCCAAGCTGAACCTGAAGCGGACTTGGATCGACTTCGTCATAAATTGCGCGCAGCGTATCGGCAAAAACGTTATTGGTCAGCGATGGCACAATCACGCCAACAATATTGGATCGCGACGACGCCAGCGCACTGGCATGGGAATGGGGCACGTAATCAAGGGCGGCAATCGCGGCCTCGATACGTTCGCGCAAGGCCGTGGAAACCTTGGCCGGATCGCGCAAAGTCCGTGAAACGGTGATCGTGCTGACCTCCGCCTTTTTGGCAACATCGGCGATGGTCGGGCGCCCGGCCCCTTTGCGTTTTCTCATGTGCTCTTTCTCATGTGATCTTCTCTCTTATCCGCGATCCGATGGCCAGACAATATCTGTTGACTCGATGTTAGCGCTAACATTATGTTGGCGCTAACATATAAAAACGGGCATGACCCGTGCAAAAAAGCCGAAAATAAAGTGGCGGGAGGATCAGCCATCAAAGCCGAATTTGTCATCGTGATGGGTGTCAGCGGATCGGGAAAGACCGGGGTCGCAAAGCGTCTTGCCATGCAAGGCAATGACGTCTGGCTTGATGCTGATGATTATCACCCTGTGCAAAATATTGAAAATATGCGCAATGGCGTGCCGCTAAATGATGACATGCGCTGGCCCTGGCTTGCGGCATTAAGCGAGGCCGCCATTGATGCCGCCGACAAGATTGATCCAGAACCTGTTTCCGAACGCGACACAGCCCGCATTTTCATTGCCTGTTCCGCATTAAAACGCCGTTATCGCGATTTCCTGCGCAACTGCCTGGATCCTGTAATCTTTGTTTTTCTGGACGGTTCACGTGATGTGATCGGTTCCCGGCTGGACCGCCGGACTGGTCATTTCATGCCGCCCGGATTGCTTGACAGTCAGTTGGCCGATCTCGAACCGCTGGGGCCGGACGAGACAAGCGTGACTGTTTCCATCGATGCCCCGATTGAAACCGTGGTTTCAACCGTTGCTGCCCGTCTGGCAGAACGCGAAACCGACAAGTCCTTAAACCAAAACACATAATATCACCGGAAAACCGGTATATCAGGGAGAAGACAAATGACCATGACGTTCAAATCACTTGCCGGAGCAACCCTTGCTGCCAGCCTGATGATGGCGGCCCCGCTTGCCGCCAAAGCACAGGATTTCACCCTTAAAGTTCAATCAAGCGACGCTTCGGGCGTGCCGAATTTCGTGATCGAACAGGAATGGGCCGCACGCGTTGGCAAAATGTCCGGCGGACGGATCGCAGTTGAAATGCTGCCGGTCAACTCGGTTGTTGAACATGCCGAAACCCAGGATGCGATTGCCGCCGGGATTATTGACGGCCATATCACCGACACCAGCTATTTCACTGGCAAAGACCCGGCATTTGGCCTGATCGCCAACCCGGTTGGCGCATGGTCGGCCCCGTCGGAAATGCTGCGTTTCGTCGAATATGGCGGCGGCAAGGAACTGATGAATGAAATGCTGGAACCCTATGGCCTGCATTTCATCGGCGCAGTAACGCCGGGCCTTGAAGCCTTTGTCTCGTCTGTACCGCTTGACGGTGTTGCCGATCTTAAGGGCCTTAAAATGCGCGCACCAGAAGGCATGGTACAGGAAGTCTTTGCCGCCGCGGGTGCATCGCCGGTCAACATTCCGCAGTCCGAAGTGTTTACGTCCCTTGATAAAAAAGTGATCGACGCGGCAGATGCCACCGTGTTCTCGACCAATCAGGCCATGGGCCTGCATGATGTGGCCAAACATCCGGTTTATCCGGGGTTCCATTCCATGCCGATGCTTGAAGTTTCGGTCAATAAAACCAAATGGGATTCCATGCCCGACGATCTGAAAGCCATTCTTGAGGTTTCGGTTCGTGATCTTGCACGCGACATGGAAGCACAGCTTGCGATGAAAGACATGGAAGCCGTTGCCAAGGCCCGTGCCGAAGGCGGCGTTACCATCCATAACTGGTCGGCCGAGGAACGGAATAAATTCCGTAAAATCGCCACTGGTCAGTGGGAAAAAGTCGCGGCACGTTCGGAAAATGCCCAGAAGGTTTATGACACCCTTGTCAAATACCTGACCGCACAGGGCATGATCTAAGCCAGTCCAAACCGATTACCGGCGGTGCCCGCAAGGCCCGCCGGAACGACCCAATGCAATCCGGCCTGCCCGATAAAGAGACGATATCGGGTCATGCGGTCCTCCCCGTTGCCGGATTGTATTCTTTGTCGCGACAAGGATGCGAAAAATGGCCCCGAGCGCAGAAAAACCGGCGCATAACGAAATCCCCCCAGCCCTGGAACCCGATGGAAAACCCGCTGCAATCCCCGCGGTTTCCGGCCTTTTGGGTCGGGTTATCGACAAGATCAGCACGATTTTCGCGCTGGGTTTCCTGTTGGCGATGGGCATTCTGATTTTCGAGATTTTCATGCGTCATGTTTTCAATCGCCCGACGCTTTGGGCGCATGAAACCACGACATTTTTATCGGCGATCGGCTTTGTTTTTGCCGGGCTTTACTGCGCATCGCAGGATAAACACATCCGGGTTGTCATCATCTATGACATTGCCGGGCCAAAGCTTCGTCGCGCGCTTGATATCGGCATTTCAATTGTCTGCGCCGTATCTTCGGGCTTTTTTGCCTGGGCGGCATGGTTGATGGTCAAACGCGCCGCGTTCAGGCCCGATGGCAGCATCCATCTGGAAACCACCGGCAGTGCCTTTAATGCACCCTATCCGGGGATGCTAAAGATCTTTTTATTGCTGGTTTTGATCGCATTAACGGCCCAATTCATCGTTCTGGCCGTCAATTATGCACGTACAAAACCAGATTATGTACGTACAAAATCCGATGCTCAGCCCGGATCATGAACCGATTGATCATGCAGCCCGAAAATGAAATTAATCATACAATATTACTTATTGTTTTTGATGTATCGCCCTGCCCATGCGCAAGACGCGACAGGATAAATCCCGATGTTTGATTTGCAATCCCTTGGCATTGAATACGGCACGCTTGCGATGTTCGTGCTGCTGCTTGGTTTCTTGATGACCGGCATGCCACTGGCCTTCGTGACGCTGCTGATTGCGCTGTTATTCACCCTTGGCTGGTTCGGGCCGATGGCGGTGCCGTTGATCACCAGCCGGGTCTATTCGTTTGTGTCGTCCTTTGTCTTTGTTTCCGTGCCGATGTTCGTGATGATGGCGGCCATTCTGGATCGATCAGGCATCGCCAAAGACCTTTTTGAAGCCATGCGCCTGTTTGGCGGGCGGCTTAAGGGCGGGGTGGCGGTTCAGACGATCTTTGTTGCCGTGATCCTTGCCGCCATGAGCGGCATCATCGGCGGCGAGATTGTCTTGCTTGGCCTGCTGGCCCTGCCGCAGATGTTGCGCCAAGGCTATGACAAGAATCTGGCCATCGGGGTTGTCTGTGCCGGTGGGTCGCTGGGGACCATGGTGCCGCCCTCGATTGTTTTGATCATTTACGGCCTGACCGCCAATGTGTCGATTGGCGATCTGTTCACATCGTCCTTTGTGCCGGGGCTTATGCTTGCCGGGTTCTATGTTGCCTATGTGCTGTTCCGGTCGTATACGGGCGACAATATTGCCCCGCCGCCACGCACCGAAAAAATCCCCCGCGCGGAAAAAATCCGCCTGCTGAAGGGCCTTTTCCTGCCGATCCTTGTGGTGATCTGCGTGTTGGGGTCGATCTATGGCGGGATTGCCTCGGTAACAGAAGCATCGGCGGTTGGCGTGGCCGGGGTGATTGCCTCGACCGCCCTTCGGCGCGAATTTTCGCTGTCGATGCTGAAAGCCGCTTCGCTTCAAACCCTTTCGACATGCGGCATGATTGTCTGGATCGGCATCGGCGCATCGGCCTTGGTCGGGGTGTTTAACCTGATGGGTGGGATCAAGTTTGTATCTGCCCTGATCACCGGCATTTCGGACGATCCGACGATCATTATCCTGTTCATGATGCTGATCCTGTTCGTGCTTGGCATGTTCCTTGATTGGGTTGGCATCGCGCTTTTGACCATGCCGATCTTCGTGCCGATCATCAAACAGCTTGGCTATGACCCGGTGTGGTTCGGGGTGCTGTTTGCGATGAATATGCAGGTCAGCTTCCTGTCACCGCCATTTGGCCCGGCCGCGTTTTACCTTAAATCCGTGGCCCCGCCCGACATCACGCTGGGCGATATTTTCAAGGCACTGGTGCCGTTTATCTGTTTACAGGTTCTGGCCGTTGCGATCCTGATCATCTTCCCGGGGATTACCGGGCGATAGGATGATTTGATCCGATAAAGAACCGACAAAGGGGAAGCTGTTCTGGCTTCCCCTTTGTGATTAGCGAGCCACCTGCCCCGTCATCATGGGGGATATGGATTCCCGCCTGCGCGGGAATGACGGTCCGATGCGGGTTTCAGCGGACACATCAGCCGTTGCGATAAAGGTAGCTATAGGCGTTGATCGCCGGAACGCCGCCCAAATGGGCGTAAAGCACGCGCGATCCTTTGGGGAAATAGCCCTTGCGCACAAGGTCGATCATGCCCTGCATTGATTTCCCCTCGTAAACCGGGTCGGTCATCATGCCTTCAAGGCGGCCGCACAGGCGGATGGCCTCGTTGGTTTCGTCCGATGGCACGCCATACAGCGGATAGGCGTAATCTTCGATCAGGGTGATATCGCGGTCTGAAATACCGCGTTCAAGCTCGACCAGATTGGCGGTTTTTTGGGCGATTTCCAAAACCTGTGCGCGGGTTTGATCGGGTGTGGCAGAGGCATCAATCCCGACCACTTTATCCGCCCGGCCATCTTCGGCAAAGCCAACCACCATCCCGGCATGGGTCGATCCGGTGACGGTGCAGACCACGACATAATCGAACTTAAAGCCAAGCTCGGCCTCTTGCGCGCGGACTTCCTCGGCAAAGCCGACGAAACCCAGCCCGCCATATTTATGCACCGATGCCCCGGCCGGGATCGGGTATGGCACACCACCCTTGGCCTTCACATCGGCCAAGGCGGCTTCCCAGCTTTCGCGAATGCCGATATCAAAGCCTTCATCGACCAGCTCGATCTCGGCCCCCATGACGCGGCTCATCAATATGTTGCCAACCCGGTCATAGACCGCATCGTTAAACGGCACCCAGCTTTCCTGTACCAAACGACATTTCATACCGATCTTGGCCGCGATGGCGGCAACTTGGCGGGTGTGATTTGATTGCACACCACCGATGGTGACAAGCGTATCGGCCCCGGATTTGATCGCATCGGGGATGATATATTCCATCTTGCGGACTTTGTTGCCGCCAAAGGCCAAGCCCGAATTGCAATCCTCGCGCTTGGCATAAAGTTCGACATCACCGCCGAGATGGGCGGACAGACGTGGCAAAGTTTCAATCGGGGTCGGGCCAAAGGTCAGTTTGTATTTTTCAAATTTATCCAGGCGCATCGCGCACTCCCTGATTTGCAGATCAACGGTTGAGGTCAATGAGAACAGGAAAAATGCTAGCGTTATTGGCGTGAAAGGTGTGCTCGAACTTAAGGCCAATTTTTCGCCTAATGCTTTCACCGCACGCCAAAATGTGCCTAGAATTTCGTAAACAATCAAAATTCCGGAAGGTTCTTTCATGACGCAGCCCGCAAACCCGACGAACACCGCCGCCGCCACGGCCCAAGCCAACGCCACCGCCCACACCATCGACCGCATTGATCAAAAGATTTTGCGCCTGTTGCAAAGCGATGGCCGGATGGGCAATGCCGATATTGCCAAACGGGTTAATGTCAGCCCGGCGACCTGCCACCGGCGGATGCAACGCTTGTTCGAAGACGGTTATATCACATCCATCCGCGCCCAGATCGCGCCGGACAAGGTCGACCGCGGGGCGCTGGTGATGGTGGGTGTGGTGCTGGACCGGTCAACGCCCGACAGTTTCGCCGCATTTGAAACCGCGTGTGGCAAGCTGCCCTTTATCCTTGATTGCCATCTGGTGGCGGGGGATTTCGATTACTTCCTGAAAATCCGCGTCCGCGATATGGCGGATTTCAACCATTTGCATGGCGATCAACTGATTGCGCTGCCCGGTGTGCGGCAAACGCGGACGTTTTTTGTGATGAAAGAGGTTGTCGATAATGCGCCGTTGGCGTTTTGAGCCTCATCAACGATACGAGAATCTCTTTTACGCAGCGCCCCAACCGAGCCCCTGCAATTCTTCAGAGGTATCGTAAAACGCATACTCATTCAGGAACATTCTTGCCTTAAGAAGGTTAGCGTCAATTTCAGATAATGAGGCCTCCGTACATACAGCATCCCAGCTTGCCTTGATGGTCATAATCTGATGTTTGACAATCGCAATGGCATCATCCCTGGAAAGCATAAAATTCCCGGCCGCTTGCAGGCACACCGATATCTTGCTGGCATTTTCATCCCCGACAATTTTCATCGCCTGACTGGCCTCTTGGCCAACACGGTTCTGCGGGCAGATGTCATAGGCTGGGGTAAGCGTCAGGGCCTTACCATCCCAGAAGGCCGCATGATTGCGTGCATGGTCATCCGTGTTGCCACACAGGATGTTGAACACAAGCCGGTTAAACAGCTCGCGCAGTGTTTCCCTTGGTGACGTGAAGCGGTGCCGGATTTGATGCGTCAGGTCTTCGTAGCTGGCGTAGCGGGCCATCATTTCATCAAGTTCGAAAATTGTAAGTGCAGAAACCTGTGCCTTGCGCAGCCACCCGGCATCGGTTTTCACCCGGTCGAAGCGTTCAACAAGAAGGACGTCTTTGCCCATTGTTTTTACCAGCCGAACCGGCGCGACATTGATGCCAACCAAGGCCGCAAGCCGCATGGCAACGCATTCGCTTTTGACGACATTATAGGTGTCGGTCGAAGATGAGAACTTGGCGATCATCATTTGCCCGTCATCCTCAATTGCGGCTTTCGGCCGAGCGCCGCCCAGCGACGTGCCATGCAGCAGCGCCCGTTCAAGATCCGGGGAAAGTGCAAGCCCCTGGTCCACCATGTCAGCCGCATTGAGCAACTCACCCAGTGACGTCGATTGCGTTTGGCGTGCAACATAAGTTGTTGGAGAGGCTTGGAAATCGAGTGCGCCAATGCGGTTTGAACCCGACATCAGCATATATGCAAACTCGTCCAGGGTGTCGACGTCCGCAACCTGCCCGGTCTTGCCGTAAACCTGATTGAGGATGACGCGACGCCCCCACGCATCCGGTGCGCCATCGCGCAGGCATCCCGCCATGAACAGACGATCAAGAGGGTGTATATTTCCGGCCTTCAAGGGGAGTTCAGGTTCGTACAGAGGGAACGCGTCCGGTCGCTTCAAATAGGATTGACCATAGTTAAAATCGTAACGACCATTCCCCTTGGTGATTACGCCCGCAACGACCGGTTCCGTCTTGTCAGGAAGCCAAACCCAGACATAGGCTTGCTGAGGGGATGCGGGCACAGCATCAGAAATCATCACTCACCCCTGCCGAGGATTTTCGGACAGATTGAGGCAAGAGAGACACCTTGTCACGCTCTGCCCGGACATGGCGTGCGATGCCTTTGTCATCAAGTTCAAACAGACTGACGCCGACCAATGCCGCCAACTCAAAAACAGAACCAATTGCGGTTCCGGCTTCGCCAGCCTCAGTCCTTTGGACAAGACCGCGCGATACACCGGCGCGCTCTGCCAGTTCGGCGATTGTCATCCCCTTCTCGACCCGTGCATTGTGAATGAGCATACCGATTAGCTTGACGGCATCCGCTGCATATCGGGATATGGCCTTGCTTGATACTTTTGGCATATTTAGCTTTGATCCATAAATAGATCACAAAAATTAATTAAGATCTATTTATGGATCAAAATCCCCAAACCGTCAAACAATTCAACCGCCCGCATCGCACAGGACAAGATGGATCGCGGGAAGCTGGTGATGGTTGGTGTGGTGCTAGATCAACCAACGCCGGACAGTTTCGCCACGTTTGAAACCGCCTGTGGCAAGCTGCCCTTTATGATTAGTTGGATTTCACTCCCCCTCTTCGCCAAGAGTAATATTCAGCCCTTATTTTTCTAATTTTTCATAGAACTTCATCAAAGCTAGGCGCGCTGCAACATAGTTATTATCTGCGGCAAATTTCAAATGATCCAAAGCATCGCTCACCTTCCCGGTTCCCAAAAGAACCATACCTAGCTGGAAGTGAAATCTTGGATTATCTGGATTAGCCTCCAGCGCCTTTCGACAGGCAACCTCAACCGCTTTGGCGTTATATTCCTTGTGGGGAACCGGTTGCCCAACGCTTCTTGTGTCGATGGGTATCGCACCGATACGGTCACATTGATCAAGCACAGTATCTGAATTATCAGCAGACTGAGATGAAGAGCCATTCATCTGCTCCGCCATCTTTTTGTCGAACATCTTCAAAAATTTGTGGGCTGCATCATAGTCTTTCGCTGCCGCAAATTCCAAATGCTCCAGCGCCTTATCAGGGTTAAGCAACACCCCCATCGCAACCCCCAACTGAAAATGGAATCGTGGGTTTTCAGGCTCCGCAACCAAGGCTTTCTCGCAAGCGGGAGCGACATCAAATGGATTGTAATCTTCAATAGGAACAGGACGGCTCACACGGGCATCATCAAATCCCAGAGAACCAATCTCATCGCATAAGGTCAGCGACTTTGCTGCTGCCAATGGCGCATTAAAGAAAGAGAGAAATAAGACTAAAAAACCAACGGAACCAAAGTAGACTTTCACGATACCCTGCTTATCTTCATGCCAGATCATTCTCGTGCAAAACGGGGAAACATTAGCAGGAAAAGACAACCTTTGGGAGGCTGAAGTCTATGTCGGCTAAACTTGAAGATGTTCGGCGGGCGGCGCAAAAGAGCCTCGCGGAAATGACAGACGAAGAAGATACCGCAATTACCGAAGCTGCGAATGCCGATCCGGATGCGCAGCCCGTCGATAGCCTGATGGGCAAAAAGCGTGGGCGGCCCTTTGCCACGGAGACCGGGCTTTAACTCTTGCCCTCTCGCTTGAAAATGAAAAAGGCGGCACCGTTGGGATGCCGCCTTAAATGTGTTTACGGTTCCGATCATTGGTGGAACCTGTCGCACCGCCGTCTGAATGCCCGCCGTTGCGGGAATGACCTTGGGTGGGCGGTGTTGGCCGGTGTTTTAATCGCCGACGGGGAAGCGCATGGTGACGAATTCTTCCGCCGCCGAGGGATGGACCGCGACGGTTTGATCGAACTGGGCTTTGGTCGCCCCCATGCGGACCGCGATGCCGATGCCCTGGATGATTTCGGCCGCGTCCGGGCCGACCATATGCGCGCCCAAAACCACGTCGGTGGTTTTATCGACAATCAGTTTCATCAGCGTTTTTTCATCGCGGCCCGAAAGGGTATGGCGCATTGGCTTGAAGGTGGATTTGAAAATCACCACTTCGCCGCCCTTGGCGCGCGCGTCTTCTTCGGACAGCCCGACCGTGCCGACAGGAGGTTGGCTGAAGACTGCCGTCGGGATGGCTTGATAGGCCATCGACCAAGGTTTGCCACCAAAGACGCTATCGGCGAAGGCCATGCCTTCCTTAATCGCGACCGGGGTCAATTGCACGTGATCGCGCACATCGCCAACCGCATAGATGTTTGGCACACTGGTTTGAAGCGCATCATTGGTGATGATCGCACTGTTATTTTTAAGTTCCACCCCGACCTGTTCAAGGCCCATGCCATGGGTTTTTGGCTGTCGCCCGGTGGCGAACATGATCGCATCGACAATTTGATGGCCGCCGCCGGTAAGCGTTAGGGTCAGCGAGCCATCATCATTTTTGTCAATCGCGGTGACATTGGTGTGGAGTTTAAGGTCAATGCCCTTTTTGACGATTTCCCCGGCAAGGTGGGTGCGGACATCGTGATCAAAACCGCGCAGGATTTGTTCGCCGCGATAGAACTGCGTGACCTTGGCACCAAGACCGGCAAAAATCCCGGCGAATTCAACCGCGATATAACCGCCGCCGACCACGGCAATGCGTTCGGGAAGGTCTTCTAGGTGAAATGCCTCGTTGGACGAAATCGCATGTTCGATACCCGGAATATCGGGCAGGGTTGGCGTGCCGCCGACCGCAATCAGGATACGATCCGCCGTGACGGTTTTATCACCAACTGCAATGGTATGGGCATCTTTGAGTACCGCCCGGCTTTCGAACAGTTCAATGTTTGATCCGGCCAGAAGCTTTTTATAAATGCCATTCAGACGGTCAATTTCCTTGTCCTTATTGGCAATCAGGGTCTTCCAGCTAAACGTCGGTTCCCCCGGAAGGGTCCAGCCATAGGCGCTTGCATCTTCGAAATCCTCGGCAAAATGCGCGCCATAGACCAAAAGCTTTTTCGGGACACAGCCGCGAATAACACAGGTGCCGCCAACGCGGCTTTCCTCGGCAATGGCGACCTTGGCACCATAACCCGATGCGACACGGGCGGCGCGCACACCGCCCGATCCGGCACCGATGACAAACAGATCAAAATCATAGTCCGACATGCGGAAATCCTTATTCTTGGTCATTTGATGATATGACGCCAAATGTAAGGCGGAATTCGCAAGAGTCGAGGCAAAACCGGGTAAAAACCGATGAAATTCGCGTTATCATGGCTAAATGCCCGTTTATGATCCGCCTCAAGCCACCAGAGATAGCATTTGGTAATTTTCTCGCTATATGGTGGAAAGAACCGTGGTTTGAAACGCCCCCACAACACAGGATGAATACCGATGAGCGAACAGACGAGTGGACGCGATGCATCGTTTGAGACGGCCCCGCAATATGCAGATACGCGCGGCGGCAATACGGCGGTGGTGTGCTATGCCCTGATGATCGCCACCCTGTTTACCGCCTTTGCCACCGGTTTGATCGCGCTGATCGTCGCCTATGTCGTGCGCGAAGACGATGATCACTGGACCAACAGCCATTACACATTCGTCATCCGCACGTTTTGGATCAGCATCCTGTATGCGGTTATTTTGGGATTCTTTACCCTGATGATCGGCTGGGTTCCGCTTTTGGGTTGGGCGATTGTTGGCCTGATGGGGCTTTATACCACCGCGTGGTTTATCGGGCGTAATGTGATTGGCCTGTTGCGCGCGATGAATGGCCGCCCGATTGATGATCCGCAAAGCTGGTTCTTTGGCTAGGCCCCGACCGTTCATATCTTTGGGCGCAACCGTTTGATCGATTGCGCCCGACTCCCTGCCCCGTTACAGTTACCGCCAAGGATAAATGCAAACACGGACAGGGAGTCGCACCGCCATGACTTTGGCGTCGCCTGCGCAACAACCCGGCGATAAAATGCGCTGGGAAAATCTGCTTTCGCCACATCGGCTTGAGTTTCGCGATGGCAAAATCGCCCTGCCAGAGGGCGACCCGCATCCAAGCCCGGATGGGCGAAGCCCGTTTCAGATTGATGTTGACCGGATCATTTTTTCATCCTCGTTCCGGCGACTTCAAAATAAGACACAGGTTCATCCTCTTTCGGAAAATGATCATGTGCATACCCGCCTGACCCACACGATCGAGGTTGGATCGGTCGGGCAGTCGCTTGGCCTTATGGCGGGGGCGCATATTGTTAAGCACCTTCCCAAGGACAGCCCGATTACCATTGCCGATATTGGCTATATGGTGCAGGCGGCGTGTTTGGCGCATGACATTGGCAATCCACCGTTCGGGCATTCCGGCGAGGATGCGATCAATGAATGGTTCACCAATTCACGGCTGGCGAAAGAAGAACTGACCGGGTCGGGCCGCCTTTCGGGGCCGGAGCTTGAAGACCTTCGGCATTTTGAAGGCAATGCGCAGGGGTTGCGCATTATCAGCCAGCTTGAAATGAAGCGGTTTGACGGTGGGCTTAACCTGACGTACGGCACGCTTGGCAGTTTTATCAAATATCCGCGCAGTACCTCCGTTCCCGATAGTCGTCGCAAAGAATATACCGGGCTTAAGAAGCCGGGATATTATCAGGCCGAGCGCGAGATTGCCCAGGCGATTGCGCGGGTTTGCGGGTTATCGCCGCTGGACGGATTTGACGGGGCATGGCGGCGGCATCCGCTGGTGTATCTTGTCGAAGCGGCCGATGATATTTGCTATTCGGTGGTCGATCTTGAAGATGGTTGGGAACTTAAATGCGTTACGTTCGAGGAAGTCGAACGTGCCCTGGCCCCGATTGCCCGCCACCCGGAAAAATACGATGGCGATGCGCAGAAACGCTGGGCCGATTTGAAGGCCGAGCCATGGTATGCCGAGAAATCGGAAAATGACCGGATCGGCTTTTTGCGCGGCAAGGCGATTGGCAATCTGGTCAAGGCCGCCGTTGATGCGTTTATTGAAAACGAGGATGCCTTGCTATCGGGCAGCTTGACGGGTGATTTGCTGGCCAATACGCCGCTTGGCGTCGATGCCAAAAACTGCAAAACATTGGCGGTGGACAAGATTTACAACGCACCGCATGTCCTGCCGATTGAGATGGCCGGGTTCGAGGTGATCAACGGCTTGCTCAACAGCTTTGTCCGGGCGGCGATTGACATCGAAGAACATAAAACCCACGGCAAGCGCCTGCCGCCACAGGCCGATAGGATCGACAAGCTGTTATCGGGCAAGCTTTCCGAGGCCCACGGGCTTTACCCCCGAATCCTGCGGGTAATGGATTATATTTCCGGCATGACGGACCGCTATGCGGTGACGCTGTTTCGGAAATTGCAGGGGATTACGATTTAAAGCAAAAGCCGGTTAACACAAAAGCCCGGTGCGATGACCGGGCTTTTGAGATCAGATCAGATAATATAATGAATACCGCATTCGGTTTTGTCCTGCCCGGCCCAACGGCCAGCGCGGACATCGGTGGTGCCGGGATCAACCCGATCGGTACACGGCATGCAGCCGATGGATAGATACCCTTCGGCCTCTAGCGGGTGACGCGGCAGGGTGCGGTTTTCAAAAATATCTTCGATATCAGAACGGTTATAACCGGCCAGCGGATTGATCTTGATCCGTGTACCGGCGGTTTCAATCACCGGCAGGGCATCGCGTTCGCCGCCATGGAATCGCTTGCGCCCGGTTAGCCATGCGTCATAGCCCGTCAGGGCGCGTTGCAGCGGTTCGACCTTGCGCAGATAGCAGCATTTGGCGGTGTCAGAGGCAAACAGCATGCCGTTGGGATCATCAACTGCCAGAAGCTTTTCATCCGGGCGCATGATTTTGATATTGGTCAGGCCCAGTTTATCAACCAGTTGTTCGCGATAGCGATGGGTTTCGCCAAACAGCTTGCGGGTATCGAGGAAGATCACCGGCAGATTGGCATCAACCTCGGACACTAGCGCCAGCAAAGCGGCGGCCTCTGTCCCGAAGGATGAGGTCATGGTGATCCGGCCATTGAATTCGTCATGGACCATCGGCTCAATCAGGGAAATCCCCTGCAGATGGCCATAGCGTTTCATAAGGTCGGCGGCACGATCCGTTGCCTCTTCGACCGACATCGAGCCGCCGGTGACAATGTCTTCTTCGCGCATGACTGTCATCACAACCATCCCCGACGGTCGATATACTCATCCGTCATTTTCAGAAGCTTCTGCATATCCGCGCCATCGGCTTTCCATTTTTCGCGCTGGCCGGATAATTCGCGCAGCCGCTTGTCCCAGCTTGGCACCAGCCAGTTTTCAAGCGCACGGCGAATACGCCCGGCCAGACGCGGGCTGTGGCCATTGGTGGAAACCGTGATCATCAGGTCACCGCGCTGCACCCGCGCGGGCGAGAAAAAATCGCAGTATTCCTTGACGTCTTCGACATTGGCAATCGTGCCGACGGCCTTGGCCGTCGCGGCAAGCTCTGCTGCTTTGTCCACCGGCAGATCAACAATAAACATGATCGCCGCCGCGTTGACATCGGCGGAATTTGGCAGATAGCGGTGCAACCGGTCACCGGCCTGATCCACCAGTTCGGCAATCGGGTCTTCGGCATAAACGGTGACGTATTTCGCCCCATCACCGTCAAGCTGGCGCAACCGGTTGAGCGTCGCCCGACCATTGCCAACCAGCGCAACCGACAGGCGCGCAAGGTCCAGATTGATGGGAAACATCGTCGATCCTCAAAAGAAAGTTTCTGTTTGTTGCCTGTGACTATGCGTGTGTATATCGACAAATTCAATACATTTTTTATGTGTTTTATGGTTATACAACAGTAATTTTTGCGTGAATAAGCCCTGATCCATCCCCGGTGACGGAGGCAAAACCAATGCCGTGAAGCTTTTCCTGCACTTTTTAAAATTCCGGCCTATATTGAGCGCGCATTTTTACCGTCCGCCCCATCACCCCGATCCACAGACAAAGAGTTCCCGCCCGATGTCTTCGATGCCCGAAACCAGCCCCCTGTCATCTGCCCTTCCCGGCACCCCCGCCCCCGCCCCCGTCGCCCATAAAGCCGTGGCGATCTGGCTGTTTGGTTGTGCATTGATGGTGTTTATCATGGTGGTGATTGGCGGGCTGACGCGCTTGACCGAGTCGGGCTTATCGATTGTGGAATGGCGCCCGTTTACCGGCATTATCCCGCCCCTGAACGCGGCCGACTGGACCGCGCTTTATAGCCAATACAGCCAGTATCCCGAGTTTCAGAAAATCAATGCCTGGATGTCGGTCGAGGATTTCAAATCGATCTTCTGGTTGGAATTCATTCATCGGCTTTGGGGCCGGTTGATTGGCATTGTGTTCTTTATCCCGTTTGTCATCTTCCTTGCCAAACGCAGCATTGATGGCGCGACCAAATGGAAACTTTGGGGGCTGTTCATCCTTGGCGGTTTGCAGGGCTTGATGGGCTGGTACATGGTGATGAGCGGCCTTGTCGACCGCCCCGATGTCAGCCAATACCGCCTGACCGCGCATTTCGGGCTGGCGCTGGTGATTTTCATAGCGCTTTTGTGGGTCGGGCTGAACCAGTACGCCCCGCGCGGGGCCACCACCCCGGCCGCCAAACGCGGCTGGCAATTGCTGGCGCTGATCGTGTTTACTGCGCTTTCGGGTGGTTTTGTTGCCGGGCTGGATGCCGGTTATGCCTATAACACCTTTCCGTTGATGGACGGGCAAGTGATCCCCGATGGGCTTTTTGTCTTTGACCCGACATGGCGCGCGCCGTTTGAAGACCATATGACGGTGCAATGGGATCATCGCTGGCTGGCGAAACTGACCTTTGTCATGGTGCTTTTGTTCTGGTGGCGGGCCGGAAAATGGAACCTGACAGCGCAACAACGCGTTGCCACCCATCTGGTGCTGGCGGCGGTTTGTTTGCAGGTCGCGCTTGGCATTTCAACGTTGCTGAGTGTGGTGTGGTTGCCGCTTGGTGTGGCGCATCAGGCGGGGGCGGTGGTGCTTGTCGGGACGATGACTTATGCTGTTTACAGGTTGTCCGAGGATCGGAGCACTGGCGGGGTTTGATGCCAGAACATGTGCAGGTCCAGAATCCAATGCTAAAAATAAATCGGTCCGCTTTTTGTGCCCTTTTTTTGCTCCGAGCGACAATAGACATGAGAAGCCGATAGGCTGTAGCATTGACGCGGCATTATCATCATTGATCGACTGATCGACGGCATTATCGAAGCTGTTTTGTCGACGGCAGGGACATGGTTACACGCAAGAACTCGTAATTGGTTCGGTATTGCAAGATCAAGGTAATCAAATGACGATAGAAACTTGGCTGGCCTTCACTATTGCCTACTTTGTGATCTCGGCAATACCTGGCCCCAGCGTGCTGATGGTGGTGAGCCAGTCGTTATCGAAAGGGCTTGGTCCTGCGATACTCTGTATCGTCGGCGACATTGGTGGCGGTATTGCGGTTATGGCCCTATCGTACCTTGGTCTGGGAGCGATCCTAGCTACATCAACGGAATTGTTCCAAATCGTAAAATGGTGCGGTGTCGCATACATGGCATATCTGGGTTGGGCAAGCATTCGTGACGCCCGCAATCAAGGCGTGCCCATTGACGACGCCGTTGAAAAAACACCCCGCGCAAAGAGCCTCCGCGCCGGGTTCTTTACCGGTTTGCTAAACCCAAAGGCAATCATGTTTTACATGGCATTCTTGTCGCAATTCATCGACACGTCACAGCCGCACCTCTCGCAATTCCTCATCCTGATGGTTTCAGCGTCTATGGTCGTTTTCGGCGTGCTGGGTATGTATGCGCTATTGGCGACCAAGGTTCGTCGGCTCTTCCTGCAACCCTCCAGCAGAAAGATGATGGGGTATGTTGGTGGGGGAATGCTGCTTGGCGGAAGCGCCTGGATCGCTGTAACACGCTAATATATTGCTCTCTTCAAATACTTGAATTCTTGGCCGGAATGATCCGTATCTAAAAAATAAATCTGTCCCCTTTCTTTCTTGTGTCCCCTTTTTGTTGTGCCCCCCCCTTTTTCGGTATCGCGGCCCAGCGATTGGCGAACCAACCGCTGGACCGTGCGGGGGTCAGGCCTGCGCCATACCACCATCGACGGCGAGTTCGACACCGGTAATATATGAACTTTCTTCGGAGGCCAGAAATGCGACCGTGGCCGCGATTTCCTCGGGCCTGCCTCTGCGGCCAAGCGGAACCTGCGAGGCAAATCCTGCTATCGCCTGGTCGAGCAGTTCAGGGGGGATGCCCGCTTTCTCAAGTGCCGGAGTTTCAATAGGTCCGGGGCTTACCGCATTGACGCGAATGTTGCGGTCTTTTAGTTCCACGGCCCAGGCACGCACGAAACTGCGCACAGCCGCTTTAGTCGCGGCATAAACAGCAAACGTTGGCAATCCCATCACGTTCGCGGCCGAGGTGGTCAGGATGATTGAACCTCCATCTTTGAAGAGGGGAATGGCTTTCTGCACTGTAAAGAACGTTCCCTTCGCATTCAAATCGAAGGTTTTTTCGAAATGAGCTTCGGTCGCCGCCCCAATAGGCGCGACTTCACCCCAGCCAGCATTTGCATAGAGCACGTCGATGTGACCGTGTTTCTCTTTCACAACGGCATAGAGGCGGTCCAAATCCTCGAGGCGCGTTATGTCGCCAGCAACCGTCGTAACGTTTTTACCGATAAGGGCTGCGGCCTCAGCCAACTCTTTTTCCCTGCGCCCGGTGATGACGACATGTGCTCCTTCCTCGACAAAGCGTTTGGCTGTCGCCAAGCCTATGCCGCTGTTACCACCTGTGATGACGGCGATTTTTCCAGCCAATTTTTGGGCGTTGCTGTTCATAAGTTTTCTTCTTTTGGTTGCTGAGTTGAAATTAGAATTTAAGTTGCTTGAGCAGGTCCATGTGCAACGCGTTAAGCGGGCCACCGAATTGCTGGAGTTTCCCGCCCTCAATCAGGCCGCCAATGTCTATCGGGATGAAGCCTGTTTCCAAAAGCGCGCCTGCCAATTTCTTCTTGGCGTCGGCGTCATCGCCTGAAAGCAACAGAACCAGTTTATGTTTATTCTCTGAAGCTTCTGGAAGCCAGCCAACCACGAGCGTGTTGAGCGCCTTGATCAGGGTTGCTCCGGGAACATAACCTGCGATGATTTCGCTTCCGGTCTTCCCATTGGTTTCCACATCCAAAGGACGATTTGTCGCATCAACAAGAATTCGCCCGTTCCAGTCAGAAACTTCGGCGAGTGCGTCTTTCGCGTGCTCCCAACTAACAGCCAAGATCACGATTTCCTGCTTTGCGGCCTCCTGAACGGTGCCCGCTTTTGCCCTCGGGCCGATACTTTGAACAACCTCTTTTAATGAGGCAGGCCCTTTGCTGTTGCTAAGAACAACCTCATGCCCATGTCGAACAAAGTATCTGGCGTAGGTCTGCGCCACATTTCCGGCGCCAATAAAGCCAAATTTCATTTTCATATTCGCCTCTCCACCAAAGAAACTATAAAAGTATCTATTAAGGTCAAAAAAAAAACTAGCCTGCCAGAAGCCTTATGTTTTTCACCATGTCTGCCAATGTTGTTCTCTCAAGTTCCGCTTCAAGCGTCTTCTGGCTGCGCTCCAGAACATCGCCCATGACTTCCTTGACGTTGCAACTCACCTTGCACCCCTTGCTTTCGGCATAAGTATGGATGGCAAACGCACTGGGTGCGTCAACCGCCTGATAGATATCAAGAAGGGAAATCTTCTTCGGATCTCTGGCCAACGCATAACCGCCCGACTTTCCAACCGTCGTTTCGACGAGTTTCGCCTTGGAAAGTTTCACGAGAATTCTTTTGACGAAAACCGGGTTCGCATTCACGCTACCCGCCAACACCAACGAGGTGAATGTCACCTCATAGTGAGCAAGTGCTGCCAATACGTGCACAGCAATCGAAAATTGTGTGTTAACTGATGCCATAACGGATACAATTATAGTATCCAAAATAAAAGTCAA
>TARA_R110000868_G_scaffold93618_1_pt1 | contig 43784 bp, 28 predicted proteins | sample TARA_R110000868 | Tara Oceans TARA_R110000868 (sample SAMEA4397489) | marine metagenome | biome: Polar Biome; feature: [SRF] surface water layer (ENVO:00010504); material: water (ENVO:00002006), including particulate matter (ENVO:01000060) such as... | depth 5 m | reverse complement strand
TTAACTGGAGCATTCCTTCTGAATGACCTAGCAAATCAACTCTTACTGAGAAAGGAGGGCGAATCAGTCGGGGGAGTGGAAGGTTGACTTTCTTGGTTTTACCCGGCGTCAAAACGAGAACACCTTCGTCTTCATCGATGCTGAGAGACTGACCAATTTGCTTCTTGGCTTGCTCATTGAGAAATGAAGGAAGTAGTTGGCTCGCTTCTTTAATAGTTTCGAAATCATAAACAACATTGAGTCGACCATCATCGAGCTTGGTTACTTGAGCGTCACCAAAAGCATCCAGTTTGACTTCCTTGCCTTTCACATCCTCTCGTTGATGAGATTCAGCGATCTCCCGACTATCGACAGTCAAGGTGAAATTACCATCCTCAGCAACTGAAAGTTGTAGTGAGGTGATTGAGAGGGGAGCATCGTCTGCTGCTTTGATCTCTTGGAGTGGGAGCAGGAAGAGCGAGAGCGAGAAGAAGAGAGCGAGTGCGATTTGTTGAATGGATTTATTTGTCATCTGCTGAAACCCTTTTTTTGAAAAGTGCTGTGCGATATGGTTTTGCTCAGCAACTTTTCCGGGAGTCATTGATGACAAAAAAAGAGGGAGCGTCTAACCAACTGCTCTCTCGACCCCGACCAAGGGGCATACAAGAACAGCACAGGCCGACGCCCCCATAGCGGGGGCGTTCGTCCAGCACTGCCTCTTGTATTTAAGAGCTACTTGGTAGCTCAGATTGGTCGTTTCGAGAGAAGCAGAACTTACGTTCGCAAGTTTTATCAAATTGTCAGAAATAGCCTTTTAAGGCCGTCAAAATCTCCTATTTGTTTTGTAGGTTGGGCTTCGACATTGGGCGAAGCTACTGCACATATATTACAATCGAGTGAAACTACTATCCACTCAATAAAGTTGAATTTTTATCTCATTGAATTACATCTTCAACTGCGAGGTCTGTGTATTCAGTACCATAAACTGGGTTTCACGATATTGAATAAATTGCCGCTAATAGGCTGATATAAAAATACAGATAGCCAATATTTGTTACTAGAAATATTGGCGAGATCAATTAATAGACTAATTTTCTGAGAAGTTCTATTTGATCAATATTTCTAAAGAAGAGAATTCAATTCGACTTTTTAATCTGTTAGAAGACACTTCTATTTTTTCAGCACAGCACTAGAAGGGAATAAAGCCATTGACCTGAGTGGGCACCACAATAATGGACATATTGAACGTTTATAACTTTGAGGAGTAGATCAGAGATAATCACCACTAAATAATTCGTCCCCATCTCCCTCGCCATAGTCACAATTTATCTCAAAATCAGCATTCTGCTTATTTATTGAAACAGAAAAGAAAGCTGATGCCTCGTAATCTAAGACAACTTCTTTGCAACTTGTTGGAAGTGATTCCGTAAAGGAAACACTAAAATTAACTAGAATGCTTTTTAGATCCTCGTCGATTTCTAATTTTAATATTAAAATATCTGTGGGATATCCTCCGTGGACACAATATGAAGTCAGATAATCATCCCATTCATTCTCATGAATTTCATTTTCGATTAATTGGTTCCGGACTTCAATATTTTTATTCTCCAGAGCAACTTCGAAATCCATAGTCATCATTCCTAAAATGAAATCTATCAATTAACTTTTGAACATAGAAGAAGAACCACTCTAACATACTTTCATCAGGAGACATTTTCTCTCCACTCCCACTTCACTCCAAAACCGTGGCCAGAACTGGTAAATTTAATTATATTTTGCTTCTTATTTAATTCAGCGATTGCGGCTCGACGCTTTGCCTGCCACTCAATTAGTTCAGCATTTTTTTTCCCCGGTGCTGATTTCTTTTCAATTTCGTCTAATTCGAATGGGTCACTAATCTCATGAATCCAGTTATTGTCTTGAAAACTTCTAAGAATTTTCGCTTGATGTTCGGCTGCATTTTTATACCTACATATCATTTTTCCATTCAGAGATATTTTTCTACCATCCCATTCTAATTCTTTATTCGAAACAGAAATCTCACTTATAGAGCCATCTTGGGATACTGCATTTTTTTCTTCTAATCCACTTTTTTCATGCAGGCTTTTAAAAAAATCATCAACAGCAATTTCTGAATGGCAATCTGCACCACTAGAGTTCTTGATAATCGGCAAACCCAAATTCAAAAAGTAAGTATAATCCTCATTGCTAATTTTCAACTCATATACAAGTTCTTCTGGAGTCAGAAGTCGGCCCAATCCTTTACTACCTTGGATCCTTACAAATTCAATCACATCTCCATCTTCAACAAGGTAATGCACACTTGCCAGATCACCATCACAATATGCATTTACCTCTGGCGATAAATTGAGCACATCTCTTAGGCGGGTTTTAATTTCTGCAATGGTTGTCCCTTCAATTCCATCAAATGATTGGAGGTTAGAACCATGAATTATTTGAACCGCCATCATTCCCTCTACAATTCGATCTGTGAAATCATGACTGTTCTCAATCCAAACAATTTTGGATTGAGAACAGTTCAATTAAAACCTAATAATCATCCATCTAATCTAACAACTTCTTTTGCAAGCTCATAATTTCTCTCAGCATAGATCTGAGTCACATCAGCTTTTGAGTGTCCCATAACCACTTGAGAAGCTTCTAATCCATGTTTTTTCCGAATAATGGTCGCTCTGGTATGCCGTAACTGGTGTGGACTCCATGATTCAACCCCTGCTTTTCGACAAGCATTTCTTATTGCTCTCCCATAACTCAACGTTGTATATTTTTCTCCCGGTTGTTTTTTACATCTTTTTTTTCTTCGACGAGATCTACTTGATGGCGTATGGGGAGTCCTTCTATTCTGACTCCGTTCATAATCATACTGTTCTCTCGATTCTTTTGGAGAAAAGCAGTATTTTTCAGAATCCCTCGATAACCACTTTTTTAGAAGTATCTGTGCACGACGGCCAATGAATATTTTTCTATCCAAATCACGATGTTCTGACTTGTGAGATTCTGGTTCGTAAACCCAGACCTCCTGATCACGATCAAATACATCACATGGCCTCAACTGGGCTATTTCAGATGGGCGGCATCCTAATAGCATCTGAATTCGGACCATCGCCTGAATCTGTGCTGGTAAATAGGGAAGAGTTTTTTTAACGATCGACCAAGCAACAGATTTTACTGCTTTCGACTCGATGGCGGAGGATCGACCTTTTTTAAGACCATCAAGAGACATCAGTGATTGATAAATCTCTACAGGCAACATTTCCTTGGCAACCCCCCATTTAAACATCCGCCTGATTCGACCCACATGTTGATTGATTCGAGAGCGAGTTATTCCAGCTTCGATCATTTCGTCCCGTACAATTTCAAGAGAGAGTGGCCCAAAATCAGAAACTAGTGAATGCCCATATAACTTTTTCAGAGGTCGAAAAGCTAATTTTAGGCTGTACTGCTCACTTGTAGGTTCGCCATTTTTGACGTAATAACTTTTTGCGTGATTCCAATAAGCAGCGATCAGTTCAACAACAGTGAGATCTGAGCCTCTCCCACGTGCAGAGCATTCAACTCGTTTCTCACCAAAGTTTTCTGCAATCAATTGATGATATTTAGAATGGCTTTCTGGACTCCCATAGAGTCCAAGATAATGGGATTTGCCTTTGATATGGACAACTGCCTGCCCACTGGCTTTGTGTTTGCAATATGAGGGGATTTTTGCAGGTTTAGAAAGCATTTTACGGCTCCTCTGGCTCGTTTTTCCGTAAAACTACGGAAAAACTTGAGCCTCTGAGCCGCCTTCTGCCTGAGAGCAGGGTTACCTAAGTCTAGGTATCGGCAGGAATTAAAAAAGCTCCTCGACAAGGACTCGAACCTTGAACCTAGCGGTTAACAGCCGCTCGCTCTACCGATTGAGCTATCGAGGATTAGTGATGTGATTCAGGACTGCTCCCAACCACATTGTGCGTATAACATATTGTGAGAAATGTATGAAGTCAACCGATGTTAAACAGGAACCGCTTGGGTTCTGGCAAAATATTTGAGAAATTTGCCTGCTTGTAAGCATCGTAACTGTTTTGAGTCACTCAGCTTCGGAGTCTGGTGGTTTGGGGGAGACTCCTTTGATCTTTTCGAGAATCACTTTATTACCCTGTTCGTTATACTCGATGAGATTCATGAAAGCTCCCATCAGCATGATTCCCCTGCCACAGGGCCGCTCCAGGTTTTCGAGCAGTGTCGGATCGGGAACATGACTGCGGTCAAACCCTTCACCTTCATCCTGAATTTCAACGCGAACCCGCTCATCGCTGATCCAGCAGTTGATCTCGACACTTTTATCAGGAGACATGCGATTACCATGTTTAATCGCATTGACCAATGCTTCTTCGAGCGCCAGGCGCACCGAGAAGACATCTTTTTCCGGGTATTCACGTACCTCAAGAGCCTCGACGATTCGGGCCTGGACAGCCTGACCTTCCGAGGTATCACTGGGGATCGTTACTTCAAAGTGTTCGTCCGATGACATGAATTTGGCCAGCACACGATTTCTGGTGTTTATCCAGTAACTAATTCAAAGAGCATTCAAACTCACGCTGAGAAGGCTGCTTTCACAACTTACTTCTCAATTTGAACCTCTCACAATCATTGTTCTCAAAGACTTTTTACTGAGGGATAGTGTCGCAGGCAGGGAATGAATCTGCAATTATCAAGCCAAAGTTAAAACCCTTCAAGAGCCGCCTCCTGTGTTTCGGCGATGTCAAACAGCTGATTCAGCCTCGTAATGGCAAAAACCTCATAAATATCAGGACGAATTGAGCACAGCTTCAATTTACCTTTTGCCTTTTTCACCTTTTTATCCAGCGTAATCAACTTTCCCAGTGCAGCACTGGAAAGGTATTCGACGTTGGAAAAGTCAAGAATGATCTTCTTGCGTCCATCTTCATCAACAAGACCAAATAATTGGGTCCCGATGATCTGGATATTCCCTTCATCAAGAATCTTCTTGTCAATAAATTTTGCAATGGTGACATCTGAAACTTCCTCGATGTCAACACGACGGTGACCAGCTGCCATAATTCCAGCCCACCCTCTTCTAAAAAGATAAAATCCGACGTAGGCACATGAATTCCCGGTGAATCCATTATCGAAGATCTAACAACGACTGCCTGGCCCGATCGGAATCGATCATAAAACGAATTGAATCAAGTATCAAATTATACGTGTTAAGACTAAAAAAGAAATTATCTAAACAGATATTCCCGATAGACTAACATCAATTTGAATGAGGACCACAAGTCCCCGCTATTGCATGATCATCACGCTTTCTATCCTTGCTGTCAAGCATATTCACCAGATTGTTTGCGGGATTCTAAGGGTCTAAGTGCCATATTCAGCAGACTTTGTGTAATCTCGCAGGCTCAGAATGTCAAAACCCCCGTTTCTGAAGCGAAAACCGACATTCACCGCAGTTCAACACATTTCCTGACCGTCCCTCTTCAAACGGGATTTTGTTAAGACATTCAGACATCCACCTGGATATTGTGTTAATCAAATGAAACAGGGCACCGGCCCAGACGTACCATCTCCACCTGCGATGATTTCCTTTTCTCCGCGACGCCTTTCAAATCCGCGCGGAACGAATCCGCCATTACATCTGCAACTGTCATAACCCTGCTAACAGGGTTCCCGTTCGTTGAAACCTCTCCGCCACCTCATGCCACCATCACACGCACCACTTCGGGCGCGATGTTTGCCTTTTCAGTCTCTATGACCAACTTTATCTCGTCACAAAACCGTGATTGGGACCTGTCTGTTCAATCGGGGATTGTCATGCAACGCGACCTTACTTTCTTTACGCTCTTATTGGCTCTTTTTCTGAGTACCCCTGCAATTTCCCTGGCCGATGTGGAAATCACCCTGGACTCCGGTAACACGATTCATGCGGACTGCATTCAATGGGGAACCGACTCCACCCTGGTTCTCGAAACCGCGGGGCAACAATCCAGATCCATTTCTCTGGAAAGAATAGAACGTCTGAAGATCGAGAATTCAGACTATGACCGGGAAACCATCCAACTGGCAGCAGACCAATACTATCAGAGCCAGCCCGTTCAGTTTGCGTTTCATAAGCATAAAAAATATTACCCTATGCCTGTTCCCGTTTATCAGCGCCCGACGTATGCCCCTGTAGAACCGCTCTCCACTGCCTGCGAAACCCATTGCAGCCGGGGAGTCATCCTGGGAGTCCATGCAGACCCGTTAAGCGCCTACCAGCCTCTTTTAAAACAATACTACCCGAATGGCGTACCCACGCTGGAACGCGGCTATGCACTGGGTCTGATGCGTGCAACTGTCGCACAACAGGCACTGGGATACGGGCCTGTTCCCGGCCTGATCCCTCCCGTACCGGCTCCTGAACCGCTGCTGGGGAAATTAACTCAAATCAGCGTTCAGGCAACCCCGATCAACACACAGGGAAAAGCAGACTGGAACGCGCTGTCGGTCCGCCTGCAGGGATTTGACCAACAGGGGAATCCTGCTGCGTTAACGGGAAATATAAAAATCCAGTTATTCGGTCAGCGACAAATGCTGTTACCGGTCTGGGATCAGCGTTTTGCCGCTGTCCCCCAGAATACGATTACGCTGGGACAGTGGACCCGCAATTGTGCCACTACACCTCTGGCGAGAGCGCCCCGTGCAGGAAATCAGTTTGGCACCGGTCAGGCATCGGATCAGACCTGGATTGTCAAACTCTTTCCTCAAATCCCCGAGCATAATCTGAATATTTATGCGTTGGGAGAAGTTCAGGTCAGCCTGCTCTCACCCGGCAAGGGAACCTTTGCCGCCTCGACTCCCGCTGTTCCCCTGAAGCATGTCTCCCTTAATCGAGATGCTTCGCTGGCGACGACCGGAACCCGGTTTTTTCCGGGAGAAACAACCTCGGCCGGGATCTCGCGGACAAGTCGGCTCAATCATAATGGCCCTTCAAGGCCAGACAGCCGCCCGTTCACCGTCCAGCCTTAAGGTCAGACACTTGGCGGATCCCCCGGCTTTAATGAATTCATCCAGAGGCGTACTTAAAGTCTGATAACCCCGCTGCTGCAGATCGGCTTCCAGTTGTGGACACCCCGTATTCATGACGACGGTTTCGCCCAGCACGACCGCATTGCAGGCAAATCGCTGCGCTTCTGCTTTAACCACCGGAATCAGATGCGGGATGTGCTCTTTTAAAGCGTGTTGCCCATACTCGTCAAAGGCGGGCGGGTAATAAATAGCTTCCGTTTCACTCAGAGGACAGAAACAGGTATCAAGGTGATAATAAAATTCGTCGACCAGTTGCAGAGGAATCACCCGGCAGTTCATCTCGCCGGCAACCCACTGCAGGGCCCGGACGTCACTGCGAATCAGATAGCCGGCAAAGAGCGTATCGCCACAGAATAACGCATCGCCGGCACCTTCAAAATAAAAACCTTCGGGCATATCAATGGTTTCAAATCCGGCTGCTTGAAACCAGTCGCGATCCAGGGGTGTTTCTCCCTGACGCGCTGCGTGGCGAAACAGCGAGAGAAACACGCGATCCTTCCAGATCAAACCCGCATTGGCAGTGAAGACCAGATCGGGAAGCCCTTTAACCGGCGTCATGAGTTCGATTCGGGCCTCCTGTTTCTGCAACAGTTGATACAGCGCTTCCCATTGCTGCCTTGCTAAAGCCGGATCACTCTGCTTACTGCGGCTCATCCAGGGATTGATTTCGTATTCAATCCCATAGAAATCAGGAGGACACATCAGAATTGCCGGGGTCTCATAGATCAATGTATTGTCTTTCTCAGTCTCAACATGAAGAAAATCTCAGGCGCCGGGAATACCCTTATCAATATTATACCACAGACAGATTCGAAGCGTGGGAAGTTTTCATTCCTCCACTTCCAGATTTCAAATCAGTGGCTCTATAATTGACGGAATGACCACTGATCCAATACAGTCAGTAGAGATGAATCACCTCTCTTTTTCTGAATTGGATTTACCGCTATGACTGAGTCTACCGCTTATCCGCTGACCTGGGAACTGGCCTCGCTGTACCCTCATCCCGAACAACCGGAGTTCGAGGACTGTCTCCAGCAGATAAAAGTGTCCCTGGAAGACCTGGTGGCACGTGTTGCGGGCCTGTCACAGGCGGTCGATCCACAGCAGCATGCTTCTCTCTGGGGAGATTTTCTGACCGACTATCAGTCTGCTGTCGCGGAGCTGGCGGGATTATTTGCGTTTCTGGAATGTTATTGTGCTGATGATGCGCATAACAAACGCTTTCAAACATTGATGGCACGGCTGGCCAGTATTCGACCACTGAGGGAGAATATCGAAACCCAGTTGCAGCTGACCATCCGTGAAATCCCTGCGGAAGTGTTGCAGCAGTTTCTGGAACAGGATTCCCGCCTGAAGCAGATTCAGTTTTTCCTGGAAGACTCGAAACGGAACGCGACATTAAGACTCCCTAAGGAACAGGAAATCCTGGCATCGCAACTGGCCGTCGATGGACTGCATGCCTGGGGACGACTTTATGATCGGCTGTCAGGTGATCTGAAAATCCAACTGATGGAAAAAGGGGAACTGGTAGAACGTTCGCCCGGACAGGTCCAGTTCGATTCCCCCCAGCGTTTCGTGCGTCAGAATAATTTCTATGCAGCCAACAAAGCCTGGGACACGATTGCCGATTCATGTGCCGACGCCTTGAATCATCTGGCAGGAACCAGGCTTACGCTCTACAGCCACCTGTCCGTGACAGACCATCTCGATGCACCATTAGTTTACAACCGCATGCAGCGAACCACCCTGAATACGATGTGGTCGGTGATCTCCCAGCGGAAACAGAAGCTGGTTCAGTTTCTCGATAAGAAAGCAGAACTGCTGGGTCTCGAAAAACTCTGCTGGTACGATCTGAATGCACCGCTGCCGCTTTCAGGCGGTGAATCTCCTGAACTCAGTTACAATCGCGCCTGTGAACTGGTCGTGAATTCATTTGAAAAGTTCAGTCCCGACCTGAGTCAGTTTGCAGAGACGGCACTCCGTGAACAGTGGATCGAAGCGGAAAATCGACCGGGCAAGCGTCAGGGCGGCTTTTGCACTACATTCCCGGTTCAAAAACAGTCCCGGATATTTATGACCTATACCGACTCGGCCGACAGCATGTCGACCCTCGCTCATGAGCTGGGGCACGCCTATCATTCGTACGTCTTAAAAGATGCTCCTTTTGTATTAAGCGATTACCCGATGAACCTGGCAGAAACGGCTTCCACTTTTGCTGAAGCCGTACTGGGTGAGCAACGTCTGAAAGCAGCCCGATCCCGTGATGAAGAATTACAGATTCTGGATGGCATGTTGGGAGACTCCGTAGCATTCCTGATGAATATCCACGCGCGATTCCTGTTCGAAGACCGCCTGCATCGGGAACGGACAAATGGAGAATTAACTCCCGAACGTTTTTCAGAATTGATGCTGGAGGCTCAAAAAGAAGCCTACGCGGGAGCCCTGGACGATTCCGGCTGGAACCCTTCCTTCTGGATCTCCAAACTCCATTTCTATATCAGCGAATTACCCTTCTATAATTTTCCTTACACCTTCGGATATTTACTCTCCCTGGGAGTTTATGCCCTGGCGGATACATTTACGGATCAGTCAGAGTTTGCGGACAAATACCGTGAACTCCTGATTGCCACCGGCTGTCAGGTAACAGAAGACGCCGTATCCAATACATTCGGCTACCATCTGGGTGAAGCGGATTTCTGGAACAAAAGTATTGATATTATCGACCGCCGCGTGGATCGCTTCCTGGAACTGGCAGACTGATCTCCGGCAGGGTATTGTGCTTAAAACCAGTGTCTTTCTCGAAAAAAGCCCTGTTTGACAGAGTCCCCCTGTTTCCGCCGCTGATCAATCCGGTGATCCGATTGAGAATGCCTCAGGATCTGAGGTCTTTCGATCCGTAGCGTGTCGAAATTCTTAACAAGCTTGGGTATACTGTCTGAACGACGGAAAACCGCTCCCGCGAGACCCGCTATCGGTCTGCTGTGAACGAATCGCGGTAGATCTTTTGAAATAAAAATGAACTGAACGACAGACAGCTGATGATTTTGCTGGAATACTGAAAAGCATTTATTCTATGGCAACACAACAGGAACTATCAGAAACCCGGCAGGATTCAGGGGTTGGAATTGTCCAAACCAGACTGGCAACCCTGTTTGCGCCTCCGAACTGGCTCAAGCTGGCAGGCGGCGGTGAACTGGGGCCGATACAAGTCGCCTATGAAACTTATGGCGAATTGACCCCGGCAAAAGATAACGCGATTTTTATCTGTCATGCACTGACAGGAGACGCCCACGCCGCCGGTTACTATGAAGACGATGACGAGAAAGCCAAGCCGGGCTGGTGGGATGACTTGATCGGACCGGGTCGCACGCTCGACACGAATAAATACTATGTTATCTGTGCGAATGTACTGGGAGGCTGTCAGGGAACAACGGGCCCCGGCAGCATTAACCCGGAAACCAATCAGTCTTACCGACTCGGATTTCCTTTCATCACGGTTGGCGATATCGTCGAAGTGCATTCTGCCCTCATCAAACACCTGGGTATCGATCAGTTGCTCGCTGTCATTGGCGGCAGCCTGGGAGGCATGCAGGTTCTGGAATGGGCGACCCGCTTTCCCGATCAGCTGCGCGGTGCCATCTGTCTGGCTTCTGCGGCCCAGCTCTCGGCTCAGGGAATTGCATTCAACGCGGTAGGCAGACGCGCCATCAAAACCGATCCGGAATTCAAGGACGGGGAATATGAAGTGGGAGCCGGTCCTCGCTACGGCCTGGCCCTGGCCCGCATGATCGCCCACATCACCTACCTGTCTGATCAATCCATCGAAATGAAATTCGGCAGACGCCTGCAGGATCACGATACCTTCACCTATGAAATGCTGCCGGAAGTGGAGTTTCAGGTCGAAAGTTACCTGCATTACCAGGGCAAGCGGTTTGTAGAACGCTTTGATGCCAACAGTTATCTCTACCTGACCCGCGCGATGGACTATTTTGATCTGGTCTCGCAGCATGGATCACTGGTCAAAGCATTAGGAAAAACAGATGCCCGGTTCCTGATCGCCTCTTATGATTCTGACTGGCTCTTTACGACCAGCCAGAGCAAGGAGATCGTCAGGGCTTTGATCGAGTGTGGAAAACATGTCTCCTTTATTGAGCTCAAAAGCCCGTTCGGACATGATTCCTTTCTGATTGAAATTGAACAGTTGAATAAGATGATTACCCCTTTTCTGGAACAGGCTTACTCCTCACGCCTCGCGGAAAGCAACAGGATTTAGTCAAGCGGATCTCAACCATGCGTGCTCAACATCGATATTGTATGCAGGACCCTTCCCTGGAGATGACCGACCGGTTACTGCTGGAACAGATCCACCCAGGCAGCCGCGTACTTGACCTGGGTTGTGGTGATGGCCGTCTGCTGGCACGGTTGCGTGAAGAACGGGATGCTTCAGTCCTGGGAATCGAAATCGATATCACTCAGCATCATGCCGCCATCGCACGCGGAGTTCCCGTGATTCAGGCCGACCTGGACGAAGGGCTGCTGGATATTCCGGATGGCGCCTTTGATTATGTGGTTCTGAGCCAGACGCTGCAGCAGGTGCTGCATCCCAAGCAGTTGCTGGAAGAGATGGTGCGTGTCGCCAAAAAAGCACTGGTTGTCGTCCCCAATTTTGGGAACTGGCGCATCCGCCTGCAGGTACTCAAACAGGGTCGAGCGCCGGTTACCGAAGTTCTGCCTTACGAATGGTATAACACCCCCAACCTGCATCTGATGTCCATGCATGATTTTCAGGACCTGATGCGGCTGCTGGGGATCGAAATCCTGCAGGAGATTCCGATTATCAATCACCGGGCGATTGAAAAAGCCTGGCTGGCTAACCTGCGGGCACAACATGTACTGTATGTTCTGCAGCGGCAGGAAACACCGGGGGAAACTCGAGTCTCCGAACAGACCTCGACCGGACACTCAGCGCCGATCCCCAGGTAAACGCCGGTCGACGCTGTTCCATTCAACACATCCTGGCGCAGCTCGAAATTCCGTCGAAATAATTCGCTTTTCCGCTGCCCGATTCCTGTTTCCAAAATTCGAATCTCCCGATATACTGCCCCACCTTCAGTATGGAAATGCTGGACTGTCATCCTGGTTTGCGACAAGACGACCGCGACCTAAGACATGAATACACAAGAGTTTGAAACAAGCAAGCGACCCGATTTTATCAAAGAGAAAGAGGGAAAGGACTCCCGATGCGTATCATAGCAATCATGAATCAAAAAGGGGGCGTCGGCAAAACGACGTCGAGCGTGAACATGGCTGCCGGTCTGGCGATGCAGGGCAAGAAAGTCTGCCTGATCGACCTTGACCCACAGGGACATGCCTCTTTACATCTGGGCATCGAGCCGTTCGGAAATGTCCCGACCGCTTACGATGTCTTTTCCGGATTTAAAACACTCGCCGAAACACGGCAACTGGTTGCCAAAAATTTATGGGTCGTGCCTGCGACGCTGGATCTGGCAGCCACAGAGCTGGAACTGGTCGACGCGGACAACCGCGAAATTGTTCTGCGTCAGGCGATCCGCAAAATGGCGGAGACCGAACCGTTCGACTACATCATTATGGACTGCCCCCCTTCCCTGGGTGTGCTGACCATCAACGCGCTGACAGCGGCCAGCGAAGTCATTATTCCGCTGCAGCCACACTTCTTTGCGTTACAGGGGCTCTCCAAACTGCTCGAAACCACGGCGCTGGTCCGTCGACGTTTGAATCGCGAACTGCGCGTTTCAGGAGTGGTACTCTGTCTGTACGAAACCGGCACCCGACTGGCGGCAGACGTGACCGACGACCTGAGTGCGTTCCTGAATAACAGCGATCCGGAAGCACCGTGGTCGTCTGCGAAAGTATTCCAGAGCCGGATTCGGCGGAACATCAAACTGGCCGAAGCGCCCAGCTATGGGCAGTCTGTCTTTGATTATTCCAGTTCCTGCCCCGGTGCCAAAGATTACGGCGGACTGGTCACCGAAATCATTGCCGACGAACAGGTGGAAGAGTCACCGATTCAACAGGCAGCCTGATTACTCGGCTGGCTTCTGCTTCGCTTCCAGTTTTGCTTTCGCTTCTTTCCAGAGCGGATCGTAAACCTCTTTGTCAAACGGAGGACATCCGGTGGGATACTGTCCCAGGGGATGGTCCTTCGTGCGCATGAGGTTCGTGCAATACGAGAACGTCCGACAGACGGTTTTGCGATTGAGCTTTCCTTCTTCCTGCAGCTGTTTCGCAAACTCCGGCTGCGAGAGTGTGGCGCGTCCCATTCCCACGATAGAAATATTTCCTGATTCCACATTCGCCGCAGCGGCATGCATGGCATAGTCCTGCAGCCAGCTGTACCCACTGCCGACCACGGGAATATCCGGGACCGCTGCCTGGATCTGACCGGCAATCCGGAAATGACGGGCCACGCCGATCAGCGGATGTTCGGGAGCATGGTAGCCATCGGTGGGCGGAAACTCGGCGGGTCTCACGATATGCGGATTCGCATAAGGATTTCCGTTGGAGATATTGATCATGCTGACGCCCCACTCTTTCAGGAGTTTAGCCACCTGGATCGGTTCCGTCAGATCTTCCTGCAGATGATCGTCGGGATTGGTACCGAACGCGGTTTGTAGCGGCAGCTCATGCGGGCAGGGTTCGCCGATAAAGTCATCGCCGGCCCCCTGGTAGGGAATCCCGTCGTAGCCATTCATGCGGGTGCCGATTACCAGTGTCGGACACTCTTCGCGAATACGTTTGACGACGTTGCGCACCAGACGCGTGCGGTTCTCCAGCGAACCACCATATTCGCCGGGACGATTTTTCGCAGCCAGTAATTCGGACAGCAGGTAGCGGTGACACTGCTTGATATCGACAAAGCCGACCCCAATGGATTCCGCCAGTTTTGCAGCAGTGACATACTGATCTTCAATGCGTTTCAGATCGTCGTCTGAGAGCAGCGGATAACTGTCATCAACGATGCGCCCGGTTGATTTCTCTATAGTGCGAGGATCGAGAACCTGATCGTGAGTGGCCAGCAGAGGTTTTTCAAAACTGAACCGCCCGGAATGCGTTAACTGCAGACCGATCACCAGTCCATCGGCTGAGCCGAAGACTTCCGCATGTGCATCGCGACAGCCGGCCAGCATCTTTTCCAGCGAAGATGCCGTTTTTTCATTGATCATCAACTGGCGGGGATTCATCCGCGCTTCCGGGCCGATCGCAGTCGCTTCCCCCCAGATGAGTGAAGCACCCCCGGCTCCGAATCGCTGATAACGTCGATACGTCAACTCGTCCGGGAAACCATCGGTGGTACCGTCACAGCCTTCCATCGGCTGAATCCCGAGTCGACTTTTGGCCTGCAGATGACCGATCTGAATCGGTTGATAGAGCACATCAAAGTTATCGGAAACCTGGATCGGACAGCCCAGACGTTCGGAGTCCGCGACCACGTCGGCAGGAGTTTTATATTTAAAGTATTTGGCCATGCTGGAAGACTTCTTGAATGCAGTTTGAGATCACGGACGTTCATTTTATTACTGCAACGAGTTTACTCAAACCGAAAGTGAAATGCCATTCACCACCCGGAATCGAGATCTGCTGCCGGAGAGAGTGAAAAACGTCAGGCAGGAGCCGTTAACGATTTCCCGTTATCGCGGGCGGAGAGCTTCAGCAGAAAGGGAACTGCTGACTCGGCCCATTGCTCAGCCGTCGCATAATGATCGGCGTGCTCACCGAAACAGCTTTGCAGCAAAGCGGTATTGATGACTCCCGGATTCAGGGGAATCGCCGCCATGCCCCGCGGTAATTCCTGCGCCAGAGACTGCGTTAACCCTTCGATGGCCCACTTGGTCGCACAATAGGAGGCGACTTCTGCAGAAGCCGAACGCCCCCAGCCGGAACTGAAATTGACAACCACACCAGACTGACGCGAGACCATCGCGGGTACAAAGTGACGAATCGTATTGATGGTCCCTTTGATATTGACGTCAATGATCTGATCGATCTCGTCAGCGGAGATTTCCCAGAGCGGCGCGTTCTCATTGATCACGGCGGCGTTGTTCAACAACAGATCGGGCGGTCCCAGTTGATCAATTATCGTCGTCGCCCAGTTCTCGACCGCGCGGTCATCGGCTACATCGACGGCAGAAAAATGATGCGTGGTACCGAACTGCTCTGTGAGCTCGCTAATTTTATCGGCTGAGCGTCCGCAACCAGCGACGGTGTGCCCTGCTGCAATCAACGCTTGTGTCATGGCGCGTCCCAACCCCTGGGTCACGCCGGTGATGGCAATCACTTTCGACATGCTGGCTTTCCCTGATTCTGCTGTTCGTCAGCTTATTTCGATTCTGTTTTCGCAGCGGCTGCCGCTTTTTCTTCTTCTTGTTTGGAAAGCTCCGGATTGGGGGGCACGTCGGCCGGTGCGTCGCCTCGAATCCATTTGATGGCTCCGATCACGGATTCCTGAAACTGGGGATTGGCCCAGGTTTGTGGATTGTGTCCCAGGTTGTTGACGAAGACTTTGCCTGCCCCCCATTCTTTGGCCCAGGCGACTGGCACCTGATAGGGTTTCTTTGGATTACACTTTTCCATGTTCAGACTCATCAGGACATGTACTTTTTCCGGCTGCCAGTTTTTGTACTGGTAGATTTCATCTTTAAACTGGAATTCTTTCCCGAACGGCTTCATCGCCGGAAAGTCAGGATTGTGTACGGTAATCGTGACCGTATTCCCGGCTGTCCAGGGATGCCCATTAAACGAACCGCCCACCATGTCCCAGTAAGGTTCATAAGATTTATAAGTGTCAGTGGCCGAGTGAAAGCCGATAAACCCGTGCCCTTTCTGCTTGAGCCAGTCGTTCAGAAAATACTGCATATCCTCTTCTTTGATGGGCAGCATACCTGTCGTGTAGAACATCACGAGATCGTAGTTCTGCAGATTCTCTTTCGTGAAATCTGCGGCGGCGTCCTGGGTACAATCCACGGTAAACAGTCCGGACTGCTTGCCTAACTGAATCATGGCGATTTCCGCGGGAGCCAGTTTCTCTTCCTGTCGTTTGACGGAACCGTGCGTGTAACCTTTGCTCTGTGTGAGCATCAGCACCCTGGTTTTCCCCTCGGCGGCATCAGCATCAGAAGAGAATGCCAGGACAGAACACACCAGCAGACAGCAGGCTGCCAATAATCGAAAACTCATGGTGATCGCTCCACAGTTGAGTATGTATAAGTTATGTGAATTCAGACACCCATTTTAAGGAGAACATCTGAATGATTGCAAAGCAAAAGACTCAATCGGTCAGTTTCTGCACGCGGATGTTGCGAAATTCGACGGCGTCGCCTTCAGATTGAATACCGAAAAAGCCGGACTTCAGTTCGCTGGGCTTCGAGGTGGCGATCTGTGTTCCATTCAGGACGGATGTCAGCGCCCCGTCTTTGCAGACGACTTCAATGGTATTCCATTCCCCAATCGGAAGCCGGGCTTTGTCCCGGGCCTCTTCATTGTCTGTCACTTCCAGCTGGATCTCTTTACTGTTCGATTTGATATGAGCCATCTCTGCGAATTTGCCTTGCACTTCCAGGCATTTCGGCCAGATCCGGTTTTCGCCGGTGATAAAAAACAGGAACCCGGTATTGGGATTTTCATTTTTTTCGGCGGATTCGGGGAAACGATATTCCAGGCGGATCGTACAATTGCCGAACGACTCGTGAGAATACAGGTAACCGCGGGGCGTGCCTTTACAGGAAAGTACACCGTCTGTTTCGCTCCAGTTTTTCCCCTCGACGGGTTCTTTGGATTTCGCATTGAAAACTTCAAAGTCTTTGAGACTGAGCAGGGTGAAACCTTCTTCCACATCGAATAATGTTTCTAACGTTTTTTCAGGAAGATCGATGGCAGAAACTTCGTCGGCGGCTTCTTTTTTTTGCGCTTCCGTCGGGCCGGAATCGGAGCAGGCTGCCAGCAGACAGACCAGTGAAAGCAGAGGGAAAAGTCGAGTCAGGGATTTCATAAAACGTCTCTTTCCGAAAAGTCAAATAATAATTCTGATCTGAAGCGTAACTTCATCTTGTATTCACATTCTAACGTACAATACCGGCAACACATAAGTGAAGACGTACGAAATCATGAAGACGATTTCAACACTTTTGATATCTGATTCTGGAGATATGAATCCAATCTGAAAACAGACGAACGCCAGTCACCCCACCTGCCTCTCAAGACAGCTATAATCGATACAGCTTCCTTCAACTCAGTAGATTTACTGAAGAAAAGAACGAAGAAATGCGGGAGAAGCCGCAGAAATTACCGATACATAATACAAACTCTCCTTTGACTGAATCGCCTGACAGGGAAACTGTTTCACACCAGAACCAAACCAACTGACCCCGGCGACCGGTGTCTTCCAAGCACGATTTCGGTAACTTACCGGGATAGAAATGGGCTATCATGCAACAATTAGTGACTTCTCCGCCAGGAGAAGAATTGAAGACAATCCAACCAGAGTCTGCGACTCTCACTCAGCGAATTGAGGAGGCAGCAGCAGATCAGCGACAAATTCTGAGTATTTCCGTGTTGGAATGGCTGAATGCGGAACTGCGAAAAGAGGTCGAAAAGAAAGAAATTGTCGCTTTCCATCCGAGCGAAAATGTACTGGATCGTCTGCAGAGTATGCTGACATCCAAAGCAACCGGCATTACCATCATGGTGGTCGGTCTGTTCATGATGTAACAGTCATGCCGACCAGGTAACCTGAGGACGTGGACCTGTAAGTGATTCTGCTATGACTGCAGTCCTCTGCTGCATAGCAGAATCGGAAACCCGTCTGAGTTCAAACGATACCAGATCCGAACGTATCCCCCTTACCCCCCGCCTCATTATCATTGGATGTGACTTTCTTGGGGGCGGGTTGATCATCTGCCGTGTGATGGGGTCGGCTGCGGTCCGAACCTGACTCGCCAGAATCGATACGAAAAACCTGACTCCCCTTGCGAATATGCGTTGATTCCGCAGCGGGAGACTGTGAGACGGGTGCCTCTTCGTAGTCTTCTTCGTAGGGTCCCAGGCGGGCAAAGTCCTCTTCGCCGAAATCGTCGTAGCGACAGATGTAGCCATCCTGCTGGGCTGAAACTTTTTCTTCCCGGTAGGCTTTCAAGACCTCTTCCTGGATCAGTTCACGGCACTCGGAATTGATGGGATGGGCGATATCCGCGTATAGCCTGGCACGACCGGCGTCATCTTTGTCGGCTCGATTTTCATCGAGTCTGATACCACACTGATTGCAGAAGGAAGCGCGCAAATGGTTTTTGGTGTGACATTTGGGACACCGGTCCATCAGCTTGCGACTGGGCATTGCCACGAAGGCACCTTTTGCCCCCTGGATGATTTTCAGATCTCGGATAACAAACGAAACATCGAAAGTAATTGAGCAAAACGCCAGTAATCTTTCGTGTGGATCATTCATCAACTTGATGCGTACTTCACTGATCTCCATGGCCTCACTCCATTTGTGCCAAATTTTAAAATGCTCATCTATAGGCGGTTCTGGACGACAAATACATGCCCTTTCACTGTGGATCGTAATCGCGCAGCAATTTGAGATGCCTGTGCTCTGTTTTGGCAGACTCCAAAGTAGGCAGTCCCACTTCCACTCATCATATGCCCCAAAACGGACTGTTTTGAGAAGTAATCTTTTAATATTAATATATCGGAATTCAGTTTTTCGGCGGGTGCCTGCAGATCATTCAACATCAGGCTGGATAATGCATGAAATTGACCAGAAGCCAGGTTGCTGACAAGTTGTTCCACCTGATTTTCCGAGTGACTTCCCACTCGACAGTGCCGATAAACTTCCGCCGTTGATAAACCCGACTGAGGTCGCACAACCACAAAATGCAGACATTGGGGAACAGAAACAGGTTCAATGATTTCGCCTCTCCCGCGACAGATGGCACTGTGGCTGGCTGTCAGAAAGAAAGGAATATCACTGCCCAGTTTCGCCGCGATTTCACACAGTTCTGAAATCGACAATCCCAGACGCCAGAGTTTATTGGCAGCAAATAAGGCTGCAGCTGCATCACTCGATCCTCCGCCCAGCCCGGCTTCAGCTGGAATCCGCTTGATCAACTCAATGCGAATTCCCTGATGTTGCCCCGTCTGTTCCTGAAGTAACCGGATTGCTCTTACAACCAGATTCTCTTCACCCGCGGGGATACGCTGCCGGTTTTTCTTGAGTGGAGTGAGAAGTGAATTGGCTTCGGTAACACGCAACTCGACTTCTGCTGAAGGTTCCTCCGTGAAAACTAAAGTGTCGTATATTCCTACCGAGAGCATCAACGAAGTAATTTCGTGAAAGCCATCGGATCGTTTATCATCGATGCTTAAGTACAAATTTAACTTAGCAGGAGCGTGAACTGTCAGGGTGCCAGGATTGGAGTAAGCGAATAGCATCCGTCACAATTCCAAAATTCCTACTTTAATAACGAGGCGATCCTCGTTTATTGAACAGGTCCCCACCTTTTGAGTTGTGAGAGAAAAGAGCAGCTTGACCTGATTAAGATTCGACTTGTATACGACGAGGTAATATTAAGACCATTACCACAAGAAGTATCCTATCTGTTCCTTGAAAAAACGTCAACATCTTTTCCCGAGAGAGGTGATTTCCCTCAGCACTGTTTCCAGTTTTACCGTAGCGATTCCAGGTCTATTCGGACCGAGTATATTAGATTGAGAGTCGCTATGATTAAATGTGATCCACTCTATAAAACAAGGGAATTCCACAAGCATTTCTGAGAGCGTGCGACACTTAAGTAATTGATGCCAGTAACGCTTTGAACGATTTTGACTCGACCTGTTTTTTCTGAGTGAAGCGAATGCGGGCCTGTTCCTTGCCTCGCGCATCCGTTTTTATCTCCCGCTCATCCCCCAAGTCAGCAATTTTACCCAGAGTAATCTTGCCCGCCGTTCCCTGCAGCGTCAGATCGACGCCTTCACGACGTTTGGTATGCACGGTAAGAAACGGTTTCTTTTTCCCGGCGTGCGACAGATTGACCAGCGACTTACTGTCCCACTGGTATGCTGCATGCGGGTAAGTCTGCTCCAGCAGATCAAATAAGGACTCCAGCAGTTCCGCATCCCAGCGGACCCGTTTATTGTTCGGGAAGCCTTTGCGGGAAAGATGCCATTTCTTTTTCAAGACTTTCCAGGGCATGATCTCCTCAGGCTTAATTTCATCACGGTGAATCAGACCGAGGTACGATTCGCAAGAGGTTTCCAGAAACTCCTGAAATGCGGGCGTCGCGATTTCTTCCTGCCAGTGGATCGTCAGGCTGACTTCCTGCCAGGGGCCTTTCAGGTTTTTGACGCGGACCCGATTTGAGCGACCGTAGATCGGCAGTTCATCCAGATCGTCCAGCGACTTTAAAGACAACTGGTCGCGCAGTTCATCCTGTTTGAACGTATTGCGTTTCACGCGGAAGCTGAGCCGCAACAGCCATTCATCGCCGGTATTGGCATGCAGGAACCAGCCCTGCTTTTTCACCGGGCCATTGACTTCGACGATGCTGCGATGATTCCAGTTAATCTCGCCGAAGCCCTCTTTGTTTTCGATAAAGTCAATCACAGTTTCCAGAGCCGCACCTTCCCACTGACAGGCGGCTCCTGACAGGGAAACATGATCCTGGGTATGCCAGCGGCGTCCCTCTTTCTGCCACGGCATCTGGGCGTCGCGACCGATCTGTTTGAGATCGAGATCCCCTTCCTGCTTTTCCCCCAGGCTTTGCGCGTCAAAGATTTCGCGTTCCACCCGTTTCCCCGTTGAGATGATCGGCTGCAGGATCTCACCGGTATAAGATCTGAGTAACGGTTCCTGACCCGTTTTGCGTGTTTTGGTGGTTTTGCCCTGTTTCTGAAAACGCTCTGCATGTTCGACCAGTTTCTCAGGCGTTCCCGCAGCAATGATCTGTCCGCCCTCACTGCCGGCTTCCGGCCCGACGTCGACCAGCCAGTCTGCTGTTTTAATCACATCCAGATTATGTTCGATGACAATGACCGTGTTACCGAGTTCCACCAGGCTGTTCAACACCTTCAGCAGTTTGGCAATGTCGTCGAAATGCAGGCCCGTGGTCGGTTCGTCGAGCAGATAGAGCGTCTTGCCGGTACTGGGTCGCGCCAGTTCGGCTGCCAGTTTCACCCGCTGCGATTCTCCGCCGGACAGCGTTGGCGCGGATTGCCCCAATGTCAGATAGTCCAGACCGATCGCACACAGCGTTTCCATCGTGCGACGGATGGCGGGAATGTTATTGAATAACTCGGCCACTTCGCCGATCGACATTTCCAGCACATCCGCGATGGATTTTCCTTTATATTTGACCGAGAGAGTCTCCTGGTTATAACGTTTGCCGTTACATGTTTCACAAGTCACCCAGACATCGGGCAGGAAGTGCATTTCGATGCAACGCTGGCCATTGCCATCACAGTCTTCACAGCGGCCGCCGGAACGATTGAAGCTGAAGCGGCCCGGTTGATAGCCACGCACTTTGGCATCCGGCAGCCGCGAGAACAGTTCGCGGATCTGATCGAAGACGCCGGTATAAGTCGCCGGATTGGAAGCGGGCGTGTTTCCCAGCGGTTTCTGATCGACGATAATCGCTTTATTGATCTGGTCGAGCCCCAGCAGATCGTCATGCGGTCCGGGTGCTTCTTTGGAACGATGCAGTTTTTTGGTCACTGCCCGGGCCAGTGTTTCTTCCACCAGCGAACTTTTGCCCGATCCCGATACGCCGGTGATACAGGTAAACGAACCCAGGGGAATTTTCAGATCGACGGACTTCAGATTGTGCTGCCGGGCGCCCTTTAATTCCAGCCAGTGACCGGTGGGGGAAAGCGGCGTCTCTGTCTTGCCCTGTTTTTCATAGATCACACGCCGTTCCTGAGGCAGCGGGATCGTCAGTTGATCCGCAAGATACTGGCCGGTGAGTGATTTCTTTTTGCGTTTGAGCTGTTTGGGTGAACCTTTGCCGACAATGGTCCCCCCAAAGCGGCCTGCGCCGGGTCCAAAATCGTACAGACAGTCCGAGGCTTCCAGGACTTCGCGATCATGCTCGACCATAACAATCGTATTGCCGATATCGCGGAGTTTTTTCAGCGTGTTGATCAACCGCGTATTATCGCGGGGATGCAGACCGATCGTGGGTTCATCCAGCACATACAACACGCCTGTCAGGGAACGTCCTACCTGCCCCGCCAGACGAATTCGCTGGCTCTCTCCGCCGGAGAGTGTGGGCAGCGGACGACTCAACGTCAGGTATTCGAGTCCCACATCGACAAGGAACTGCAGGCGGCTCGTGGCTTCTTTGATCAGGTCTCCCGCGATCTGCTTTTGCCGTTTGTCGAGTTTTGCGGTCTTGATAAACGCAAGCGCCGCTTTCAGAGGGAGATCACAGAACTGGCCGACGGTCTTCCCCTGAAAGCGGACCGCGGCGGCATCCGTTCGCAGGCGACTCCCGTTACAGACCGAGCAGGGAACTTCGCCTGTCATCTCCTGCAGTCGACTGCGAAAGCCAAACGAAAGGCGCGAGGCTTCTTCAATGGCCGGGTAGAGACCTTTGTACTGAAACTGAACTGTGCCTGCTTCGTCGAGGGGAATCCAGCGATCTTCATCGCCGTACAAAACAAATCGCTGCTGTTTCACACTCAACTGATTGAAGGGGACATCCAGGGGAATCCGAAACTGCTTTGCGATCGCGTCCAGAGTTATTTTGAATTTGGCGTTGGTCCGGGGATCAGGCCAGGCGGCGACAGCCGCGTCCTGCAGACTGCGGTTGGGATCGGGAATCAGCTCGGACAGGTTCGTACCCAGTTCGGTTCCCAGCCCTTCACAATATTCACACCAGCCCAGCGGACTGTTGAAGGAGTAATTGTGAGGTGTCAGTTCTTCAAAGCTCTGGCCACACTGATCGCAGAAGTAGAACAGGCTGAAGGTTTCGAAATCCCATTCCTGTTCAGGAACATCATCGTCGCAGTAGCAGGCATACATCAGACCTGAGCCGAGCGCTAACGCGGATTCGACGGAATCAGCAATGCGCGAACGGTTTTTAGCAGCAACGGTGATGCGGTCGATGACCACTTCGACTTCATGCCGACGACGGCGGTCGATATCGGGAACCTCTTCCAGGCGACAGGTCACGCCATCGATGCGAACGCGCAGGAAGCCCTGCGATCGTAATTTTTCCCAGAGCGTTTCGTAAGCCTGACCCACGTTGATATCAACGGGTGCCAGAATCAACAGTTTGGTGCCTGCTTCCATTGCGAGAATGCGTTCGATCACTTCGTCGGTGGTCTGTGTTTCCACGGGAACATCGCAGTCGGGGCAGTACATGGTTCCCAGTCGCGCATAGAGCACACGCAGGTAATCATAGATCTCCGTGACCGTACCCACGGTGGAACGGGGAGAATGGCCTGTGGTTTTCTGTTCGATGGCAATCGCCGGCGAAAGGCCGTGAATATGCTCGAATTTGGGTTTGGGCATCTGTCCCAGGAACTGCCGTGCATATGCAGACAGAGATTCGACATAACGACGCTGTCCTTCGGCGTAGAGCGTATCCATGGCCAGCGACGATTTGCCACTGCCGCTCGGGCCACAGAAGACATTCATCTGGTCGCGGGTGATCTGCAGATCCACGTTCTGCAGGTTATGCTGGCCTGCGCCGCGAATCGTAATCTGCGAACTGTCGCCGTTGGACTTTCCGTTCCGCTTCGTGCTGGCAGACTGCCAGCGCAAATGGGGATTGTTTAAGATCAGCGCCTGTTTCTTTTTGCCTTTGACGGTTTTTGCGGGAACCAGATCAGTCTGTTCTTTGAGTGCCAGTCCGGTATAGGACCAGGGACAGGCGGCGACTTCTTCCGGCGTGCCTTCGACCAGAATGGTGCCTCCCCCTTCGCCTCCTTCGGGGCCGAGATCAATCACCCAGTCGGCGGTTTTAATCACATCCAGATGATGTTCGACCACAAGCACCGTATTGCCGGCGTCCGCCAGGTGATGCAGAACCTTGAGCAGCAGCTTCACATCGGCAAAATGCAACCCGGTCGTCGGCTCATCCAGCAGATAAAAGGTACTGCCTGTGGAACGTTTCCCCAGTTCGCGGGCCAGTTTCACCCGCTGGGCTTCTCCGCCGGAGAGGGTTGGCGAGGGTTGTCCGAGTTTTAGATAATCCAACCCCACATCATGCAGAGATTCGAGCAGCTTTAAGATTTTGGGGACATTCTGAAAATGCTCGATCGCCTGCTGAATGTCCATCTCGAGCACTTCAGCGATGTTCGCACCTTTATAGCGGATCTCGAGTGTCTCATGATGAAAGCGGCGGCCTTCGCACACCGGGCAGGGGACCCAGACATCCGCGAGAAAGTCCATCTCCAGTTTATTGGCGCCGTGTCCTTCACAGGCTTCACAGCGACCGCCGGGCACATTGAAACTGAAACGTCCCGCTTTATAACCCCGCATCCGGGAATCGGGGAGCTTCGTATACAGGTCCCGAATCAGATCGAATACCTTCACGTAAGTCGCGGGATTGGATCGGGGTGTGCGGCCGATGGGGGACTGATCGATGTCGATGGCTTTATCGATCAGTTCCAGTCCGGTCACACTCTGATGCGCCCCGGGATTGCCTTTGCCTTTGTTGACTTTTTGATTCAGAACCGGCCAGAGAATATCATTGATGAGAGAACTTTTCCCGGACCCACTCACGCCCGTTACACAGATCAGCCCCTTGGTGGGGATGCGGGCGGTGATGTCTTTGAGGTTATGATGTTTCGCCCCTTTAATCACAATCGAATCTTTTTTGACGAGCGACCGCCGCTGTTCAGGGATCTCGATCTTCTCTTTACCGGCGAGAAACTGTCCGGTGACGCTCTCTTTTGCTTTGAGAATTTTCTGATACGAGCCTTCTGCAACGATGTAACCGCCACGCACACCAGGGCCGGGTCCGAAGTCCACAATGTGATCGGCGGCGCGCATCGTTTCTTCATCGTGTTCGACAACGATGACGGTATTGCCCTGATCGCGCAGGTCACAGAGACTTTCCAGCAGCATCGTATTGTCGCGGGGATGCAGGCCAATCGAAGGTTCATCCAGAATATAGACGACCCCCACCAGGCCACAGCCAATCTGCCCGGCGAGTCGAATTCGCTGACTTTCACCGCCGGAAAGTGTGGGCGCGGTGCGATCCAGCGTCAGGTAATTCAAGCCGCAACGCAGCAGAAACCCGAGTCGGCCACGAATCTCTTTGAGGACTTCGTCGGCGATCAGTAAACCGGTTTCGTCCAGGTCCAGTGTTTCAAAGAAACCGGCGGCTTCTTCAATACTGAAAGCACAGACCTCGGGCAGCGTTTTTGAACTGTGTGTCTGTTTGCTGGTGTATGCATCACTGAGAGAGGTGATGCGCACATGCCGGGCCTGCGAATTCAGACGCGTGCCCTGGCAGCTCGAGCATTCGACAAAGTCCATGTATTTTTCGAGCTGTTTCCGCCGCATGGGATTACTGGTTTTGCGATAACTTTCCAGCAGTTCTTCGACATAGCCGTCCCACGTGCCCCCATGTTTCCAGATGCCCCCCGAATGCCGCCAGCTGAAGGTGATATTACGATCGCCGGTACCGTACAGAAACTGCTGTTGAGCGGCGGCAGGCAGTTCGTTCCAGGGAGTTTTCAGGAAGCTGTCTTCAGGCAGATTCAGATCGTTTTCAATCGAACGGGCCACGCCATTATAAATGTGGCGGCGCCACTTACCGACTTTGCTGAGCGGGCCCAGCAGTTCGAAAGCTCCTTTTTGAATCGACACGGTCTCTTTGGAGATCAACGCATCGAGCGGAAAATCATACCGCATACCCAGCCCGTTACATTCACCGCACATCCCGAGGGGACTGTTGAAGCTGAACAGCTGCGGCGTGGGTGGTTCGTAACTGATGCCACAATCGGTGCAGGCATAGCGGGAACTGTAGAGTTTGTCCTGCAGACGTTCTTCGCTGTCACTGCTCTCTGTTTTTTTAGAGACTTCGGTGGCAACAATCAGGGTGCCGTTCGCCAGTTTCAAGGCGAGTTCCACGGACTCTGCCAGGCGGGCCCGGCTGACTTTGCCGGCAACGAGTCGGTCGATCACCACTTCGATCGTATGACGCATCTGGCGGTCGAGCTGCAACTGGTCTGAAAGTTGAATAATGCGACCATCCACGCGGGCCCGCAGAAAGCCCTGTTTGAGCAGGTCTTCGAAGAGGTCTTTGTATTCCCCCTTCTGCTGCTGAATCAGCGGCGCGAGAATGGAATACCGGGTCTTATCGGGGAGTACCGCGATCGAATCGATAATGCGTTCACTGCTCTGCGAGCTGATCGGTTTGCCGCAATTTTCGCAGAAGCCCTGCCCGACGCGGGCAAACAGGACGCGGAGGTAATCGTAGATTTCCGTAATCGTCCCCACGGTACTGCGGGGATTGCGTCCGCTCATTTTCTGCTGAATGGAAATCGAGGGTGCCAGGCCGGAAATCGCATCGACTTCGGGTTTGGGCATCTGCCCGAGAAACTGGCGTGCGTAACTGGACAGTGATTCGACGTAGCGCCTTTGACCTTCTGCATAGAGAGTATCGAAGGCGAGTGAACTTTTACCGGAGCCACTCACGCCGGTCATGACGATCAGCTGATTGCGGGGGAGGCGCACACTGACATTCTGCAGATTGTGCTCACGGGCACCGGTAATAATGATATCTTTTTGTGACATGGACCGCGTTATACCAATCGGCTGATGCCGCGCTGAAAATCGCTGGTGGAATGAAATCAAATCGAACGCATGGCATTCAAAACCGGGTTACAGCAACCCGCCGCCGAATGTGTCTTCCTCTTCTTCAGCAGGCTGCGGGAGCTCTGCTTCCGCGGGAGTCGGGGGCGCTGCTTCTGGCTCCTCAGTGGGAGTTGTTGAAGCCACTTCAGTTATAGAGTGATCGGCAACATTGTCAACCGGCTGATCGACGGGTGTCTCAACGGGCGCCGTATCCGGCTCCTCAATTGAGCGGGCAGCAGCAGCGGCACGTTCGGACGAGGACTGATCGTGTGCAGACGGCTCATAGTATTCGAAATGGAACGGATCCCGATACCGGCTGCGTTGCTCTTCGACCAGTTGCATAAAGACGGTTTTGCCGTCCACTTCAACCGATTTTGCAACTACGTTTCCGCTCAGGCGGATCGTCTGTCCGGTCTGGGGGCATTTCCAGAGCCGTCTGACATCAAGATCCAGCTTTAATCCGGGGCCTTTCATAGTACTTTTCGCTTTGCTGCTGGAGGTCCAGAAATCAACACTTTTCAGAATTGCCTGACTACATTACACTCTCGTCACTTCTAAAGATAGCTGATCCCGTATGCCCGGTTCAATTGCTGACGTGAAAATAATTGCAGCGAAAATTCGTTTGTTCATTAAATCAAGGTTTATTGATGTCCCACTCCGAACAGCCCGTCACACAAACGACACCTAAGTTTCCTGCGAAATCGGATCTGATCCAGGTCGGTCGCGGACTGTTAATGGGAGGCGCCGACATCATTCCCGGTGTGTCCGGGGGGACCGTGGCTCTGATCCTGGGGATCTATCAACGTCTGGTGACCGCGATCAGCCACTGTGATGCCCGGCTGTTTCAGTTGCTGGCGAAACGACAATGGTCTGACGTCGCAGTGCATCTGGATCTGCGGTTTGTGCTCCCGCTGGGTGTGGGAATTCTGACGGGGGTGGTCAGCCTGGCCAGCCTGATGCATTATCTGCTCGATTATCATCTGCAGTTGACGCTGTCTGTGTTCTTCGGCCTGATCCTGGCTTCAAGTTACCTGGTCGCACAGATGGTCAAACGCTGGACGGTTTTAAATGTGCTGGCGTTTCTGGCATCGCTGGCGGGCGTCTATATCCTGGTCGGCGAACATTCGATTCAGCCTCCCGAGGGGAACCTGTACGTCTTTTTCTGTGGGATGATTGCTATCTGTGCCATGATCCTGCCTGGGATCAGCGGTGCCCTGATTCTGATCCTGCTGGGAAAATATCATGATGTCACAGGCCTGCTGAAAACGATCCCGAAGGAACTGCTCAAGGGAAACATCGACTGGAGCGGCCTGGTAACGGTTTTTGTGTTTGTTCTGGGCTGCCTGATCGGACTGATTCTGTTCAGTAAAGTATTACGCTGGCTGTTGCACAACTATCATACATTGACGATGGCGGTGTTGTGCGGTCTGATGGTGGGCTCACTCAGACGAATCTGGCCATTTAAGGTGGATGTGACTCCCTACACTGCCGACCAGACTCCGGAAATGGTTCCGTTCAAACATCGGATCTATGAAAATGTCTGGCCCGCAGCATTCGACGGTCAGTTCTGGACATCACTTGTGTTAATCATCGTCGCCGCCATTTTAATCTGGGGGCTGGATTATCTGTCTCAAAAATATGCGATGCACGGAACGTCCGAACTCTGATCGACTCGCGATTACTTTTTGCCGTCATCCTGGGGGTAGAGTAGCACGCGATCATGGCATAACAGGATCAGATCTTTTCGATTGTCACCGGTCAGGTCGGCGATGACTGCCTCACGTGGATCTGAGCCCGACCGGTTGGATCGGGAAAATGTTTTCTCTTCGAACACTTTGAAGTTCAAAGCGTGCTTCAGGCCTGCCTGTTCCTGGAAGTTCAGAATTTCCACCTGATGCGTGCGTAGATCCAGGATGACGATATCTGACTGCCCGTCGCTGTTCAGATCGCCGGCAACGGAGTCGGTGAAATAGGCCTGCGGAATTTTGGATTCGTATGAGGCGACATCTTTCAGGGTGGGAGGCGTCTGACCTGAGTAGAGGATTCCGAACTGGCCGCGTCCAAACAACACGAGATCAGGCAACTGGTCTCCATTCAGGTCAGCGACATGCGCGGACAGGAAGGGAAACTCGCCGATTTCCACTTCCTTCCAGGGACGATAGACGTTCGCATCTTTTCGCAGGATGCGCAGTTTCTGCACTCCCAGATCGATCAAAACGATTTCATCCCCGGGTTCGCCATCCAGGTTAATGTTGACGGCCCCGACCACGCGGGCTTTGCTTTCGGGGGCATTAAACTGATCGAGCACCTGCCATTGATTATCGGAATTCAAAACCAGTCTGCGGGCAAAATTGTTCTGCGCGGTCAGAATCCAGTCCCGTTTCGGGCCGCCTATAAAAATGGATTCCGGCTTGATCTCATCCAGGTTGATTCCCCCGGAGGGGGTAATCAGCTGCGGCGTCTGTTTAGGCGTCAGGGTGATCATTTTGGGAGAACGGGAGAGTCCATAAAACGCCATCAGTTCAAAAACCCCGTCGCCGTTGGCATCGAGTTTGACTAATGATTTCGGGTTTTCCAGGTTGGGCGGATTGCTGGGAAAAGAATAATCGGCCCAGGTTCCATCCGGATTCAGTTTCAATGCCTGGAGTTTATACTGATTGGATTCCACCCTGGAGATATAGATTAATTCGGGTGACTGGTTGCCGTCCAGGTCGGCCATTTCAAAGGCAACCGGCTCCCCCTTCACCGGGAGAATTTTGGGAAACGAGAGTCGCTGATTTTCAAACGAGCTGACGCCGATAATCTTTTCCCGTTCGCTGAGGACGAACACTTCTGCCCGTCCGTCGCCGTTGACGTCTTCAACGCGTAACTGTTCTACTCCGAGAAGTCCCGGGTAGGTCTGCCCCAGATCCAGGCCACGATCCTTGGCCTGCAGGTAGACCAGCATCTGTGCGGTTTCCGGGTCGGAGACAACGACATCGGTAATTCCGTCGCCGTTAATGTCTCCCAGATCGAAGCCGCGATTCCGTCCCGATCCTTCTTCGCCGAAACCGTACATGGTCAGTCGCTTGGAAAGGTCTCCATTTTGCGTCGACGATTTTTCCAGCTGCTGAATTCTCATTCTGCCGGTCTGCGAATCGATGGTGAGAATTTCTGAACCTGCTTTGCCATCGATATCTGCTAAAGTGACCGAGCGGGGATTGGACAGTTCAAACCGGATTTCCGGTCCCAGGTTGCCATCTGGTTTTTGCAGACGGGCACAGAGCATCTGATCTTTGCCGTCGCGTGTGGCGTAAGTAAAATCGTTGCGTCCATCCCCATTCAGATCGGCGATGGCCGCGAGCCCGAGCTTGGGTGATGTATTCAGAATCGGACGCGGCGTTTTCAATATGCCGTTCTGATCCTGCAGAATGACATAAGTATGGTTCGTTCCCAGAACGATCAAATCGGTTTTCTGATCGTGGTTCAGATCGCCGGCGGCAATCGTCCACTGCGTCGACTGCAGATCTGCCAGCCGGATACGTTTGCGATCGGACCACTCTCCTGTTTTGGTCTGATAGCGAATGATGAGTCGGTCCGGCAGGGCCAGGTAGGCCAGATCATTGAGCCCGTCTCCATTGAAGTCACCCACTGTCAGTGCTGAAATGGAGACATCGACGGGAATTTTGATGTGTTTTAAACGTGCATCACTGGGAATCCCGTTGACTTCGTCTGTCATTTCATCGGGAGAGACTTTTTCGCCGGGAGCACGTTGCTGCAGGACATCAATGCGGCTGTTGCTGTTGTCAATCAGAATCAGATCATTCAGCCCATCTCCGTTCAGATCCTGGGCCAGCATATTGGCAGACCGGTCGGAGAGCTTGAAGAGTTCCAGCGGTTTAAAGCCGTAAGAATCTCCCAGCTTCGCTTTATCCTCTGCGTAAACAGGCGGTTGTGCACCTGCGATACAATAGACTGCCAGCATTGTCAGGCAGAGCATTCTGATTGATTTGCTTGAGCCGATTAACATCCTGTCTCCTTGCGGTATTTCCAAACTGCGGCGAGTTGAATTTTCAAGTTTGCCTGTGTATTTCGATCAGCATAACCAGAATCATTACTGGACGCGAATCTCGAAAGGCATAATTGTGAGTGACTTTTCCCGTGCCAGTAAATTGATCAGGTCCATTTTTTTCAATTGTTCAGACAACCCCGGAGCCAGGGAATCCAGCATGTGGGAGATCTGCTGATGTTGTTGCGTATCGCCGTCCACAGGGCCGAAAATCTGCTCGAACGGACTGGTCGGTCGGGGGAGAATCAGTTTTTCGAACTTCTCGCCTTCTTTGATTTTCCCCAGTTTGCGGGCATGATCGATGGCTTCATCGAGTGTTCCCAACTGGTCTACCAGGCCGAGTTTCAGCGCCATCTCTCCAGTATAGACCCGACCTCGTGCGAGGGCTTCCAGTTTGTTGTAATCCATTTTGCGACCAGCGGCGGCTTTTTCGGTAAACTGTTTGTAGATCGCGTTCAGCATGCCCGTGACGGCGACGCGTTCCGATTCCGTAAAACCGTTCAGCGGGCTGAAGGTTCCACTGTTGCTGCCACGTGAAATGACGCTGGTCGTAATCCCGATTTTCTTATAGAGACCTTCAATCGCCAGTTTGCCGCCAACAACGCCAATCGAACCCGTCAGGGTCCCCGGTTCGGCAAAGATGCGTTCTGCGCCCATGGAGATGTAGTAGCCTCCGCTGGCGGCGACATCACCCATGCTGACGACGATCGGTTTGCCGGCTTCTTCAAGTGCCCGCCACATCAGATCGCTGGCCAGGGCGCTGCCTCCCGGGCTGTCGACGCGGACCACGATCGCTTTGACCTGGTCATCGTCGGCTGCTTTATGAACGGCTTTGATAAAGGTATCCGAGCCCAGAACGTTGCCTCCCAGCAGACTTCCCTGTGCAGAGGAACCGGACATGATGGCCCCCGTGGCATAGATGACGGCGATCCGCGGTCCGGAGCCGATGCGCTGTGAGGAATCGATGCCGGCCAGCAGGTCCATCAGTTTGATCAGTCCCGCGATGCCAGAGAAATCGGTGTCAGCCCGTTTTTTCGCATATTTTTTGATCAGCTTGACTTCGTTTTTACTGTCCTCTCCCGTGAGCAGTCTGGGGAGTTGATCTTCATAGGCAATGTGATCAATCAGTCCGAGTTTCTTTGCTTCGGCAGCCATATATGGACCGCCGTTGATAGCCGCTTCGACTTTCTCAGCAGATAACCCCCGGGATGCGGAAATCATACCGGTGATCTGTCCGAAGTAATTATCGAGCAGTGCTTCCATTTCTTCGCGAAAGGCTTCGCTCATTTCGGTACGTGTATAGGGTTCGGCAGCCGACTTGTATTTTCCGACCCGCAGGATATCCGGTTTGATATCGAGGATGTCGAACAGGTTCTTATAGAAACTGACTTCCGCACGCAGTCCCAGCAGGATCAGTGAAGCCGACTCGGGCATCACGATCTGATCACAGGCAGACGCGATCAGGTAATCTTTGGTCATGCCCGTTTCAATCCAGGCAAAGACCTTCTTGTCGCTCTTGCGGACTTTCTGAATCGCCTGTCGCAGTTCGTTCAATTTGGCCCAGCCGAGTTCGGTGCCTTTGAAATGCAGTACAACGCCGGTCAGCGATTTATCTTCCGACGCCTTTTCCAGCCGGGAAACGACTTTGGAGAGTGACTCGGTGACATCGCCAAACAGGCCGGGCATCTGCGGTCCTTCGGGATAGGACCCTTTGATGACCATATGGGCCCAGTTTTCACGGGTCGGCTTGGCTTCCTCTTCTTCTGCAGCAGAAACAGAATTTTGAGTGAGAATCAGCGCACAGCCAAGAAGCAATGCCACGAGGAACCAGCGACTTTTATGAACAGGCATCGACATCAGAAATCTCCAGAACAGGGACGTATGTATTGTTTGCAGAACCAGAATTGTTGTGATGCAGCAGGAGAGATCACTCTGGAAAACGTTAAATTCGGATTAACCGCTATAAGCAGTCTAAGTGGAACAACAGGCTACGGTCAAGAAAGAGTTGACTGATGCTCCCGTTATACGCACTGAAATGTGATTGCTTCAGAAAATTCCTGCGGGAAAAACCAAAAAGTGTTGTCAGAGGATGCTTGATTTGTCACACTGGAACCGCTGGTTTCTCGCGTGATCTCTGGTCACTGCTCCGTTCCCTGTACTCACTGTGGTTTTACAAACATGTCCGTACGTACTTTTCTGCTGTCACTGATCTGCGTTGTTTCACTCTCGAGTTCCCTTTCTGCACAGGGGCTGATCTGGGAACTGCCCGCTGATGGCTCCTGGGTCCGCTTTGAAGGGACCTATGAAAAAGAGATGCCAGGGCCGGAATCGAACGATTTGAACATCAAACTGCAGTGGACGCGACATCTGGTCATCAGTTCTGTAGGCTCTGAGATGGCAGAATACGAAGGCGCACAGACCGCCTGTCGCTGGCTGGAATTCAAATGCATCACCGGAAAATCAACGGAATCGGGTGTGGCTCCTGGAGTTTCCGGCCCGCGCATTTATAAGGTGCTGGTTCCTGAAAAAGCGATCAGCGGTGACATCAAAGAGACGATTGGCAAAAATGAACTACCGATTACGTTTCTGCCGATCGTCCGCGGCTATCGCAAAACCGGTGACCGACCTGTCGAACCACTCAAAAGCAATGTACTGCGTTTCTACCCCATGATCACCATGCTGGAACACTATACCCAATGGGATTCTGTCGGAGAGCCTGCCAGCGTGGAAACACCGGCTGCGACTGTCTCCGCGCGGGAATACCAGGGGACCTTCGTCAGTGAAAGCACCACAACCCGCTCGAAAAACGAGGGGAAAATCTGGCGTACTTCCGAAATTCCGTTCGGCATCGCCAAATGGTCTGTTGTGATTACCCGCGAAACGAAGGGGGGAACCCGGCCTCGCACCGAGTTCAAGCAGACATCCCTGATTCAGGTGAACATGTCAGCTCACGAAGTGGGTAAGAACGCCGAGAGCGAACTGCCGGCTTCTCGCTGAACACGGGCGGCCCCACGCCAGATTGACGCTGCCCTGTCCTGCCTGACCCGATTTCAGGCCGGATTCCTGTTCGATTTGCAAACTATGCCACCCGAGACTTGACGCTGTCCTCACAGGTGAAAAGAATCAGATGTTTACGAACATCTTTGCTTCCCGCGTGTCTGCGTGGGGGAACTTTCGAGATCTGATATCGGTTTCAGATCCATCTACTTTTATTCATTCAGAGAACAAAGATCACCATTATGTCGATGCAGCTCTCAGCTACTGTTCAGAAACTCAAGCCATCCGCGACCATTGCCGCTGCAGCAAAAGCCAAGGAATTGAAAAGTACCGGCGTCAAAGTGTATGAGTTCACCCTGGGAGAGCCAGACTTCACCACCCCCGCTCATATCTGCCAGGCGGCAAAAGACGCCATGGACGCCGGCCAGACGCATTACACCCCGGCAGCGGGTACTCTCGAAGTCAAACAGGCAATCTGCGATGCTTACCAGCGCGATTATGGTTTGAGCTATCAACCAAATCAGGTGGTCGTTTCTAATGGTGCCAAGCATTCGATTCATAATGTGCTGACCGCCTTGTGTGGCCCCGGGGATGAAGTCATCATCCCGACTCCCTACTGGGTCAGCTATAGTGCCCTGGTCGAACTGACCGGCGCGACTCCCGTGATGGTGGAAACATCAGAAGAGAGCGGTTTCTGCATGAACGCGGAACAGTTCGCTGCCGCCATCACTCCCAAAACCAAACTGATGATGCTCAACAATCCCTGCAACCCGACCGGAGCCGCCTACCCGGTGGAAACACTGGAAGCGCTGGCGAAAGTCGCCGTTGAAAAAGATGTGGCGGTGCTCTCAGACGAAATCTATGAAAAACTGATCTACGAAGGTTCTGAATTCCGCAGCTTCGCTTCCTTCGGTCCGGAAGTCGCAGAACGAACCATTATTGTCAGTGGCGTCAGCAAAGCTTACGCGATGACCGGCTGGCGAATCGGCTGGACACTGGCGACCCCCGAACTCACTGCCGCGATGACCAAACTGCAGAGCCAGGAAACCTCCAATCCCTGCAGTATCAGCCAGGCCGCGACGATTGCCGCGTTGAGCGGTCCCCAGGAAAGCGTCGCCGACATGTTGACCGCGTTCAAAGAACGTCGGGCGTATGTCCTCGAACGCCTGCGCAAATTCCCGGACATCAGTTTCGCCGAACCAGGGGGTGCGTTTTACGCCTTCTTCAATGTGAGTGCCCACTTCAACAAACCGCTGGGAGGCGGCAAAGTCGTGACCGACTCCAGCGAGTTCTGTACCGCGTTACTGGAAGAAGCACACGTGGCGCTGGTAACCGGCGATGCCTTTGGCGCACCCGGTTATGTCCGCCTGTCGTTTGCGACGGATCTGAAAACACTGGAAGCCGGCCTGGATCGCATCGAGCAGTTCCTGTCACCCGCTTAATCATCAGATGATTTAATCTGACACCATAAAAAAACACCATCCCGATTTCTCAGGATGGTGTTTTTGTTTTCACTGATACTCAGATCAGACCAGAGGTTGTGATCTTAGTACTGTCCCCAGCCGTAAGGCAGTTCGCCGACAATGATACCGGGATAGTAGATACCATTGGCGTCGCCGGTAGTCGTGTAAGGATTCCCGTCCAGTGTGAAGATCGAAGTGTCTCCCGAGCTGTCAACACGGAAGGTGCTGGCTCCGGTACCGGAGTAGAGGAAGTTTCCTGCCCCCGGATCGTTCAGGTTTGGAATACGGGCAGCCAGACGTTGAGCATTACGACGACGTGTTGTCGAAGTAAATGGCCCGTCGAACGGAACACTGGTCGTATTCAAACGAGATTTGAAGGTATCAGCATTAGCGTAGAAGGCACCGACATTTGTTGTATCGGATGAGATGATCGTGTTATTATCCCACAACAGGTCCAGTCGAGCGAGCGCATCTGACTGGAAAGTATTGATGACGGTCGGATCTGTCGTCGCTCCCCAGGTTCCGGCTGTTGCAGCGGGATCAACCGTAGAGGTAAATGATTCAAAGTAGACATCATCACCCAGGTTACCCGTCAAGGTGGTATTTGTGACAGACATGATCACACCTGATGTAACAAAGTTACCCGCACCATCGCTGGCAAAGCCCCCGCCGTATTGCGAACCACCAGTTCCGGTGAAGGAACGAGTCGTACCGACGCGGACGACCAGACCAGTGGTACCGAAGCCACTGTCGCGACCGTTGTCGATGATCTGGTTATTATCCATATCCATTCTCAGATAGACATCCTGGAAGAGACTTCCGTCCGAAGCCAGGGTCGTGGTAGAAGGATCCGTCTGATTCTGTGTGAGCGATGCCGTGTAGACCACATACACCCCTTCGAGGCGGTTTTCATTCACGATGTTATTGTTAAAGTCGATGTTGATGGTCGAAGCTGAGCCACCTGTACCAGGTCGGGCCAGAACATCGAAGCCACGCCCGCCGTTGAAGTCGATGATGTTACCATCAATATCCAGGTCAAAAGTACCTGACAGGACATTCATGAATTCGATACCGTCTCCCCCGTTCCGGGTGATATCGTTGTTCGCGATCGTCGTGTTATTATAACCCAGCAGGTCCAGATCGATACCGGCGACCGTGTTCTCTGCGATGTAGTTGCGGGCGATCGTAAGTGTACCGGCATCTTCGACAGCGATACCGTCCACACCGTTGTTCACGATCATGTTACCCAGCGAAGAATCTGCCGCATCCCCGATGACGAGTGAGTCGGTAGCCGCTTCGAGGTGGATACCGTCTCCGCCGTTTTCAGCAATGTAGTTGCGGGTCCAGGCTCCGGTTATTCCACGTGTGTCAAATATGGAATTGGTAAGCTCTGTTGTCATAATACCATGCAGAGTGTTGCCTGTGATCGTATTGCTGTCCATGTTGGCAGACAGAATAGCATCCGCTTCGACCCGGAGATCAATCCCCGACTGACCATTGTTTGTAACGGTGTTGTTATTAACGGTATAGGTGTCGGTCTTATTCGCTGCAGAGGCGGTCAGATCGATACCATTCAATGTGTTTGCTGTGGATGTATTGTACCTGATATTGATATTGGTCATCACAGCATCAGAGGTCCGCGCCATCTCAATACCGTGGCCTGCATTGGTTGTAAACAGGTTTCCGTAGTCAGATGTGCTGCCACCGATTGTGATGTTGTTGATGGTACCGAAGTCACCCAGATTGTTCCCGGTGACGGTCATCAACAGACCGGATGCAGCACTGTTCTGGATGATGCTGCGTTGAATGGTGCTGTTCGTTAAGGTGGCAGTATCCCGCACGATAAATCCGACACCCTCGCCGGTAAACTCACTGTTTAAAGTGGTGTCATAAGTGGTATTAAAGTTGTGCTGATCAATGTCAACCCGGTTGGTTGTGTTCCCGATTAACAGCAGTCCGATATGGGCATCGCCGTTGTCCTGGAACGTATTGGTCAGAGAGTTATCAATGGCTGCCAGGTCTCCAAACGACAGGGTCACACCGCCATTACCTCCGACAGTCGTTGTACCATCGACGGTACCACCGACACCAAAGCTGGCACCGTCATCATCTGGTAAATCCGGAGCGCGACCGATAAAGGTATTTCTGTAGATGGATGCCGTCGTGCGGACATCGCTGGAACCAAACAGGATACCAGCCGTTCCAGTCGTAGTACGATTGAAGTTGTTTGAATCAATGGTACCCAGCGTATTGACGGCAGTATCGGTTCCGCCCAGGGCGGCTCCCCCGATAAACATCCCGGCTTCGGTATTATTGCTGAAGTCATTCTCAGAGATCAGCGAGGTCGTGAAGACACCGCCGGTGTTGTTCACAATGCTCATCCCGTGTCGGGTGTTGCCGGTGAAGTTATTGCTGCCGATGGAAGGTGAACCAAAGCCGGTCAGGTCAATCGAACCGGTGGTCAAAGTAAATGCCAGACCATCCTGCGTATTGCCGGTCGCGGAGTTATTGATGATACTCCCGCCGATGGCACCATCGTTTGTTGTATTCAGGCTGATACCGTTCTGGGTGTTACTGCTGAAGACGTTGGTGGTTGAGTTGGCATTACCGATATTCAGATTGATGGCAGATCCAGCTCCATCCGATGTGGCGACAAAGCCGTCAACACCGTTGTTGCTGGCGTTGATGTTTGTCATTCCCAGGTTATCTCCGCCATCTGATAAAGCAGACAACGTACCACCTGCAGTGGTATTGAAGGCAATACCATTTCCGGCATTGTTACTGGCTGTGACTGTATCAAAGCTGTTAAATGTAACGGTACTTGCATTGGAATTGACTACTAAACCACTTGTGGTGGCGTTCGTATTGTTACTGAAGGTGTTTCGGGCAAAATCAGTGTTGATTGTCGCCCCGCCATCGGCAGTCATGATCATGCCGGTACCATTGCTGGTCGCAGTATTACCGGTGATACCCAGGGTGGTCACTCCATCGGCGGCAGTCCCTACGCCATCAATCGAGCTTCCGCCATTTGCAATGATTTCGAACCCGGTTCCTGTTCCTGGCGGAACAACTCCCAGATTATTCGTGGCCGTATTGTCATGGAATGCCAGTTCCATGGTCCCTGCTGTTTGTGTGATGCGGGCACCATGTAAGGAATTGGCACCGTCACCTGTGAAGGTGTTACTGGAGAGTACACCGGTTTCACTGGCCGTATTGACAACATCCACACCGCGGTTATACAGCACGAAGGTATTGCGGTTGATATCAAAACCACGTGTTCCCGCTGAATAGATACCGTAGTTATGCGGTAAACCACCCGTTCGCACACCGCTGATGTTGAAACCGGATACTTCCCAGGCGCCTCCCTGTCCGACGACCACTGCGCCCGCTGATCCACCAGCCCCACTCAGGTTGGTAAGTGTGGGAAGACTGGCAGCAGGATTGTAACCTGGCAGAGTGATACTGACGACATTTCCATCGTTGTCGAGTGTATTGAAGCTGTGCACGACTGCTTCACTCAACAGACGCTGACCGGTAGTTCCACCGATTCCCCCGCCGTTGTCCAGCAGAGTAATCTGACCATTCAGGTTCAGTTCGTTACCGTCCTGCACGAAGATGATATCTGTTGCTGCAGTTGGCGGTGACGCGTTGTAGGCGGCCACTGAACCGTATGGTGTTTCATAAGTACCATCGCCGGCGGCACCGAAATCCGGGTCGATGTGTGCTACGGTGTATGGCAGGCCATCATCAGGATTGATCGCCAGTTCATTTGTCGTTGTCTGTTTCACGTTTGCCACGACGCGGTAATTACGATTCATAGGCTGATACATGCGTTGCTGCAGAGTTTTTGGCCGCATCCACTTGTCGGAACGACCTTCTGGAATGGAGAGCGTCACATTCATCCATGCGTTGGAACCGAATACGGAATCCTTGGCATAGCTGACGCTCATCTGCCACCAGTCATTAATATTGGCTTCTGCACGGAACTTGGCACCTGCGGCGCTTTTGTCGTGATCTGAGTTGTAATAGTAACCGCCGACATAGCCATCAATGCCGAATTTCCCGAGGACTGGCAGCGGACCGCCGACTTCGGCATCGACACCGCCGTATGACGATTCAGAACGTCGTGTGCGATTCAGATAAATTCGATCTGTCTGGAAGTAGGCACTGCCTGACAGATTGTTCGAGATGATGATCTCGTTATTATTGATGGGAAAATAACCGTTCACGCGTGTTGTCAGATACTGGCCGATGACTTCACCACTCAGACCAAGCTGATGGTAATCCTGATAGTGCCCGTCATCATAGTCATACCAGCCGGCGACCGTGAAGATTTTATCCAGATTGTCGTTGTAAGCACGCCAGCCAGCACCCAGGTTGACACCGCCGGCACCCTGGTCTGTCACCATGGCCCGCAGATCAAGGAAGAGCATGCTCTGCTCAGGATTGATCGTGAAAGGCATTAAGACGCCCAGGTTTGAATAACCATCGTCGTAACCGATACCACCACCAATGCCTTTATCCAGGCGGAAGAGGGGATGGAACTCATCGACGTCCACAGGCTGATAGCCGGTCCCGTTATCGACGAATTCATTCACTTCCATGGTGCGGGGATCAGGATATCTGTAAGGAGCATACCCCTGTAATTCGTCCTGGTAACTGACATCCTTCATGTTAGTAAAACCGGGAACATCATTTCTCTGGACTGTGTTCGCAGGAATAAAATCATGCCTGAACACACCGGAAGAAACGTTCCCCACGATAGCAGAACCTGCTGGCTCACCAATCGTCGCATGTCCCTCTGTTTGATTACCTTCAGCGGGGGCTGGATCTGCAAAAGCAGACACCAGTACGTACTGAGAGGCTAAAAAGAAGCAGGCCAGGCTGACACTTAATTTCTTCATCGAATGCTCCAACGTCGATGTATAACTCGTCTCTTACGATTTCAGACGATCAACTTCGTTCCTTATCCTCTTCCGATCTGGCACTCTCAGGATATCTGATCCTTTAGTGTGCAAAACCGGTCGAAGCGAACGGGCGGGTGAAACCCGGTCCATTCTGCCACTCATCCCCGGTCGGCTGTAAAGCTATTCCGATTATCCGGGTACAAGCGGTTATTCTGATCTTTCGGAATAATCGCATTGTGAAGTTGAGACGAAATATGCTAATCGTAAGTACGGTTAGAAAACGCAGAGGGGAAGAACTCAAATCACGCCGTCCTTAACAAAGCGCAAGCACATATGATTCAAGGATTTATAGTTTTTTTAAGCGAGCCCTTGAGAGGCAGGGCCGAGAGGAATCTGATTAAAAAATTAATCAATAATTTTAGGGCGAAAAACGTGGTTACCAGCGATCAACAAATGAAATTACGAACACCATCTCTGGTAGCGATTCACCGTTCGGCACAACTTAGTAAACTTAGGGCCTTTACGATCGACAGCAAATTTCACTCAAACCAGATTGTGTCAGCCTCCCATCTTCCGTTGACGGGAAGCAGGGTTGTCAGAGTGCGACCGTTTTTCATTTTGATTTTTGCCTGCAGCGATCCGTCGATTTCCAGAATTTCGATGTCGTGGACAAGTTCATCTGGTTTGGCGGATTCAGCCTGTTCAGTAGCCTGTTTGAGTGATGCTTTTGTGATGAACTTTCTGACCCGTTCCGTAAAATAAGGCTTCATCGCCGCCACATCCCCGTCAAGGATATACTGCAATTGCTTCTCGATAATTTCTCTCGATTTCTGTTTGAGCTGATCTGCCAGTTCCTGTTTCTGAGCAGCCGTCAGTTTTGCAGTTTCAGGATGAGCCAAAATAAGTTGCGCTGACTTCAACCTGTTGATCCACTGCTCACGATCGGCTGATTTGAGCGGCTGCTTTCGAATGACATATGCCAGTCGGTGCATGTCACGGCTGCCGCGCACGACTCTGCTGATTTCATGTTGTGCGGGCGTTTTGTCACCTTTTGCGACCCGCCATTCATACAGGATATCATCCTCGCCATCCTCTATCACATTCCACTCTTCCAACTGGTAAGACTTTTCAACCAGGGACTTCATCCGGTTCATGAAATCCCTGGCTGATAACTGCTCGCCGAGTTTGAACAGTCGTTGCGTGGAGAACAGTTGCTGATAGTTCTGGACCGTTTCAGGGGGAATTACATATTCGGTCAATGCATTCGTTGAATTCATCATGCGATACCCCTCTCGCCAGGGATCTCCCAGGTGAAATTTCATTGACTTCTCTGCGACCATATCTTTCGCCGATAATTTCCGTGTATCAATCACGGCGTACAGGCTGGCATTGCGAAAGTTGAGCCACATGAAACCATAAACCAACTGGGTTTCGTCCTTTTTCTCGCGCTGGCTGTCAGGTTTCCCGAGAAGTTTGAGCACTTCAACCTCCGGCGTCCCGACATTCAGAATTCCCTTGCGATCGAAAAAGCTCCAGAATTTGAGGAAGTCCTGAGCGGCCCGTTTGTTTTCGGCATCGAGCAGCACCGCTTTGCGGATCTCAATCCAACTCCTGCTGGCCTGGGAATCCTCCAGAAAGGCGACGCTCAGCAGGTAATGCAGCATGCTGTTTTCCGGCTGCAATTCTATTGATTTTTCGAATTCGGTAATCGCACTTTTCCAGTCTTTCTGCTTGAGCAATGCCTGCCCCTGCTGGGCATGGGCCAATGCTTGTTTTCGTTTTTCCAGCGTCTCGGCAGACGGAGTTTCCGGCTTGACATCTTGCGCCAGACAAACATCGGAATGCAGCAACAGGACAATCAAAATCGCCAGAGAAAGATTCAGACAGCGGGCAGACAGGTTCCATTTCATCGCGACGGGATCCCTTCAAGTACTTTGCAATTCTGGCGTTGAATCACTCTGGTTAAGACAACAGACAGAGCTGACTCTTCTGGACTTATTTCCGGTTTTGTTCTGACAGCAATTGTAACTCGAGCCGTCCGGTATGCCACATATAATTGGGGCCAAAACCGGCAGCCGGGCCCCAGTCATTCTCAACCGACTTTTTGAGATACATCCGAGCCTGATCATGATGACCGAGCAGCGATTCATTTAAGCCGATATAGAGATACGCATAAAAATAACGTTTGCTGCGTTCTTGCGCATCGATCTCCGCCGTCTCTATATTTTTCAAGACGGTTTCGGGCGTCGTCTGGCCCTGAAACATCCGATACAGATCGGGAAAGGGTTCCCGGTCATCTTTTTCATATTTGAGCAGGCCCTGTTGCGCCGCAGTGGCACCTTTGGCCTTGTATTGAGAAAAGAACCGCCAGATGCCGTTTTCGCGATCAACGTTGTCAAATGAATGATAATTTTCAAACTGTTTCGCGGCTTCTGTATACTGCTTTGCATAGTAACAGGCGATTCCCCGTCTCCAGTGAGAGGCGGAGATGGCGGGGTTCAGTTCGACCATTTTGTTGTAATCGGCGACTGCTGCCTTGAAATCTCCGTTGAAGAAATGGGCATCACCGCGTCGGGAATAGAGGGTTGTCTCTGCGGGCTGCTGGCTGATTTGCTCCGTGAGTTGCTCGATCAGCTGGTTCAATTTGAGTTGTAACCGGGCTGTTTCCTGAGCCTTTTTCGGATCGACGGGTAGTTCCTCTGCCTGAATTGTTACCATAAAAGTAACCAGGCAGCCCCACAAACAGAGACCACTACGTAATTTCCAGTTTCGCATCAAAACTTCACTTCCCGGGAAAAGTCAACGCTGGCAGGCCGTTTCCGGTGAACCGGTCCTGTTTATATACTGTCATACTCGCAAACAGCTTGAAAGTGTGAAACAGACCGAAAAGAATAGAAAATTCTCTACCTGATCGACTTGGCGTACAGAAAAAATTCCCTATAATGGCCAGAGAAAGCTGCAAGTGATGCTATCCACTGAGCTTATCAACGAAATGGCAACGTCAATATTGCCGGGCACAAAGTCTTGCCTGATAGTGTAACGGTAGCACGAGTGACTCTGACTCACTTAGTCTAGGTTCGAATCCTAGTCGGGCAACTTGAAACGCCCTGAATCAGTTTTGGTTCAGGGCGTTTTTTTATGCCCCTAATGCAGACACATCGCAGTTTACACGAGTGTTACCCATGTGTCCGAACGTGCCGAGCAGGTATCGGAAGACCGGCCCTGTAATGGTACGCTTCAGCCGCGACCTCCTGCTCGCGGTGCTCGGCCCGGACTGCATCCGGGCTCACCCACTGTCTTGTTTTCGTGTCATTTCGTATTTTTCGTGGTAGAAATTTCAGTTCGATGGTTCCATCGGTTCCCATGACGGTGTGAGACTGGTTCGAAAATCGCCCGTCGGGCGGACACGTGGGGGCTGTTCCTGCGGTTAAGAAGGTTGGTGACGTGCAACTTTATTGGGT
>TARA_R110000868_G_scaffold11516_7_pt1 | contig 43915 bp, 33 predicted proteins | sample TARA_R110000868 | Tara Oceans TARA_R110000868 (sample SAMEA4397489) | marine metagenome | biome: Polar Biome; feature: [SRF] surface water layer (ENVO:00010504); material: water (ENVO:00002006), including particulate matter (ENVO:01000060) such as... | depth 5 m | reverse complement strand
AAGGCCGCGCTGGGTGAGGCGCATCCCCACACAATTTATTCACTATCAAGCCTCGCGGGTTGCTGGGCGGCCATTGGAAAAATCGATGAAGCCCGACCGCTAGCGGAGCTTGCACGACGCCAAGCTGAAGCATTGGAGGAGGTGAGTGATTTTTGGACCGGGCGCGTGCGGTTGAGATGGGCGCAGGGACTAAAAATAGCCGGGCTGTTCGACGAGGCGCGTGGTGAAGCTGAAGCCGCCGCGCACCTGTTGGGACAGGCGGTTGGGCCTGACGCGGCGTTCACCAAGGAGGCTGTCGCTCTCCTGCACGAGCTTGACAGAGATTAGCCTCAATCTTGCGGGCGATCGCGGCCTTACTTTAAGCGGTCGGGGCCCGGGCCTCCCCGGACGCCCCCGTGTTATTGGCCACCCTGTCCCCGGCTGATCAGCGCGCCAGCGCCTTCACCGCAGCATGCTGCGGGCAGCTCACCTCGTGGTCATTGACCATGCCCACCCGTTGCGTGCCCTTGTTACCAGTGTCTGGTGTGGACGGGACATAGTGAAGATTGATCGCTATGTCCCGTTCACCGACGACTATGTCGTCGGTGATAGAATTGATGATGCTGGCTTTCTCGTCGAAAGACAGCATCTCCCAGCGGCTGTAGAGCCCCTTGGCTGAAGAGACGACTTCCTCACTTGAGAGACTGGAGACCTTGAGGACGGCAACCTCCGCCCCGAGTTCGGCCATGCCGGAATCGATCTCCTTGAGCCGGGAAGCGGCGCGCTTCTCAAGATCCTTGAACCGGTCTCTCTCAATGACGCCGTCATTGTATCCGCGCCAGGCCATGTCCCGGTCTTCGGAAAGCGTCTCCCGCTCTCGGCGCAAGACGCGAACCTGTTCTTCCTTGGCGATGATGTCGGCCTGGGTCGAGGCGAGGTAGGCGGCGATCTCGTCATCTGATGAAAAGAAGGTTTCGAGTTGGCTCCTGAAAATCGCCTCCAGATCATCCTGGGGAAGCCGGTTGCGGCACCCGCGACAGACAAATCTCCTGTTATGTTTCGAGAGCACGTACATCTTGCTGCCGCATCCGCATTTCACCTTGCCGGCGAATAGATACTGACCCCGAGGTCCCGGCTTGTTGCCCTTGGCTTGCTTGGCGAGAATGGCGTTGCATTGGTCCCAGAGCTCGACAGAAACGACCGCTTCGCAAGGCATCCACACCCATTCGCTCTCCGGCTTCAGGCAGTGGTGGCCCTTCTTGGGATCTACGGCGGTGTGATTGATCCGGTACATGCCCTTGGCATCCGGGTTGGTAAGCAATCGCAGGATCGTCGGCACCGAGAACAGCGACCCGTTACGCGTGCGATAGCCGCGTTCATTGAGCGTGCGCGCGACCGTCTTTTTGCGTTGCGTTTCGGCGAACAGCTTGAAGATGAGGGCGCGAACCGGCGCTTCATCGGGGTGGGGAACCAGAGTGTCCCCCTTCCACTGATACCCGAATGACGTTTTCCCGGAGAGACGTTTGCCCATCTTCGCGCGGGTAGCAATCGACAGCCGAAGCCGGTCGACTGTCTCTTCGCGTTCGAATTGAGCGACACTGGCGATGATGCCGAAGAACATGCGCCCGGATGGGGTGCTCGTATCGATACTCTCGTGGATCGACATCAGGTCGGCGCTGTGCTCCTGGAAAATGTCTGCCAGTTCGAGCAATTCGCGCGCGTTTCGGGCCAACCTCGCGAGTTTGGAGAAGATCAGGCCGGTGATATGGCCGGACTTGATGTCGGCCAGCATCCGCACGGTCTCGGGATGCGCCATGACAGTTTTGCCGGACACGCCCGAAAGGTCATAGATTTCGACCACATCCCAGTTCTTGAGCGCGGCGTACTTCTTGGCATTGATCCGGTGAACCTGCGGACTGTCGCCCTTGGCCTGATCCTCCGTTGAAACGCGGATCCAGATCCCGACCGGTTTTCGTTCCCGCTTTTCCAAGGCGCTCCCCAATCAATAGGTGTGATGGATGCCATGCAATCTAGCAGAGAGCTGATCAATCTTCAAATAATACAGAAAGTTATGCGGAGCGGTGTCGTTTTTGGAAAAAGGTGACGCCAAGTGCGACCGCCTCAAACAGGGCGAGGGAGTAGTGCTCGCTCTCCCATGGCTGGCGCTTCTTGGGCAGGCGGGTGGCTAGCTCTGGGTACATGGAACAAACCGCCGTCGCGATGTCGTCCTTGGAACTGATCCCGAAAACCGTGAAGCGTTGCCGCACCCAAAGGCGCGGTATTCTGGAAACCGTCATTCCGTCATCAGCAGCATCCTGACCGATCGTGCGCAGCAGCTCCCGGATGCGGCGCTTTCGGGTGGAAGTCGGCGCATCTCCGTCTTCGAGAACCAGGTACTTCGGCTGAAAGCCGCGCGTCAGGGATCGCGCTTTCTGCCGGCAGAGCTGGTTCTTGCGCAACCGGGCTTCAAAGCCGCCCCAGTCGAGCAGATTTCTCTCTTCATCGAAGGCAGCAAAACACAGCCCCCTCGAACTGGGTTCAATCGCGAGCACGTAGGAGACACGGGTCGGTTCGGTCATGACTTGATACCATCCAGGCGGCGGCAGAGGCCCTCCATGAACTCGACCTTGATTGCGCGACGCCGGTCGTCCGACGAGCGGCGGCAGCGCTTCAAAACCCGGGCAGCTCGCTCACGGGTCTGATTTCGGACAGCGACCGATGTATCCGGCAACATCTTTGAAACCGGGATATCGAAGATAATTTCATAGGCAATGAGGTGTCGGATATCGGGCAGGCTCTCGCCGCGTTCGAAACGCGAGACGGTGCTGTAGCTGGTTCCGATAAGTTGAGAGAGTTCAGCCTGGTCGAGGCCACCGCGCTTGCGGCATGCCCGGAGCCGAACGGAATTCGCATTGAACATAGCAAATCAGGCACGGCATCATTAGCGGTGCTGTGCACTTATATTGTCGCATATTCGAGCGGGCGCTGGCGGCGTGGGGATTTGCAGGTGGGGTCACCGAAATCAGTTAGTCGCGGTACGTCCATTCTGTGATCGTCTCAAGCTCGGCCAGAATTTCTTCGATGTCGGCCAGTTTTGCTTCGCCCTGAGTTAGGCGTCGATCAATCCATGCCACGCCATCCGCGATGCGCTGGTCGCCAGGCACCAACTCCGCTGCCGGGGCCAGGTGGTCGAACAATCTGCGCGCCTTCTCGACGTCTTCCCAGTTGCGCGCGATCTCGATGAATCGTCTCCAGCGATTCTCATCTTGGCGCTTCTGCCGCCTGAGTTCTTGCGCCTTAGACTCTTCGATTTCCCGCAACCGCCGCATTTCAGCCTCGCGCTGCCGCTGAATGCGTAGCAAGGGAATGGCGGCGCAGATCGTGCCCAAGATCTCGCCGAGGCAATCCTCCAGTGATTGCTCCGCAGTTTCTGTCCACGAGCGCTTGAGCGCCTCAGGCAGATAGGATTTGACCTCAAAGACCAAGATCCCCGAGCCGACCATTTCTACTCGCCAATTTTTCTCCCCAGGAGAACGCCAGCGCAGCTCGGCGGCCGTCATCGGACGCCTGTCTTGCTTCTTCTTTTCGCGAATGGAAATTTCGATGCGCTCGTTGCCATCGGCGATGAGAATTGACTGCCGGTCGCCCAGTTGGATCGATAGTTTCTCCTTCTCGAGAGCCTTGAACAACGCGTCCAGAACGCGATAGCGCCTCTGGCCAGTCTGGGAGAATGGGTCTGGATGGTAACGGGCCCACACGCCGATATCGTAGCGCCACCCCTTGCGGCGACGCTCCTTGTCCTCGATGACCCAGTCAGCCACCAGTCGGTGTTGCTGCCGCGTTTGGCGGGGGATCGTGACCTTCATGGGTGGAATGTCTGCCGGCTTGGGCTTGGCGGGAGGCGTGGGGCGGATCTCGATGATTTGCTGCGCCGGTGTTGTGGAGGTCTGCAGACGGTATTTCACGACCCGCTGCCCTGCAGCCTTTCTTGCCCAATAGCCGCGTGGAGGGACTGGGATGTCGTGCCGGGCACAGATCTTTTTGAGCCCGTTTCCGGATAGACCGAATGAGGACGCCAGTCGGCTCATCGGGGTTTGCCAGACCATCCCGTAGAGCTCTTCGCGTGTAAGGCGGGTCGTGGCGTCGAGTGGCATTAGGTTCATCGGTAAGGGCCAGCTCAGGCGAGAGATATGCCCAGAGGACTGCTGTACGCGAAGAGAGGCCTTCCGTTGGAAAATAAATTTCAGGAATCCTGTCTCACCCCACTCGAGGACCGACAACCGGATGGTTATCATCAGCCTCCCAGTAGGCCGTTATTCGAATAGTTGCGCGCCATGCCCCGCCACAGATTGAATCAAAAGGCTTCGATCCAGAAATAGGTTTCGGAGCTCGCAACTAGTCTCGGCAATCAGTAGGCACCCATGGCAAGCTGCTCCGTGTGTTGCTCGATCCCCACTCCGGTCGTCTGGTTGATGATCGGCGCAAACCGGATCGTTTGAACAAACCCGTAGGCGTTCCAGAGCACTCAGGAGAATATTGGAAAGCCGACCGGCGGCCGCCACCAGTCCACCAAGAGTTCCTTGTGCGCCTGGCGTCGCGGTGTAGATCAAAATTCCGTACCGGGACGGTTCCTTGCTTCCTTGCGATCCGGACAAGGCGTAAATGCGTTCCTTCAACGAACTGGCAGGGTAGCCGCAATCCAAAGCGATCTCAGCGATCAATGCGTGGGATAAGCTGTGCAACAAGGTATAGGCCGTTCCCGGATAGGATGGAGCCTTTCCGGGAAAACGTGCGGCCCAATGGTGATATCCGGAAATCAGTTGGCGCTCGCGAACCACGGTGCCAGCGCCCCGAAGCCAGCGTTCGATCTCAACCTCATCAAAATGTAGAAATAGGCCTTCGCCAAATTGTTCAATCGCAGGAAGCCAATCTGACTCTCTGGAGATCGGGGCTCCGCAAACCGCCAGCTGGACATCTTCGATTTCGCCATCGGAACTTACCGGCGCAGCCTCAAAACGAGTAAACCCGTAGAGGCACGACACTTCCCTCAATCGGTGTACCGCCACAACATTTTTGACGACCGACAGTTGGGATGACGTTAAGGGATCGACCCAGCGTGTTCGGGGTAGGGTTTCGGCATAGAGTTTCGCCGATGGATGATCGCGCCCGATCACTTCGCGTCCGCTCGCGAACACATCAAATTCGGATATTTTTGGAGCTCGGGAGGTGTCCGCTATAGCTCCTGCACGAATCCTGGACAAACGATCAAAGACCTCGTCGGTCGGATAGGCACCGAGCGAGGCGGAAACTCTCGTATTGAATTTCTTAGCGTTTTCCAAATCATCGAGCGACTCAACGCTCGCCAATTCGGCGATCAGTTCTTCCACAATTCGGGTTAGTTCATCTTCCTCACTTGGGAGTGAGATCACCGTATAGACCTGTGGAAAATATGTATTCGTTGCCGTTCTGGTAAGCAATTTTAGATGTTCGTCACAGCCATCTGGATCTACATCAAGCAGCCACGGGCGCGCACCGCGACATTTTCCGAGTCGGCCAGGCTGAAACGTATCCTGAAGCGACAAACGTAGTCCGCATCCGCAAACCACACTGGTATCAGCGGGATCGGCGCTTGTGCCTTTCTCCTCAAGGGACATCGGTTCATGGCATTTGACGGAGCCATGGACTACCCAGCGCCAATCAATATCTTGTAAATGGCCTTTTTGGCAGGCGCACACAAATCGAATTGGTGTGACGTCGGATTTCTTCCCGTCATCAAAAACAAATTTTCTCCGCCCGGTCGCATCTAAGTCCTGCCAGCGGACAAGTCGACGCCGACGTGTTGCCGCAGGGCCGGCGGGGCTCGTTTCAACCCTTTCACTCACAAACCAGGTCGGGAAAATCGGGGTCGTCACTCCGCTGAAATCAAGTCGACTTGCGTCATCGGATATCGGAGGTGTTCGGAGCGTCAAATGTGCGTCTGGGTCTAGTCGCCCAATTTTTTTCAACAGCAATTCGAGGCGAAGAGTCAATCTTGGTTCGGGGATCGTCGAATAGGAGCTTCCGTGCATTTCCCAAAAATCGAGTCCACCGACAATTACCGATCTCGTCGGAAGATCGATCATCGATCCGGGACCAAACGTTGAGATCAGCTGGCTAAGTCGTTGTGCGTTTTTGGTCATTAGAGGTCATCCGCATTTGCAATGGGATTGCCCCAAGGGTCCTTGATTTTTAGTCTCACTCCCGGCTCCACGTCTCGCATTGACCAACCCGCCACGAAGTACCCGTGCTGTGTCATGAGATTTGGTATTTCAGGGGCGAGTGGCACATGCAGCAGCTTTTGAGGGCTCTTTTTTCCGGCATAGACAAACGCGCTTCCGCCTTCTGTCTGCTCTTCCACCGTGGCGAGCCAAGCATCGAATACTGTAGAAATTGCCTCCGACAACGCAGGGTGCCCTCCCGCGACCATTCGGGCTGGCGCTCGCGCGATGAGCGCGTCATGAACCTTCTTTCGTACATCAGGGTGGTCCTTTAACCTGACCACTGCGGCGTCCGGGGTGAGTTCCGGGTCGATGTGGCGAGTTGCCGCTACGATTACGGCAGCGAGAGCGCGGTCAAGAGACCTAGCTGCCCAAGGTGTCACGCTTGTTGCTTCCACTGCGCGGTAGAACGTCCGATGGAATTGTCCGAATTGTTCGAAGTGCATCCGATCACGCGGTTTATGAAGGTTGAGAACCGTTGCAACCAACCCTGGTCGTGACGGGTCTCGGCCCACGCGGCTTGTCGCTTGAATATATTCGGCGGCGGTTTTCGGCTGACTTTGGACGACCATCAAGCCGAGGCGAGTGATATCCAATCCAACGGATATCATGTTGGTTGCGAGCGCAACGTCTACGGGCTCGTCGCCCGTGCCAAAGGTGCTCTCTAGTCGCTGTTTTGCCCTGGCTACATCGTCGGTTGAGACACGAGAAGTAAGTTCCATGGGTTCCCGGATATGTCGATCAGCAAACGGGGCGTCAGTTGGACTTACTCGAATACGCTGTGAGCCATACCGCGCGGCGCGATCTCGCACCTCGTCCTCAACAATCCTTCTTGCTCCACCCAGTTCTCGGAGAGCATTGAAATAGCAGAGCGCTGTCATGTACGGGTCGGCGGGATTGGGCCCAGCTGATCCACTAGCGGCGAATTGCTCGAACTCAGCCTGTGCTGCGGCCAATAGTGTCGTAAGAGACCGAAGGAAGACCAGTTTCGGCCCTCGTCCCTGCGCCGCAATCCCAAGGTAGAGCCGCGCGGGATCCTCATGCGACGGAACCGTCCTGGAATAGAAACTGTCAGTACGGTCAATTCCCGGTGGCGGGAATATCCTGGTTAACTTGCGGTCAAAGAGCGCCTCAATTTGTTCGGAGGCCCGCCTCACGGTCGCTGTCGAGGCCACGATCTTCGGTCGGATTCGCCTGCCCCCGGTAACTCTAGACGCCAGTTGATCAATGGCTGCTTCGTACAGCCCTGCGACTGTGCCAAGCGGACCCGAAATGAGATGAAGTTCATCTTGGATTATTAGATCCGGGGGCTCGAGAGACCAGCCATTGCCAAGGGGCGTACCCCGATTGGGTTCTGCCGCCCCGAAAAACCCGACGCCTTCCTCGTAGCGGTCTACGTGTCCAAACAGGGAGCCGGTCTCGCCGATCCAAGGCAGCGCCGCAAACTTGTCGACGGTCGCCACCAGAAAAGCGGGTAGTCGTCGATAGATTGGTTCATCGACGGTCAAAATCGGCAGCGGGCGCTCCCGGCTAAATTCACAGCTTGTGTTGGCACACCGGATTTCGAGATTTCTCGGCGCCAGATCGTTTGGATGGCATGCAAATGAGGATTTTGTGAACGCTGTCCCACACCAAGGGCACGCCTTCAGCGGCGCCGGCGCGCGCTTGTCCCGCCCATTCCGATACCTTTTGACCCTCCCAACCGCGGTGTTTTGGTCTGAATTACCTTTGCCACCAAGTTTATTGGGAGATGCATCAGACCCCACCCACAAACCGATTTCTATCGGCCAGTCACCGAGGAGACTATTCCCATGTTCATCGAGATTCACCGGGTCGGTCCGCATAAGTTCTAAGGCGCATACGACGCCCGCGGCACGTGCCAGCTGATCGAGCGTTAGCAGCCGCAGAGTGTATCGCATCATCACGGCCACGCCAGATCCGAGGACGCCGGATCCGGTCAGTCTGCGATGGGAAATCACGAACGCGGCGAGGCCTAGATATGCTTCAGTCTTGCCGCCGCCAGTTGGGAAAAACAGAAGGTCAGCCGTCTCGCGGTCGACATGTGCGCGATCAACCAAGCCTGGAAGATTGAGTAGAATGAAAGCGAGTTGGAAGGGCCGCCATTGTGGTTCGTGCAGATCAGCCGGATTGCCCGCTGCGCCAGCGATCCGATGTCGGGCAGCCGTTGATACAGCCAGGTTCATAAACCGAAATGCTGATCGCGCGGTTTTGTCTTCCGTGAGGATTTTTATGCCTTCGCTGATGCGAGCTCTTGCAACGGCCATGTCGCCGAGCAGGTTCTTGCCAGTTTCGACGCGGCGGGGTGGCAAAGAAGAAGTCTTTCCACGTTCGGCTTCGATCCACGCGTCGTAATGTGCGGGGAACTCTTCCAATGCCGCTCTGATGTCCTCCACGCCGAGCATCGCAGCTCGGGCCAATGACTCCATGCCAAAGGTCACGCTTGCTTTCAGGTGTTCATCCTCATTTGGCGCTACACGCTCAACTTCAGCTGTAGGCAACGGGTCGGTCCAAACCGATGTAACTCGACCGGCGACGTCCTCGTTCATGTCCCAACTTGCAGCGGAATTTCGGCCTACCGCCCACTCCTTGATGTCCCGATAATGCAAGTCTGCCAAGCGAGCGTCCCAATCTTGCGCCGTCTCTCCAGACAGGTCACGTCGAGGCTCGAATCCTGAATTGCAGTGCAACTCCAATCGAGCCTGAAATGCGTAGCTAACATCGGTGTAGAATTTGTGGACAGGTGCTCGGCGGTTCACCAGAAAAATGGTCAGAACACGGACTTCTTCGACGCTTCCATCAGGTGTCGAGTAGGTGAAAATTCGAGAGTGGGACTCAAGTGTGAGCCCGCCTCCGCGATGCTGCTCCGCCGCGCTCTCTGGGATGACTATCGGCTCGCTCCGGCCGGTAGAGACGGCGAGGCGAACAATGCGCTCTTTTGGAACCCTCACCCACTCGACGAGCGGGCGAGTGCCGCGTTTGGATTTCCCGCTGCCATCTAGTTCGTCTGCAAGAGGCTCGGGCGATAGGACCGCTTCGGACAAAGTTGGCTCAGTCCGATAGTCACCCCAGGAAATCCGGGCCTCGACTTCCTTGACGTCCGGCGCGAGCAGGACAGTCAATCCAACCGAGGAGGCCAGGAATCTACGCCGTGCATTGGGCACCTCTGGTGGTTCGTCATCATTTGCGGTCGCGCTGTCCGGGTCAGGGTCACTGGATTCCGCTTCAAGCTCCATTTCCTCTTGAAAAGCCGGGTCGTCATCGTCTTCGTCGGTGCCGTCGAGGCTGTGGGGAGCATCGGTCGGAGCCAGAAAGCCGCTGAGATACCAACGTGACGGACTTTCATTCAGCCGCTCTCTTTCAAGATCAGTGTCGCTTGGACCGGGCCCGACTAGATCTCGACGGAACAAATCAACCATTCGGGCTCGAACATCTGCTGAATTTGTCATTTTGGACGGCCCATCTCGCTGATTACGATTTCACTCAGTGTTTTGTTCAACCAAACAGTTGTGTAGGCGTGCTTCAACGCGCCTACGTGTGCATCGCCAACCGCGATGAGCAGTTCCTCAAGCGACACCAGCTGCTCGCGGTATCCGAGGCGGACTCCTAGGCGAAGGCTGGCTTTGTCCGGCCCACAAAGAACCCAACCTTGGGAGTGGTGGTCAGTGTGAGCCCACAACGAATGCTCACCCCGATCAAGTGCGATGCCTTCTGCTTTCAGGGCGACCTGCGCCCGTTCAAGATCGGTCACGTCATGCACCTTGGACAATGACAGGCGAAGCGCGACCTCATCGATCTGTTGCTCGGGATTGCGACGTTGTCTGCCGGTCTGAGTTTCAGTCACACAATCGTCTACGGTCTCAATGCTGTATCCACCAGAGAGAGCGCGCCATGCATCGATCCTATGCGCTTCGATAATGACGTTCGTATCGACCAATACTGTTCCGGTGTGCCGCGCCATATGTCGCTCAGAGCTCGACGGGGTGTGGGACCCCGTGGTCGTCGAAGAGCGTCGTCAATTCTTCGATGGGAAGATCGAGCAGATCGGACGCCTTCCGCATCGACACAAATCCTTGATCAACCGCAAGGCCAACGATTTCCATGAATGACGTAGAGAATAAGGGCGATGGTGCGGCTTGATCTAAATCTTTGCCATTGTTCCGTAACGCGGCTTCCGGGATCGCTCGCGCCGTCGCGGCCCCGAGGTGTTCAAGCGCAACCAGTCTCCATTTCAACGCTGATGAGGTCACTTGGAGTTGATCTGCCAGAGCGTTCAATGACCCTGTTAGATTGTCCTTGGAAAGATGCCGCCACTCCGCACAGTGCGCCAATTGATCACGTGGCATCAACACGGCTGAAGCAAAATTATTTGCGAGCTGCTCGACCCTGTTTTTGCTTGTCTCTTTAGAAGCCTCCGAATGTTCTGGAGGCATTACATCCCACGTTAGAATGTGAAAAAGTTCGTGGGCGAGATCAAAGTTCTGACGGCCAATAACCTCCTTTCGGTTGATCAGTACGACGTCGAGTTCAGGCAGGCGGCATGCGGCGCCCGATATTCCTTCGAACGTATCGACTCTGAGAACCAGAACGCCAAGTTCACGCTCCATGACGGTTGCGAGCCGTTTAGCAGGAACGTCGCCCAGCTTGAACTCGGCCACGAAACGATCTGCCGCCTCCATCGCGTCTTCAAACCGGGCCTGCCTTGTGAGACCGAGGGCGCGACGAAGCAGGGGAGACGGGCGCCCGACCTGTGGGGCCAAGACTCGAAAGGCAGCGATCCAACGGCCGGCGATCCTCTGATAGGCATTGAGCAGAGCTGAGGGGACATTGGTTTGTCGCCACGAGAATTGCCCCTCTCCAACCAGGCGGAACGGGTCGGTGAAGTACTCCAAGGGAGCATTGAGCTTATTGACGGCGAGCATCAACTCCTCCGCCGAAACCCGGCGTTCGCCGGTCTCGATGGCTGAGATGGTCTGCCGGTCCTTGAACCCGAAAATTTCTGCCAGATCGCTCTGCGAAAGCTTTCGCTCTTCGCGAAGCGCCTTGATTCTGGCGCCGATGTATTGTGTTGCCATGTGCGGCCTCCTCCGCAACATATAATCTTGCGAAATAGCATTTGCAAGATTTTCTTGCGAAACTCACTAATGCGGTGCGCCAAGTGTCTCCAAGACTCGAGCCGTGCCCGCTTCATCCTCGAAGTAACGATCGCCATCGCTGAGCGAGGAGCAGAACAAGTCAGCCAGGGCGATGCCAATCCGGCGCATATCTTCGTGGAAGAGATCAAGCTTCAGAGTTCGCCCGGCGCCGCGCCCAGCGTTGAACTCGACCTGAAAGCCCGCGAGCAGTGTATTGCCGGTCCGGACCGAGGGCTTGTGAATAGGATGGATCGTTCGGCCGTCACCGTGCGCGAGTGCATCGCGAAGCCATTTGAAGAAGTCCTCCGCCGTCGTGGCCTCGAAATCGGAGTTGATCGTGGCCCTCTCACCTTTTGGGCCCTCCTCCTGACGGTCCAAGTCTATCCGGGGAGCGACCAGTGAAAGACCCCATGGATCCTCTGTTATCAGCTTACCTCGCATTGCCTCTCGCACGTCGTGGGCAAGATGATCCGCTTGATTATTCCATCCGCCGCGTTGCCCAAGGTTGCCCGCGACCCATGCGCGGTTTTTGGTCCAAAGCAGCACGCTGCTGAACAGGGCAAAGGTCTGGGTGACGTTGAATGGTGTCTGCGGCGGCTCGTCGAGCATCGCCTTCAGGCGGTTCACGATGGCCCATTCGACATGCTCGTCAGCGATACCGCCCATCTGGAAACCCCCTCAGGTCGCGTGCTCTTCGCGTTCTTGTTCCTCGTCAACATCTTCGTTCGTCGGGGTCAGGCCCGCGGTGCGCTCGGCCTCGGTGCGTTTGGCGTTAAGGGCAAGGAGGCGTGCGAGGACTTCATCCATGAACTCCGAAGACCAGCAGAACCGGGTCTTGGTTTCCTTGCCTTCCTCGGAGTCCAGCTCGATGAAGTCGGGCCTCACGTTGCCGGCGAGATCATCCCAACTGTAGGCGCGGAGGACTGCGGCATCCAGTTCGGCGTGGAGCCTCCGTAGCGCAACTATGTCAGATGCTTTTTGCTTGCGGTCATGGAACCGATTGTAGGTCTTGGTGAGCCCCTCTTCACGGGCGATCATTATTTTGGCACGAAATTCATGATATGCTCGCCCGGCGTCCTTCAGAGCAGAGGACCTTTCCCAATCATTCGGCAGCGGAAAGGTTCGGAAGACTCTGAGGGGGTTGTAGGTCAAAGCATCTGAAGATCCGAAAGTGGTTCCGAACGTACTGCTCCAGGACTCGTGAACAGTTGACTGCAGGATCGCAAAAAACCCCATATTTTCAGATGCAAAAACAATGGCCTTATGAGAAAATACCTGATGCGCGTCCACAACCGATATCATGTGATGCATGGTCGCCGCCGCGCCGGTGGCGCAAACTCGGTTCAAGTGCGCGGTCGCCTTAAAAAGAGCCGGGGTATAGGTTCCATACTGCCACCAATAATCCCTGCGCCGCTCGGCTACAGAGTACCCGCCCAGCTTATCTCTTTTCGGCTTAACGGTGCGCTCAACGATGTCTAGAAGATCAGGCCAATTCTTCGCATTATCCAAGGATAAGTCCGCAAAATTTATAGCGTAGCGATTATGTAGATGTCTTGGATCATTCGATAATTCTCTCCCCCCAATAAATGGCATCAGTCGTTCTGAATTTCTCGGATCTTTGGAGATTATCGCTTTCATTTCGAGAACACTACCTGCGGTGTCCGGTCCACCATTCTCAGTAAAAATGAATCCAGTCCCGTATGTGTCGCTACCTCTAAAACAAAGCCCTTGATTGGCGATGAGTGGTTTCGGTTCCATTTCCACCTGCGTTGGGAGCAGCATCGAGTTGATTGCATCAACGCACTGTCCATCAATACGAGGCGGTGGTGCCGTTTCTGATTTTGCGACATGGACAACGCTTACGACGACATCTGCATCCCCTGGCCATCGAAATTTTCGTACAACGCGATATATCGTACAACCAGCTCCACAAATCTGCTTCAGTCCTGCATTCCGAGTATCGCCTTGGGCAACTGTGTTAGTAGCGATAAGGCCAAATGCCCCTCCATCGCGTAGGAGATCTATTGATCTGCGTAAAAAATGCGCAACTAAATTTACCCCTTTTCCTCCAGTATTTTTATGGGCAACTTTTAACCACTCTACATACGACCCGCCAAATGTAGGCCATATTTTTGCTCCCCCAAGGAATGGGGGATTTCCGACAATAGCGTCAAAACCTCCATTTTCTCGCCTGAACACTTCCGGGAACTCTGTTGCCCAATGAAAGGGGCTGACAGAAAACCCGCCTTGCCTCAGCTTTCGAGCGGAGTCTTCAAGCAGATCCCACCGAGCGGCGCGCCCTGAAAACCAGCTCTCTGCTTCCGCCAGCGCCTTCTCTCTAGCCTTCGGTTTGTCGGCCAAGAAGAATGCGGCAACCACGGCATCCCCTAACAACCGAACTGGCGATAGCCGCGCCTCAACATGCTTGTGCCGTTGTTCTTGGATGGCACGCATCGTGTCGTCCGGTGCTGACCGGATTTCGGCGCGGGCGCGGTCTGCTTCGGCTAGGCGCTCCGCAACCAGTGGCCGAAGGAGAGGCAAACCGGCTTTCGACACGTCCCAGTTCGCCGCTCCGATCTGCTCTGGCGTCAGGCCCACGAGGCTGTCTCCACATTTCAGCGCATGGTCGAGGAAGCTGAACTCGTGATCCTTCGCTAGCGTGGCCAGCCAGAGCGACAGACGTGCCAAATCTACCGCGCGTGCGTTTCGGTCCACCCCGTAAAGGCACCGCTGCGCGACCAAGCGGCGAGCATGAAGCTCCTCGTCCTCATCGGCCGGAATCATCGGTCGGGTCTCTGGCCACCGAGCCCAAGCGCCGACCAGGCGTGTGGCAATCGCACGACAGGCTTCGACCAAAAACGCACCAGACCCCATGGCGGGGTCACAGACCTTGAGATCGAGGATCTGCTCGGGCGTCGCATCCGGCCCCAGACGCGCGAATGCTGGTCCAAGCGCATGGGTGACGATCGGTGCAGTCAAGCTACGCGGCGTATAGTGGCTGCCAGTCCGACGGCGCTCGTCCGTCGGCTGTAAAATCGGGCTTCCGGCAGTCGCTACTACGTGCCGCGGTGAGCCGCGTTCATCGACGATGGAGTCCAGCGCTGCGGCCAACTCCTCTACCGTGCACGCATCTTCAAGCGACTCGGCTTGCTTGGGGGCAAGTGTGCGGGCGGCATTTTCCTTCAAATCCTTGACTCGATCTTTTCCCTCCTTGCTCAACAATTCGTCCAGGCGCACAAAGACCGGCGTCTTGTTATTCTTGCCTGCCTTGATGGCCAGCACGCGACAAGGCGCCCGCTCGACCGTGAAGCCCATGATCGTTTCGTACACCGAGCCGATTTGTTCGACGTCGAGGGTGCGGTAGGAGAGGCGTTCGCGGTCTTGGCCTCGCAGCTTGAGGGTCACAAGATTATCGAGAACTCGCAGGACTGCGCCATCGGAGATCTGCGGCGTGGGGCACTCTCCCCCAGCTTGATCGCGTCCCTCAAGAAACGGGTATTCTTCCGGGTCGAAGAACTTGCCGCCGCGCGCCTGAATGAAGCCAGTCTTGTGACCGCTGTGGATCAACCGGGCTAACGCCGTCAATTGACCCCAAGCTCCGCGGCGTTCGTCCATTGTATCGGGATGGAGGGCCGCCGCGTCGAGAAGCCTCGCGTAGAGCCCACGCACAGAATAGCTGGTTTCGTAAATCGCTCGGGCCCGGCTTCCTGGCAATGACGGCAGGAGGTTGCGATCCTCGGCATACAGAATGAAAACCAATCGCATCAGGACCGTCAACAGCCCGCCATAGAGATGGTCAGGGCAGTCAGTCGCCAGGCGCCGCGTCATTGTCGGTTCGGCTGCATCGAAGCCACGCAGCAATTCATGCAACGCTCCAAGAACCTGCCCGGCAAGTTCGGTGGAGACGGAGGCTTGTGCTTCGCGACTTTTGCTCAACAGGCTTGGAAGGCGGCGGTCCGCAGCGTCTGAAAATAGCCTGAACCTGTCCAGCAGCAGTTTGAGCCCGCCCAGCATTGGACGTCCGGCGACTGTTCCGAGAGGGCGAAGCGGAAAGGTAAGATGTCCTGATGTTTCGCCCTTGGGCGCGTAAACGATCCGGATTGAAGTATCAGATATCAAGACTCCAGCCCCCACGCCGGTTTCTCGAAGGAGGCGCTCGAAACGCTGATGCGGGGTCGCCTCCCACCCATCAACCTGCCGGCGATCATCAAGCCCGACACCGTGCCCCTCGATACCGACGAGAAGTTGCCACGGTTCGCGGTCCTCTCCGAGTTCGGCGACCGCCCATGTCGGGGTCAGCGTTGTGCCATGTTCCGGTAGACGTACTGACAGCTCGTGCGGCACTTCCGGGCCACCGGGCGCTCCATGAACATGGCAAGCTTCCCAACCCAGGACCTGTTCGGCGAACGCCCAAGGGTCAGCCAACGCTGGCAGTGCATCGTCTGACGTCAGAAGGTCAGCGACCGCGACGGTGTCGGCAGGCGTTTGATGAAGGGGGGAGAGGCCAAACTCCTTCAGCACGCCCGATGATACGACAAGCCCCACGGGCTGGACATGATCGATCCATTCGAGGTCGGGGTCTCGGGTAAGGTTGGATATAGCCATAATTATCCCGATACCGGCCAGAGATAGACCAAGCCGACCGGCTCAAGCCTGTGCGCGCGGACTTCGTAAGAGGCGCTCAACCTTTCCGGCTCGCCGCGGAGTTCATCCTCAAGCCGTACCAGGCGGGACTGCCAATGACGGCGATTCTCCTCTCGTTCGCGCCGCTCGCTGGGGTCCAGGTCTAGCGTGAGCTGGTGAGGGTCGAATTCGTCACTTGCCTTCTCGATTCTAGATTTTTGAGCGTTGAGGAGTTCGGATAGCGAGCGGGCTTCTTCCTTGCCGCGCTGGGCCAGTTCGACCTTCACGGTCGCGAGACGTTCGCTCGCGATTCGGTCCAACTCTGGGGTCAGATCGGCAATATCCTTCGCAGCTAGGCCCTTAATCCGCTCAGTGACGATATCTGACGCAGCACGCGCATGTCGCAATGCTTCGTCCAACTGAGCGAGGGTGGTTTGCTCACCGCTCTCACCCATCGGACGCAGAGCGACGCGCTCCCGGTTGGCCTCGGTCCAGATCGCTGTGACCGGAATGATTTCCTCGTGCAGGCGAGCCGCACCAGCACCATAGACTGCGAGCCGCCCTAGCAAAACAACGCGAGGCTGGGCGCCGGGGCCTTCAATCACAGAGAATCTTGACAGATCCGACTGAAACCCTTGGCTCAAAAAGCGAGACAGTAGGCGCCGGATTAGTCTGTGTTCGAGGTGAACATGCACCACGTTGGGCGCATCTCGTCCGTCGTCCAGAATTGGTGGTTCAAAGGAGATGGAGCGTACCGGGGCATTCTTCCGCCACTCGCCAATGCTCTCGCCTCGTTTACGGGGGCGTATCCTCAGGTCATCAAAGGCATCGTCCCATCCGGCGGTCGATGAAAATGCCGGGTCACCGGGGTTGAGGTCATACGTGGCTGTCTTGCCAACGTCCTTTCCGCGGCTGTCGTCGAGATTCAATCCCGCACGGGAGAGCGCGGCGGCGGCGACTCGCTTCAACTGATCTGGATCGACGCCTACGCGGACACGAGACCGCTCCAAGACTTTGCGGAGGTCGTCTTGTTCCGCCAAAAGCCGTTCGTGCCGGACCTTTTCCTCGTCGCCCATCTCAAACTGAGCGCGGGAAAACCGCTCGGCATCGTTCTCTTCAGAAATGGCGCGGGCTAGCGTCGCGCCACGGCCGCTCGCGATGCCCTCCTCGGCAAGCCTGCTGGCTATACGGTCTTCTATTACCCGCCCAGCTGAGCCCAATTCTTCCCGTATCGTTTCTGTCTTTCGAACGAGCGCATCGAGCACAATATCCGCTTCACGCTGGGGGTACCGGAAATACCTACAATGCACTTGCTTGGCGGGCTGTAGTTTGCGGTCGATCCGGCCATTCCGTTGTTCGAGTCTGGACGGGTTCCAGGGGAGATCAAAGTGCAGAAGGTCAGAGCAATGTGACTGCAGATTGATGCCTTCTCTCGCGGCATCCGTGCAGATCAGGATGCGCAAAGGTTCAACATCTGGGTCAGCATTGAACGTTCGCTTTACCTCTTCCCGCTTGTCTGACCCGGTGGCACCAGTGAAGACGCCAATCCGATCGTCGGCGCGGTCTGTTTCGCCAATGGCTTCACGGAGACGCCTTTCCAGCCAGCGTCTTGTGTCTTCCCACTCCGTGAAAATGATTAGCCTGCGCCGGTTCCATCTGCCTGCTTCCAGCATGTTCGCCTGAATCCATTCGGTCAGCCATCTGACGCGAGCGTCCGGACGGGTGGCGTGCTTTTCTGCGATCTTGAGCATTGCGTCGACAGCAGCCAGCTCGGCGTTTAGGTTGGCCGCAGTTGAATCGACGGTGCCGGCTGCAGTGGCGGCAATTGCGCCTTCTTCCTCATCGGCTGCGATTGCGGCTTCGGCGCTATCACCCTCCAGTCCAAGTTCCGCGCAGTCCTCCGCCGTAGTGGGCGCGATAAACGTCTTCGCTGCAGACGCGCGAGAAGCCAGCCCTTCGTCGGCTACTCTGCGCAATGTGTTGCGGTGAGTCCTGAGCGTCCGGCAAAAAGCCGCCGTTGACGACAGCAGCCTTTGTTGGAGGCCGACAAAGGCCAGCTTCGCGACAGACGCCTTTGACTTGGGAAGCTTTGCGATCCGTTCCATACGAAGTTCGCCATACGCTCCAAGCATTCGCGCGAGCTCGAGCTCAGGTTCGTTCTCCGGTAGCCCATCGATCACGACAGGTTCGATAATTCGCTCTGGAAATGCTTCGCCAATGCGTCGAAGGTCACCCTTGAGCCGACGAACCATCACCGGCTCCAAATCCCGAGGTCGGACATCTACGCCCCGTGTGAACCGCTGCGGATCAAGCATTTCGAGCAACGCAGAAAAGCTGTTGGGGTGCCCGTTGTGGGGGGTGGCTGTAAGGAACAGGCGGTGCTCAAATCGCTCCGAAAGATCGCGAACAGATTTCGTCAATTGGCTGGACACCGCGTAGCGCGAACCGGCGGAAGGAGCAGCATGGTGAGCCTCATCTAGGATGAGCAGGGCCTTTGCGCGAAATTCTCCGAGCGCATCTCGCAGCACGCTTGCGTAGGTTTCGTCAGTCAGTAGGCGATGCGATACGATGAATCTCGACCCTGTCATCCATGGGTTCACGGCAAACCCCCTGGTCCGGCGGAGCTCTCCGAGTCGTTCCCGGTCAATGATCTCGAAAGTCAGGCCGAACTTCGTCTCCAGCTCATCTTTCCATTGAATTGTCATCGATGGCGGCGCGGCAATCACGATGAAATCAACTCTCCGCCGAAGCAAGAGTTCGCGTGCAACGAGACCCGCTTCAATGGTTTTCCCCAAGCCGACGTCATCGGCGATCAGGAGGTTGACCCGCGGAAGACTAAGGGCCTTGCGCAGCGGAAGAAGCTGATAGGCATCGAGACGAATTCCGGCACGAAAAGGAGCCTGGAGCAGTTTCCTGTCTGCGGCTGTCACAGATTTCCAGCGGATGGCACGCAGATGAGCGGCGAGCACTTCGGCACTGTCCGGGTGGCCCTTGGCGATTTGGCTCCAGCTGTCTCCGTCGAGGACTTCCGCGCCAATTTCCGCATCCCAGAACACTTCCAGTTGATCACCTTGAGCGTCATCAGAGATGCATGACAAGTTCAAGGTGTTGAGATCACACTCGCTATTCGACTCTTCCACGAGCCAGGGTCTGCCGCGCACCTGAACGAATGCACCCGGTTGCGGAGAGGTCGCCGATTTTTGTTTTGTCATGCGGGTCGACCTCAGATCAAAATTGACACACCCGAAAGCGGCTTAGACGCAGACCGTTATCATGCGCGGGCTCGACCGAATAATGTCAACTCGCAAGGTTGTGCCGGGCAACTTTTTAACACCTTAGGCGGGAAGTGCCGGGTTCACCACAGGCGGTTGTTGCTTTGAGTCAGCTGCGAACCACGGTCGGGTGAGCGTGGGGTTGATCAACGGTTTCGCTTACAATGGAATAGAGTTGTCTACTCAATGTTCGAAGGTCGTTCCAAGAGGGGCAACACGATGTCAGATCGAGCGACTTCTCGATCACCCACGATAGGGCCTGTGGCTCTATTGCGAGGGTTCTTCCGCAAACATGCCGGTTCGAACTGACCGTTAGGGACTTAGATAGAAAGGGGTAGGAAGCGGTCGACGTAGGCCCAAGCGTCTGCGGCCAACAGTGCCATCGGACTAGCGGAGTGACTTGGTAATACCTCGGCAAAACCCAAAATACTGGGAAGACGTGGAAGCGCCTTGATCAACGACTGATGGTTTCCAACAATCTGAAAACAGAATTTTCGATAGCAACTGGATCGTCTTCATGGCCCATCTCTGGTTGCGCAATAAATTCTATCATTTGGTTTCCCCTAAGCTGCATCGCATTCGCGAGTTCTCGGGTTAGTTGTAGCGGCGCGCGGGTATCCTGCTCGCCGTGGACGAAATAGACGGGCGCGCGCATGGTGATTGGCTCTTCACCGCTCATTAGGGCATCAAATTGGGTTGTCAGTTGATCTCGTCGGATGTCGATTGTGAAATTCTGTGCAGCGCTACCCTGGGCAGTCAGCGCATCAAATCCTCCCTGGTAACCGGAAAAAGAGGCCCAGACGGTGACACCGTCGAGGCGTTGTTCCGGATTCCCGAAGACATTCGCGATGAGCGCCAGATATCCACCAAAGCTGGGCCCACCAAGAATTACCGCCTTATCGGGGTTTGCTCGGCTCGCTTCCGCGATCACTTCGTCGATATCGTGAACCATGTCTCGAACTGTCCAGTAGGGTTGGTCAACACCCTCTACCAGCCGCCCGAATCCCGCGCTTCCTCTATAGTTGACGGCATAAATTGTTGCGCCCAATTGCAGCAGCCTGGCCTGATAGGCAGACACCACCGGCCCGAAGTGAGCGCTCGGCCCCCCATGTACGTCAACGAATACTACGTTCGATAGAGGCGCCGTTGGCGCTAACGGAGGTGGGCGATGGATGTAGTGGTTCAGTGATACTGTGTCGGTCGGATGAGTGACGAACACAGTCGTCGTCGGTGCCGGGCCACAATCCGCCAACCGTTCTTCCTGTACGCGTCCATCGACGATATGCAGCTTTGATACTATCGCTTCGCCATTCTGCCGCCCTGATACAAGATAGGGGCCTGCCGATTGAGAAATGCTTATTCTATGGAGTCTCACATTTTCATTTTGAAGCCAGTTGGAGATGAGCTCGACATTGCTGATCGTACTGTCGCTTCCGACACCGACGAGTCTCAGCCAGGGGTCGAAAGTCGTATATCCGACGAGCTCCTGCTCTGAGGTCACAAGCGGCTCAATCACCGCTCCGGTCTCAGAAATTGTTTCAAACCCGGAGGCGGTAATCAACGCCACTGGGCGGTTTGGCAGGTCTTCGCCGTACCCAAAATGATCGAGACGCCCCAACTGGCCTTGGAATCGGACCAGCTGGCCTCTCCACGGGGAAGCTGACGCAGTATCAAGGACTGATAGGCCACGAGTATCGATCATGTGATGGCCGGTCAGATCATAAAGATCTGCTCGTTCGTTGACACCGTCGTGGAAGCGGACCACTGCGCCCTCCCAACCTGAGAGAACGTCGATTTGCGCTCCGCCAGGGAGCCAGAGGCTCCGACCTTCCTCAATCGCTCCGTCAACACCGGGAACAAGGAAGACGACCTCATAAAAGTTATCCAAGGTGATTTGAGGCGCGCCGCCAGTGGGGCTGGTGACCGTTGTCGTAGTGGTCTTGTACCGTAGATACGGCCAAGGTCCATTGGCGGGGGCCAAGCTCCAGTCCCGCATCAACTCGTCAGGTACAATCCCCTCCCAGTGGTCCATCGTCCACTGGGGCGTGCCATCTTGTAGCTGAATCTCCAGCCGGCCATCTGAAAACCGGACAATCCGCCTACCTCCGCTAAGGCTGACCACTCCGGTCACGCTGGAGGCGTCGGGTCTAATGCGACCATCTTCACCTTCAACAAATAGGTTATGCATTGAGTCGATAACAAGCAGTCTGCCTGCTGGGTCAAGACTCACGCTCCCGCCATCACACAAGACAGTTGACCGCATGAGGTCGACCTCTGGCGTCTTGCCTAGAGTAAGGGCGTCGCAGGATGTCGCGCTGACCGCTAAAGTTGCCACCAGCGCCCTCAACAAAAGTTTCATTCACCTTTTCTCGCCTCTTAACGCCAATCCGACGGAGATTCGCCCGGCGATGAGCTAGTCACGGGGGCAACGCTGAATCGCCAGTCGACCTTACGGTGGCAGCGTATCCAATAACGTCTCCAAGTACCGCTGTCATGTCGCCGGGGGCGTCCGACAAGTTGAGCAACCTTCTCAACATACGGCAGCAAACTTAACTGCCGGCGAGTTTTCGAATGTCCCTCCATTAAATCCATTCACTACTCAATGGTTTGCTCCAGTCGGGCTGCAGGTCGCTAAGCAGAAACTGAGATCAAATCGGGGGTTTGGATGCGACAGTTCTCGAGGGTCCTTGCTGGGGCGGGACGTTCCCGATGGAGCGAGTCAAGACACCTACGAAGGTTCGCGATTACGTTGAGAGGAGCATCTTGAAAAAGCTCCGGCAACCCAAGATTTTGTCGATAACTCCGTCGATGTCGGGGTTCGCTCTGAACCGGAATGTTTGGGACATGCCGCAAACGCTTCGGCGGCTAAAAACTTGGACCCAACTAAGGGGGCGACCGATCTATTCGCCGGTCGTGCTGGCTGAGATGTCAGCACGACCGGCGGATAGCTCACGCGTGTGGTACCTAGACCGGTACGACGCAGAGGTCAGCCGCCGTACGGTGCCTGCCCTGGTGCGTAGGGGACCCCACCTGCACCACCTGCCGAGGGCGCTGGCACACAAGTGGTAGTCACGTTCGTCGAGGTCTGCTGAACATCGCCAGTTGCCGTCGCCGTGCCGCTCACATTCGTCGTTGAAATTGGGGTGTTCACGGTGTTGCTACCTGACACTGTTCCGGTCACCCCTGCACCGGTCGTTGTCGTTGTGACGGTGGTGCTAATCCCTGAACCAGCGGGGCATTGGATGGCGCCAGCCTGCGCCGCGCCGATCTGCCCAGCCCCTGCATCACCATCGGCGCTGAAGCCGGAAGTGCCATTGTGTGTGCAATAAGCTGAGTAACACCCGCCACCCACTGCATCCAACTCCGCTATCGTCAAATTTCTCATAATTGCTCCCTTGCAACTTCTAAACAACGATAGGTAGCGTTTCCTATTAATATGAGGTTGTCAAATTGATTTATACATCTCAAAGGGGCTCGCAAAGAAGCACTTAACTTCCCGGTGGCGGCGCCTTGCCCGCAATCGTTTCCTAGGTGTTGGCTTCGGCGTCAAAATCAATCGACCGCGACTGACCGATTATTGGTTTGAGAGAATTGGTTCAAAAAGCCAACGCCAAACGGGGCGCTGGTCAACAATGATATCCGCTGATAGTGCCATCCCAGACTGCAGGGCTCTCACCCCCCCGTCGGCGGAGATGTATTGGTCTTCCAGCTGAACTTTAACCAAATATACTGGCGATCCGCCCGCAGGTGCAGACACAGTCTCAAACGGCTCGAGCGCATCGGTAGAAATCTGAGTGACTCGGCCCGCTATAGTGCCGAACCGTTGAAACGGAAAAGCCTCAACTCGCAATCTCACCACTTGTCCAGGTTCGATAAATCCAGCAGCGCTCGTGGGAACGTAAAGGTGCGCGATCAGCTCGGAAGATTGGGGTATGACGGCCATCAGCGGCCTGCTGTCGATTACCGTCATCCCTTCTGTCACCTGGGTGGATGAGATTTGGCCAGAAATCGGCGCTGTCAACACATAGCCCACCATCCGCGAAAGACTCTGTTTTGATTGCTCCAAGTCAAGAATTGTTGATCGAATCTGGGAGAGTTCGAGATCTCTGTGAGCCGGAAACAACTCCAGGGAATCCTCTGCTTCCTGGATTTGCGTCCGCAAGTTGCGGATGCCGCGCCGAACCCGCCGCAGGTCCGCTTGGGCAGTAATCCACTCCAATCGGCGTGCATCCATTGCCACTCTGGGGGCCAACCCCTGGTCCGAAAGTATCTGCCATCGCTCGATTTGCTGTTCAGCGATTGTAACACGTTCGGCCGCAAGCGTTTCCTCGCCAATCAGAGACGCAATTTCAATCTCAAGGTCGGAGATTGTATGTTGCCAATGTTCTGACTCGCCCTGAAGTAAGGTCGCCCGGGACAGAAGCTGCAACTCGGCTTCCTCAACTCTTTCCTGGAGGCGGGCCATCTGTGCGGTTGTTGAGGTCGGTGCTGTTTGGTTGGTTGTGTCGAGCGAGAGGCGCAGCAAGTCTTCGCCTGCTTGGACAAAATCACCATCCGCAACAAAAATCGTCGTGACCATGCCGCCCCGCGTAGCGTAGATCGACGCGATCCCTGCGGCAGGCGCTAAATATCCTGGCACCGTTGACTTGCGGGAGTATTCACTCATGCACAAAATCGCCCCCAAAACACATACCACTAGCGCGGCGCCAACAGTAAAGAACGAGAATGCTCGCGGTTGATTCAGAATGACGTCACCCATGCCTGGATGCACTCGTTCATCGATCACTTGCTGCCGAAAAAGCAACTCATTGCCCTCAATTGACGATAAATGAAAACTGCCCCATTACGTGCGGTATAAACCGTCGCACGCCAAGGTGTTTTTTCTCCTCGGGAGGTAATTTTTGCTCAACGAGATATTTTCTCATGGGCGTCTGCCCAATGTCCTGCAATCCGAAGGGTCGGAGTGTGGGCTCGCATGCTTAGCTATGATCGCGACAAAACACGGGCGCCGGACGACACTGCCTGAGTTGCGGGCGAAGTTTTCCTTGTCCCTAAAAGGCATGACTCTTTCACATCTAATCAAGTCTGCAGATTCAATCGGATTCGTGTCGCGTCCGGTTCGGTGCGAGTTGTCCGAACTAGGCCAGTTGCGCTTGCCCGCAATACTGCATTGGGACCTGAACCACTATGTGGTGTTGAGTAAATCTCTCAAAAATAGCTTTGTAATACATGATCCGGCAAAAGGAATTGTTACTCTAACACATTCCGAACTATCAAAACATTTCACCGGTGTGGCATTAGAGCTCACAACCTCTCCGACATTCGAGAAAAAAACCAATGTTGATATTCTAAAAATTCAAGATCTATGGTCACGAATTGAAGGATTTAGGGGAAGCATAATAAGATTATTCGTTTTGTCGGCTATATTGCAGATGTTTGCTCTTATCGCTCCATTAATTAATCAAATTGTTGTAGATGAGTCAATAACAAAAGGAGATATTAATTTATTGCAGGCAGTAATATTAGGATTCTCTATTCTCTTGGTGGCTCAAGTTTCCATCTCCGTTCTGAGAGGGTATATATCGATGTATTTGGGAAATTCGATGACATTTCAAATGGAATCGAATCTCTTTCGTCATTTGCTGAGACTGCCTGCGGAATTCTTCGAAAAACGCCACATCGGCGACATCGTAGCTCGGTTCGGTTCACTAGCACCCGTCCAGAATTTGCTCGCTTCTGGTGTAATGGGCGCTGCGCTAGACGGGCTAATGGCTATTGGGACCCTGGTGTTCATGCTTGTCTACGCTCCTCAGCTGACGTTCGTCGTTTTTGGGTTCCTGGCGATCTCATTCTTGGGGCAAATGCTCAGCTTCCCCTACATCAAAAGGCTAAGCGAGGAACGGATTCGTGCCTCCGCAGAATTGCAGTCCTATTTCCTCGAGACAATCCGATCCATTCGATCAATCAAGATGTTTGTGCGGGAGGAGCAGCGGCATGCGGGATGGCAAAATCATTTTGCCGGAGCGATGAATCTGGGGGTTCGGCTCACCCGCTTCGGAATCTTTTCTGGGGCTGGGAACAGTATTCTAAGCGGATCGGGGAACTTGTTGGTTCTCTATTTGGGGGCGCGCTCCGTGATCGCGGGCGAGATGACACTGGGAATGCTTTTTGCGTTCCAAGCCTACCGCGCATCCTTCGTCGCGTCGGTTACCGGGGTGGTGAACGTGTTTATGTCATGGCGCATGGTTGGTTTGCACCTGGAACGCTTGTCAGACATTGCGCGAGCGGATGCCGAAGAACCGGAGGGCAAAGTGGCCCTGCTTCCACACCGTTTGCGTGGCAATATCGTGATTGAAAACTTGAGATTTCGCTATGGCGATAACGAGCCCTGGGTCATTGATGGCTTGTCCATGACGGTAGGCGCCGGCGAACGTGTAGCCATAACCGGTCGATCCGGTGGTGGAAAGTCGACGCTAATGAAACTATTGCTGGGATTGTACCCGGTCGAGCAGGGCCGCATCCTGTACGATGGACGCTCCATTTCCCAATGGGGTAAACGTGCCGTTCGGACACAAATTGGTGTCGTTATGCAGGATGACCGATTGCTATCCGGTTCTTTGGCCGAGAACATTGCATTTTTTGACACTGAGATCAGTTTCGAACGTGTTGTCGTATGTGCCAAACTGGCAGCCATCCATGAAGAAATTGAGGCCATGCCAATGGGTTATCAAAGCCTGGTCGGTGACATGGGTTCCGCCTTGTCGGCGGGTCAGATACAGCGTTTGCTGCTGGCTCGAGCCCTCTATCCCGATCCGGCGATTCTCATGCTGGATGAGGGCACCGCGAACCTGGATAGTGAGAGTGAGCGGAGCATTGTAAATGCTCTTGAAAAATTGAACCTTACACAAATCATCATCGCTCATAGGGAACAGGCGATAGCCGGCGCGAATAGAACGCTAAATTTGATTGATGGTCGTTTCTCAGCCGCTCCAAGCCAACCAGATGAACCGTTCCCAATTAGCTGACCCATCGTGCTTGCTTTTGGTTCGTGCGACACCAACTTGGCGGGAAACACCGGCGTTGTTTAGTCGAAATCCTGTCTTATTGTTCGACCGTTTGCACAATGTTCGCGATCAATGTTCGAAGGTCGTTCCAAGAGGGGCAACACGATGTCTGATCGAGCGACTTCTCGATCATCACAAAAGGTTCCTGCAGCTCTATTGCTAGGGTTTTTCCGTATACGAGCCTGTTCGAACTGACGGTCAGGAGCAGGTTCCGACGCTCGGCATCACTCGCCTCCACATAGGCAGCATGGACCCGCTGCCACAGCTCAATGAAGGCGTGAATTCGCTCTTTCAGCTCGATTCTCCGATGTTCGAACTTCTCGCATTCTTGGCGGGCGTGGTTGACCTCGGACAGCAGGCGGTTTCGTCGAGCGTCGTAGGTTTCCCGATCAATCAAGCGCTCGATCAGGGCGTCGGTCAGGCGCTCCAGATGTGCCTCTCCCCGCGTGACCTGCGCTCTGAGCTGGCTGAGAACCGTCTGGGTTTCCTCGTGCCAGGCGGCGTCGGAAGTTGGCAGGTGCGGTTCGATGATTGCGGCGTCCTCCTTTGATAGCTGTAGGGGCAGCAGCCGTTCCCTGATGGTGTCATCGACCGCTTCCTCCCGGATGCTGACGCCCCGACACGTTTTGCTGTGGCAGCGGTAGTAAACATGCCCGCGTTGCCGCTCTCCGGTCAGCGTTCGCATGCACGTCGCGCATTGAAGCAGGCGCTTGAATTTGAACGCATGCTGTTCGGAACACACGTTCACCCGGCCATGCAGGATGTCCTGAACGCGGTCGAACAGGGTCTGCTCGATCAACGGTTCGTGACGCCCCGGAAAGACCTCTCCCGTTGTTCGGATCCGCATGATGCCGGTGTAGAAGGGGTTGTTGAGAAGCTCGGATATCCGATTGGCGAGAAGAGGCCGCCCGCCTCTGGATCGGAAGCCGCGACTCCGCAGCTCCTGGCTGAGGGTATCGAGCGTATAGCCGCCCGTGGAATAGAGCTTGAAGGCATCTCGGACGAAGGGCGCGCGCTCCGGATCGATCGTCTTGAGCTTGCCGCCGCCATTGTCGAGATATCCGACGGGCGAAGAGAGCGGATAGAGGCCCTGCTTCAATCGGCCATAAACACCTTTTCGGGTTTCTTCGCGGAGGTTGCGAACGTAGTCAGCCGCGACGACTGCCTGAATGTCCGCTGACAAGCGCCCGCCCCGCGATGCGAGGTCCAGGCTCTCCGTTACGAACTTCACTTCGATGCCGGCATCGAGCAATTCACCAAGATTGGCCCAGTCGCCCAGATTTCGGGCACCTCGATCAATCTTGTGTATCAGCACGCCGATGGCCTCTCCGGCTCTCAGACGGTCCAGCATGATGTTGAATTTCGTGCGACCCCGTTTGGCCGCCGTTTCCTGTTCTTCAAACCACTCGCTGATGACCAGGCTCTCGCGCGTCGCATAGCGATCTATCGCGTCTTTCTGTTCCTGGAGTGAGACGCCCTTTTGTCCCTGCCGAACCGTTGATACGCGTATGTATGCGAAATATTGGTTATTCATATTATATAGTTAGGTGGTATCCACTTTAGAATCCGGATGAGGTTTTGTCGAATCCTGTGGGCCCTGTCCGTCTCGTTTCGCTTCGAGAATCCGGCGCAAGAAGATGCCTCTGACGATTTCGGTGTATTGCCAAAAGCGGGCTTCCGCTTCGTCGGTCTCTGCCTCGGTCAGGTGCGTGAGCCGGTCACGCAAGGCTTGCAAGCGGGGTCTTTGATTGAGCGGTTGCGACATGAGCTCAGCATACGTTCGTCCGGCCCGTCAAACAGACTTGGCGACTTGCGAGCGATGCGAATGCCCACGTCTGCCCGAGTTCGCAGCCGCGCCGTAGGCTTGGCAGTATATGACTACAAAAAATCCTGACGCCCCAGGCGACAAGAAGGCGTCCCAGAAACAAGCAAAAACCATTGTCCCAGTCGTCTCATCCATCGGTGTGAATGGGGAGATGATCGAGCTGGTGTTCGATCCGCGAACCGAGCGGGCACAGCTCGCGATCTGGAATGGCCAGAAGGCCCAGGTCATCGACAGCTACACGCCGGACAACCGAACCCGGATGGTGCCGCTCGCAAGCGCGGGGGCGTTGGTCGAACACAACGTGACCCATTTTGCCTCCGGACCGATGGAGTATGGCGATACGAGCGATCTGGTCGATGCCATCCGGTCCTACGTCCACCGCTATGTGGACGTGTCGGAGGCATTTGAGCGCCTGGCGGTGAGCTATGTGCTGCTCACCTGGGTCTATGACCGCTTCAATGAGCTGCCATACCTTCGCCGGCGCGGCGACTACGGGACCGGCAAGACGCGGCTTCTTACCGTGGTAGGGGAGATTTGTTACAAGGCGATCTTTGCCGGAGGCGCCTCAACGTCATCGCCGGTTTTTCACCTGATCGATCTGATCGGCGGAACGCTCGTGATCGACGAGGCGGATTTTCGCTTTTCCGACGAAAGCGCGTTGATCGCCAAGATCCTTAATGCGGGCAATGTGAAGGGCTATCCCGTACTGCGCAGCGAGAGCGTCAACGGCAAGGAGTTCCGGCCTCGTGCGTTCAAGGTGTTTGGGCCAAAGATCATCGGCATGCGCGGTCGATATGACGACCCAGCGCTTGAAAGCCGTTTCCTCACCGAGACCAGCTCAAATCCGTCCCAACGCAAAGACATGCCCATAAATCTGCCGGTCGAACAGAAAGCGGAAGCGGCGATCTTGCGCGACAAGCTGCTGATGTACCGGTTCAAGAATTTCTCACGCCTTGGAGCGCCCGAACGGATCGACACCACCAAGTTCGATATCGAACCGCGCATGCATCAAATCCTCGCCCCCCTGCTGTCGGTTGCCGATAACGAGACCGACAAGGCTTCGATCCTTGCTCATGCATCTGCGGCTCAGGATGCGCTCACCGATGCCAGGGGGCAGACGGTTGAGGCCGAAGTGCTCACCGTCATCAAAAAGCTCATGACCATGGAGGGCAGCGCGGGCGTTGCGATGCAGGATATCGCGGCCATGCACGGCAAAGCCTATCTGGACGGGACAAGCCGGCCACTTGCCGCCAGGGCGATGGGGCACATCATCCGCACCAAACTCAATTTGAAGACCCGCAAGAGCCATGGCGTGTTTGTGGTGCCCAAGACGCAACACAATGAGCTGGACCGCCTCTACGGGCGCTACGGCGTGTCTGACGAGGATGTGGCGCATCTCTCAGACATCCTCGGCGAAACCCTCCGCGTAGAGTTTGGGGATGTCGGGGGACATCTCAGAGCACCTGAGAGGCAGGACGCCGCCAGTTGTTGATCGGCGCGGTTGGGCTGCAGTCCACGCCGGGCGTCCAGGACGACATCCCCCAACGTCCCCAATCACCCCAGCCGCAAACTTGCGCGATCTGCAAATGCCCACGTCTTCAGCTTTGGTCCCGATTTGCCAAAATGGAGAGGCGCAGGAGGTGACGCTCTTGCGTATCTGAATAGCCGATTTTCAGTCGGACATGCCGGTCTCTCGGTGTTGTCCGCCGGCATCGAGTGTCGATGTCGGCGACGCCATACGGAGAGACGATTATGGACGTGACCCAAGACTGCCGGACCTGCACCATCCGCGAACTCAACGATACCCTTCGCACGAAGGGAGAGGGTGGGCAGATCCTCATCACTCGAGGTCTGAAGGAGAAAGACGAGGAGTTCATCAGAGCAGCGCTCCAACGGTTGCGTGAGTTCGACCACTTCACACCGGAGAACGATCCCTATGGGGATCATGACTTCGGGCGGTTCGTTCTCGCGGGCGAACCCATTCTCTGGAAGATCGACTATTACGACGAAAGCCGCATGTTCGGGTCTGACGACCCGTCCAATCCGGCAAGAACAACCCGCGTGCTCACCTTGATGCTCGCAGATGAATACTAGTTCTTTTGGCTCCGCTTCGGCGGGGCCTTTTTTTTGATCGCGCGACTGGCAGCGCGTGCGAACGCCCACGTCTTCGCCCCACATGGTGCCGGACGTAGACTGCACCGATGCACCGCCCGCTCAAACCACGTGTTCAGCGCTTCGCCCGCATTCGTCACCGCGACGATGATCGCATCTTCGGCATCAAGCATGCCGACCGTATGAGCCACATCTACATTGTCGGCAAGACCGGCACGGGCAAGACCACGCTGATCCACACACTAATGGGAAGTGATATCCGAGCGCGGCAAGGATGCGCGCTTCTCGACCCTCATGGCGATCTGGCCGAGCGGGTCTATAGCCAGGCCAACAAGCGGCAGAAAAAGCGGATCGTCTATGTCGATCCTGCCTCGCCAGCCTGCACCATCTCCTACAATCCGCTGACCCGAACCTCTCCAGCTCTCCGCCCGCTCGTGGCGGCTGGGCTGCTCGATGTGTTCCGGATGATGTGGAGCGATGCCTGGGGCTCGCGAATGGAGCATGTGCTTCGCAATGCGCTTCTGGCCCTGATGGATCAACCGCAGGCGACGCTGCCCGATATCCTGCTGCTTCTGACGAGCGACGCCTTCCGGGAAAGGGCCGTGGTCAATATCCAAAATGCGCAGGTGAAGCGTTACTGGCGCGATGAGTTTCCCAGTTATGCCAAACGGTATCGCGGGGATGCGATTGCGCCGATCCAGTCCAAGGTCGGTGCCTTGCTCGCCGATCCGCGCCTCTATCGCTTCTTCACTAGGTGTGACAATCCGCTGCGACTTCGTTCGATCATGGATGGCGGCCAGGTCTTGATCGTCAATCTCTCCAAGGGGCGATTGGGCGGTGACAGCTCTCGATTGGTCGGCGGCGTTCTGACCACCATGCTTTCGCTGGCCGCGTTCTCGCGTGCCGATATTCCGGAGGCGAAGCGGCGCCCCTTCTTCATCTATATCGACGAGTTTCAGACCTTCACCACGCTAGCGGTGGCCGAGATGTTGGCGGAATTGCGCAAGACCGGCGTGGCTATGGTGATGGCTCACCAGTTCCTGCAGCAGATCGATCTCTCGGTTCGGCATGCCGTCCTGGGCAATGCCGGCACGCTGATATCATTCCGAACTGGTGCGGAAGATGCCGTCTACCTGTCCAAGGAGTTCGAGCCGAAATTCTCGCGCCTTGATATGATCAATTTGCCCAACCACCATATCTATTTGCGGCTGATGATCGACGGAGCTCCGAGCAACCCGTTCAGCGCGGTGACGATCACCCCGGACGACGAGCTCAAGAGACACTTGAAGCGCAGATTCTGAGCACGCCAAATTCAGAGTCGACTGGCACTGTGGCCTGGCAACTAAACTTCAACTGGGTGCGTTGTCAGAGTAGGCGATGGGGGTAAGAATTCTACGGTTGAATATCTAATTGTATGATACACTTTAGGTAGCAGTAACGGAGCGCTTTATGACGACGATCCCAAGAAAATGGTCCAAGCCGAAAATTGCCAAAATGTATGAGGCGTTTAGTGCGGTTGCCGATGGACGTATAACGATGCTGGACGATCAAACGGCTTCTGTTGCGTCATCCGATCGGTCGAAAAGCTATACGGTGAATTGGGATGTTATTGGGGGAGCGTATGGCTCAAATGACAATGCATCCCATTTCGTCGGATATATTGGTTATCCGGTCATCGCCGTTCTAATCGAACAAGGAAAGATATCTGTCGATAGAGAGCTGGTGAATTGCCTTAAGGGGGTAAATTGGAACGCGCTCAACAAGCGCCATAAACGGGACTATGACGCGGCTATCGAAGAGGTCCTCGAAGAGGTCGCTCGCGGCAATGTCGACCCAGAGGAGGTCCGCAGTGAAGCGAAACGCGCCTTTGATGAGCTCTTGGTTCTTGATATCGGTCGCATCAGCTCGACTTCACGGCCCGTTCGGTAATAGGGAAATTTTGTGTCCCGACACCCACACTCCAAAGCCCGCCGATTGCGTGGGTTTATAGCCTCATCTTCGTCTGATCTCCCCTTGGCTGAAGCGCTTCAATCCAATCTCGGGAGTGAGTTCGAAACGACTGTTTGGCGACAGGATGTGTTCGGCGCTTCCACCTACCCATTTCCTGTACTGATTGAATTAGCCTCGAGCTTCGACTTCGCAATTTTCATTTTGACAAATGAATCTCAGATGAAAGACGCAAGGTGGATGCCAAACCAAAACGTTATACTTGAACTTGGAGCATTTTCACATGCGGTAGGGCACGATCGAGTATTTGCCGTGGTGCCGGAGGACTTCAAGGAGTCATTGGTGCTACCAACGGACTTGAACGGATTTACCCTAGTTCCATACGATTCTGCTCGATCAGATGGCAACCACAGCGCAGCGGTTGGGCCGGCTGGACGCAGCGTTCGCAATTCCCTGCGCACGCTTGAAAGTTCGCGGTCGCGGTCAGACACAGTACAGGTAGACCTCTTCCCAAACCTCCAGCCAAAGTTCGATAAGTTGATCCGAACCACCAGGACACTTGCAACGTCATTCGTTCACTCGCGCCGTTGGCGTGGCGACCACGGTCGCGATATTAAAGCGCGTCTTGAGCACCGAGAATTGAGCTTGACCGCATTCGTGCCCGATCCGCAAAACGAAATCCTGATGGATGACTTCGCGCGTCGTTTCGATGACGGAAAAGCGATCCCAGCGATGATCGGGGACACTATTGAATGGTTGAGTGGCCTAATCGGCGACGGGAATGCGGTCGAAGTGTTACTATTTCCGAGAGTGCTTCCGTATTCAGTCTACCGCTTTGATGATGTGGCCCTGGTTGCTCTATATCCGATGGCAAGTGAAAGAAGGCCGTCGCCTACCTTTACAGCAAAACCTGGAACATTAACCTGGAATTTCATTGAAGAAGATCTAACGGCTTTGCGAAAGGATTGTCGGTCACTCTGACTCCATGGAAGTAACTTATGTGAATATCCAAGCCGAAGAGGTCTTGGGCAACAACGAAGTGCAATCGCGTTTCCGGATAGACCTATAAGGTCCCATTTGTGTCAATGATTGAACACTTTGGGGTAGATGGTCCCCACATTATGCACGCACGTCAAGAGTAAAGTTGGACGGATGGTCCAGACGTGCGGAGCGCATTTTATCTTTATGATATTCGACACTCAGGGTCGCCGAAAATACCTTACGCCGAAGGAGCGTGAGCACTTCATTCGTGCCAGCTCTTTTCTCCCACCCGATGAAGAAGCGTTCTGCTTGATGCTCGCGTTTTCCGGTTGCCGGATCAGCGAAGCATTGCAGTTTACCGCCGACCGGATCGATTTCGAGATGCGAGCGGTCGTTATCCTCTGCCTCAAGAAGCGCCGAGAGGAGCCGGTATACCGGGCGGTGCCCTTTCCCGATTGGGTGCTGGCAAAGTTGAAACTCCATAGCCGATCTCTGAGGGCGTCAGAACGCCTCTGGCCATGGAGCCGCGGCAAGGGCTGGCTGGTCATCAAACGTGTGATGTCATCGTTGCGCCTCTCTGGCGCACACGCCTGCCCCAAAGGGCTTCGCCATGGGTTCGGCGTCGCAGCGGTTCAAAGCGGAATCCCGCTCAATCTTCTCCAGCGGTGGCTCGGTCACGAGAAGCTTGAAACGACGGCGATCTACGCCAACGCCATCGGTGCCGAGGAGCGCAAGATCGCGCGCCGGATGTGGCGGGGAACAGAGCCGCGCGAAGCCGCCTGACGTTGAACGGTCTACCCCAAAGTGTTCAACGCAGGGGAAACCTCATGAATGACAGTCTTTCGCTCAATCGGCGCATCTTGCGGCCGCTGCTCCTGGCATCCGTCATGGTGCCGCTCTCAGGCTGTATCGCTGCAGCGCCGGCCCTGATGATGGCCGCTTCGGGGATTGCCGTCGCAACCAGCGTGTTCGGTGGCTACAAGGTCTACCAGTCAGCCACGGGCGGCGATATCGCGATTGAGCTTGGAAACGAGCAGATCGACCACGGCGCAACGGCAGCCATGCACTCCGCGCAGACCATGGCGTTTTGGGCCGCGCCAGACCGGACCCTGATTGAGGCTGCCCAGATTGCGGAAGCCGAGTTGTCGATTGGCACGATTGTCTCCCCAGCGACTACGTCGGCGCGGGCTCAGGCCCTGGGCCTGCCCATCGACCTTGCGCAAATGACCCGCCGCGAGCGCCAGGAGTCCTTTGCGAGTGCCAGCGCCGCTCTGCCAGCCGACTTGATCGTCGGCTTGGTCCAGCTCGGCGTGGAGGTGGACTCCAGTGCGTTCTCACTGCGTCGGCCGACACTCACACGAAACTACCAGATCATCCTCTATCAGCGCGGTGTCGGTGAAATCTGGACCACTGATCTAGCAGCGCAGGTCGGCATGGGCGGCAATGTGCCGAGCAATCCCGAAGTTGAGGCCGTTGTAGGTCAGGCCATCATCGACCGACTCCGCGACATTGCCACCGGCAACACAAGCCGTGAGCCGGGCTCTTGAACCATCCCGTGGGCGAGCCGTCTCCGTTGCTCCCAACGTCGCTGCGTCTTCACCGCGAGGCTCGGCAGAGCACAAGATTCCAAATTGATTTTCCAACCGCCCAATCGGGCATTTGATCGAGGAAATTTCTCATGAACAAGCAATCCGCATCTGGTCTCGCAATCGCGGGCTTTGTCGTGCTCATTCTCTCTGTGTTCATCCCGGTTTATGGCTTGCACATTGGCGGGTTGGCACTGGGCTTGGTGGCGATTGGCGCCTTCGCCGGCGAACGTCTTTTTACCATCCTGACCGTGACGGTTTCCGCGGTGAAGGTGTGGTTCCTGAGCCCAACCTTTCAACTCGTGTCCAGGGGCGACGAGGGCTCCACTTTCATCGCGCTCGCGGTGGTCGTTCACGCCATCCCGCTCGTTGCGCTCTTCATCGCCTCACGGCGCGAAAGTGGTGAGGAAGATACGTCCTCCAACAGCACCGGCATGCCTCGTGGCAAATGACCCACTTTTCGCGCATGCGCTTAGCATCTATTTTCATATCTATGCCCTCCACTCGAAGCGAGACTTCCTGTGGGGCAGTGCAAGCACAGAGACCGGATGGCAGGCGATGGACAGGCTTGATCAACAGGTAGGTTTCCAAATTCGGCTCCACCGCTCTCTTAAGGGTGTCCGGCAGGTAGAGTTGGCCAGTGAGATCGGCCTCAAGACCGAGCAGCTCGCCGCCATTGAAGATGGAAGATGGCGCGCCGGGGCGTCCAATCTCTTCCAGATCGGCAGAGCTCTGCGCATCCCGGTCTCAAGCTTCTTCGCGGGCAGCGAGCGTGTCTGACTGGCGCCTTGATCTGGTAGCGGCAGGACACCCTGCCATTCCTCCAGTCGGTGACGGCCACTCCAGAAGGGGAGTGAAGTGAACACCCCAGGGGCAGGTTTTCGTATTAGACTCGCCAAAGTTGTTTTCTTCCTGTAACTCGCTTTCAAAGGGAATGCAGCTGGGAGGACATCGTGCATCTCAAACTTCGCCGCAGCCAGAAACCCAGTTTGACCGGAAATCCGATTTTCATCCTCGACGTGATGGCGGAACTGACCGAGGAAGAGTCCGGTCTGGTCAAGAAATACAAACTCCAAAAAGAGCAGGTCTACTGGAGCGCCAAAGCGCAAGAGAACCAGGCTCATTCGCAAGGTGCTCTTGGCGGGCTTGCGAGCTTTGTGGCTGACCGGGCGCTCAAGCGCATTTTCACCTTGGGTGATCTCGTCAACGGTCAGCATATCGAGTGCAAGGATCTCGCGGAGCTGGTCGCTGCCGAAGCGCAGGTCCATGAGGCCTGTCAAAATCTCCGTCGCTATCTCGATATCGCGAGATCATTCGACGGGTCGGAAGTCGTCGTCGAGGTGGTCGCCGCCTAAAGGCGATGAGTGAAGATTTTTTCTCCTCGATTGGACGGTTGTGGCGAGAGGCGGCCCAAGCGCCGCTCTCGCTGGCACCGGACGTAAGCGTCGGGCGTGGCCTGTTCTCGAACTGGTTCCTGACTGAGCGTGAGCGCGAGGTCGAGGAGCTGGTCCAGCTGCACGCGCGCGTGCAGGCGATGCACGACACGTCCAAGCTTGTCGAACCGGATGCCCGCTCGGACGCCGTAGCGACCATTCTGACCGATGTATTTCGCCAGAGTTCCGCTGATTATGATCGCGACTATCTGGACGCGCTTTACGATCCGCTCGCCGAACTCGTGATTGAGGAATTCATCTGGTTCCCGCGATACGACGATGGCGCCATCGCTCGGCTTGAAATGCAGGTTCGCGTCGATCTGCGTGAGTACCTGCTACGCAAGGAACGCTTCTACGCCGATTTTGACACCGCCTATCCGGCTGGATTGCGCATCCTCGCGGAACTGTCCGCGAGCCTGCTCGACGATGTCGTCAGCGATGGCCAGGTTGAGTCGAGCGACGAGGACCACGCACTCCAACTCACCATGGCGATAGCGTCCATCGTCGATGATGTGCCGGCTGTGATCGACCGGACGGTGAATTCATTTTGCCATGAACGCTCCGAGGTCTGGAAACAGGAGCTGTTCGTTCCGGTCCGTCGGCAGCTCATGCGTAATCTCTTGATTGCGTCGGGCGTCAATCCCGATGGCCCGCCCTCATCGCGACCTTTCGTCTGGGCGCGGGATGCGAAAAAAGCCTCGCCGTCAGAGTTGGTGGAGACATACCTGCAATACACGCCCCTGCAGGGGATGCTCGATGCTTCCATTCCGATCACGATTCCGGATTCCGTGCGCTCCGAACACGCCCTCATCGTCGGCGGCTCGGGGCACGGAAAATCACAGCTTCTGCTGCGCCTGATCCATCATGGCCTGACTCATGACGGGGACCGCCCGCCGGGCGTTATCATCATTGATAGCCAGGGCGATCTCATCCACACCATCTCACGGCTTGCGCTTTTTGAACCCGATCTCGCTGGCTCCCTCGCTGACCGGCTCATTCTCATCGATCCGGCCGATGTGGAGTTTCCGGTCGCACTCAATATCTTTGCCTTCGACCAGTCTCGTCTGAAAAACTATGGTCGTGCTGATCGGGAACGCGTGCTCAATTCGGTGATCGATCTCTATGAGTACTTCTTTTCGGCCCTGCTCGGTGCGGAGCTGACCCAAAAACAGGGCGTCGTCTTTCGCTATCTGGCGCGGCTGATGTTGGTGATACCCGACGCCACGGTACAAACGCTCCGTGAGCTGATGGAGGACGGCAAACCCTTCAAGAAATACATGGCTGAGCTGGACGGCTCGGCGAAGCGTTTCTTCAAGACCGAATTCTTCTCGCCCGGATTTTCCGCCACCAAGAAACAGATATTGCGCCGCCTTTGGGGTGTTCTGGCCAATCCGGTATTCGAGCGGATGTTCTCTCATCCCGAAAACCGCATCGACATTTTCGAAGCGATGAACGAGGGCAAGATCATCCTCATCAACACCGCCAAGGACCTGCTCAAGGCAGAGGGGTGTTCGATCTTTGGCCGCTTCTTTATCGCCAAGATCGCCCAAGCGGCGCTGGAGCGTGCAACCATCCCGGAGGATGAGCGCCGCCCGACCTATGTCTATATCGACGAGGCACACGACTATTTCGACGATACGCTGGAACAGTTGTTCAATCAGGCGCGCAAGTATCGCGTCGGGCTCCACATTGCGGCTCAACACCTGGAGCAGATGCCCGTGCGCCTTCGGTCCACGGTGATGGCATCGACCTCACTCAAATTCGCCGGAGGGGTCTCGGCCAAGGACGCGCGTGCCCTGGCGGATGACATGCGGACCGATCCCGATTTTCTTCGCTCAATGCGGAAGCGCCGTGGGCGCTCCGAATTTGCCGCCTTCGTTAAAAACCGGACGGCCTCGGCGCTGCGGATCAATGTCGAGCTGGGCCAGGTCAACGCGATGCCATCTCTTGATGACGATCAGTTTCAGGAACTCATCGACCGAAACCGCGCCAAATATTGCGCACCGATCGAGGAGGTTGAGGCAATCATCTCGGCGGGGGATAGCGACGATGCCGATCCGATGTCATCGAATGATGAACCGGGTCCGCGGCCTCAGCCTCCCGGCAGAGGATCAAGCCCACCGCGCACGGACGCGCCACCACGTCAGCCGGTTGCGGCGGCGGTCCCTGAGGGGAGCCCCTCGACACCTGAGGCGACGGACCCGGAAGATGTCCGGGTTACCCGCAAGGACGAGATTGATCGCTATGTGGCTGGCGTTGGAGGCCGCCGGCATACCCAGCTTCAGCAATTGGTCCGCAAGCTGGCACAGGAGCGCAATTTCAAAGCAACGATTGAACTGTCCGTGCTGAACGGTGCGGGAAGCGTCGATGTCGCGCTGGAGCACGAGAAATTGAGAATTGCCGTCGAAATTTCGCATTCGACGGACGCCGCTCATGAACAGGGCAATGTGGAGAAATGCTTTCGTGCCGGGTTTGATGAAGTCTTCCTCGTCATCTCGGAAAAAGACCGACGCGTGCGCTACCGTCAGCAGATCGAAGCCGAGTTGGACGCCAGCCTCGCAGCGAAGTTCTTTGTCTTTGGCCCCGAAGAAATAGCGGCTGCTTTGGACGCGCGTGCCGCCCTGCTATCGACGTCCCAGAATGTCGTCAGGGGATGGAATGTCACCACGAATTTCCGACCGGTTTCGGAGAACGATGCCCGCTTCAAACGGGACACGATAGCGAGGATCATCGCCCAGTCGGCAAGTCGGTCCACCGACGATGATTAGTTTCGGGCCTCGAAGGTGAGAGGCGTCATCGAGGCTGCCCCGGCAATCAGCCGCAATAAGCGGGTCCACTCCAGCCGGAATATGCCCTAGGAGAAGGCAGGCCAATGAGTGGAGGGGAATCAGCCGTGGAAACAACGGGACAACGCTGCGCCTGGGTCAACAGCCCCGATCCGATCTACGCCGAGTATCACGACACCGAATGGGGTGTACCCGAATATGATAGCCGGGCGCTCTGGGAAAAGCTGATGCTTGACGGCTTTCAGGCCGGGCTGGCGTGGATCACCATATTGCGCAAGCGCGAGACTATGCGCGAAGCCTTCCACGGTTTCGACCCGGAAATCATCGCACGCTACACCGACGCTGACCGCGCTCGCTTGCTCGCCGATCCGGGCATTATTCGCTCGAAGCTGAAAGTCGAGGCGGCGATCACCAATGCGCAGGCCTATCTGGATATGCGTGAGGCGGGCGAGGATTTCTCGGACTATCTCTGGGGCTTCGTGGGCGGCGCGCCGGTGCAAAACGCCTTCACCGACCTATCCGGTCTGCCGACACAAACGCCGGTCAGTCACACCCTGTCGAAAGACCTCAAGAAGCGCGGCTTCAAGTTCGTCGGCCCGGTAATTGTGTACGCTTTCATGGAGGCGGTTGGGCTGGTCAACGACCACGAAATTTCCTGCCCGAGGTATGCGGACGTGATGGCGTTGAGCGCGGTCAGTCGGTAACGCGACCCGTCTACGCGCAGATATGTCCCTCAATCCGTGACCGCATGCTGCGGCTGGGCCGGACACCCCGCTCCCACATCCGGACGGAGCTCTCGGCACAATTCAGCGATTTCGACAGCTGCAGCTGAGACCAGCCACGCAGCTTTCGGAACCGCGCCAACCTCTGGGAAAACGACCCGGCTTCCAGCCAGTCATCATCGCCGAGAAATTCAACAATCGCCGGGACATGTTTCGCACTCGGTGGATGCTCGGCTCCTTCCCATCGACGGATGATGGCCGGGGTGACACCAATCATTTTCGCCACCTCGACCTTTGTCAGGCGCAATTCACGCCTGCGGTGATAGAGGCGTGCAGGCAGGCCATCGCTGGGCACCTTTGCAGGCAGGGCTCTGGCGGCAATGAAGGTCATCGCGCGATTGAGGAAAAAGGGTACGCAGCCCACCGCCTCCATGAAGGCATACACAATCACAGGCCCGACAAATTTGAAGCCGCGCTTCTTGAGGTCTTTCGAGAGGGCGGTGCTGAGTTCGGTATGGGTCGGCAGGCCGCTCTCGCGGGTGTAGGTGTTCTGGATCGGGGCGCCGCCGACATGGGACCAGAGATAGTCGGAGAAATCTGTGCCGGCTTCGCGCATCTCAAGGTAGGCGCGGGCATTGCCGATGGCGGCCTGGATCTTGGCGTTGGAGCGGATGATGCCGGGATTGGCCATCAGGCGGGCGTGGTCGGCCTCGGTATAGCGGGCGATGATCTCCGGATCGAAACCGTGGAAGGCTTCGCGCAGGGTCTCGCGCTTGCGTAAAATGGTGATCCAGGCGAGGCCGGCCTGGAAGCCGTCGAGCATCAGTTTTTCCCACAGGGCGCGGCTATCATATTCAGGCACACCCCATTCAGTGTCGTGATACTCGGCATAGAGGGCGTCATTGCCGCTCACCCAGCGGCAGCGCTGCCCGCTCATGTCACCTTTTCCGCTGGCGCCTCGGGACGCAGAGTATCGGGCAGGGCGATGCGGGCAGGCTGGTCTGCCGCTTGCGGGGCTTCGCTGGCAGAATCGAGCTTGTCGAGGCGGATGAGGGCGATGGCGTGATGGCCATGGGCCGAGGTGATTTCGCCGAGCGTGGTGGTGCCCGCGGTGATGGGCGTGCCAGCCGGCGGAGCGTCGCTGTCAAAGCTGACGGCCAGCGAGCGCTTGCGGATCGTGCCGCGGCGCTTCATGCGCGAGACGACTTCCTGACCGATGAAACAGCCTTTTTTCCAGCCAATCCCGCCATAGACGTCCAGATTGACATCAGTGGGGAAGACGCCGGCCTCGTTATAGTCGCGGCCGAAAGCGGGAATACCGTGCTCGATTTCCAGCGCATCGAGCGAGATGGCGTCGCCCGCCTCCTCGCCGATGCCGCGATGGACACCTTCGCCAAAGCGTGGATCGGGTGCGGAGCCCTCAAAGGGCTGCTCGCTCCAGAGCGCCGCGAGATCGGTATTGATCACGATCTCGGCCTTGGCGCGCAGCTTGAACATGGAGAGGCGCTTGGCGAAGGCTTCGGCGGCGCTGGCGGGCACGTCGAGCCAGACCGTGTCGCCATCGGCCATCATCAGGAAATCGACCGCCAGCTTGCCCTGCGGCGTGAGCAGGGCGCCGGGCCGGCATTGCCCGGCCTCGAGGCGCTCGACATCGGCGGTGATCACGCGCTGCAGGAGGGCGCGAGCCTCGGGGCCGGAGACGGAGAGAATGGTGCGGGCGGGGGCGGTGTGGATGCGGGGGGCTGAAGTTTCCATCCCCCACCTATCGCATTGCCTTGATTGCTGGCCAAGTGGGGTGATGCGCGGTATTTGCGCGAGCATGCAACGTGTCCTCCTTATCACCTCGACGCGGATCGGTGATGCCATCATCAACTCCGGCGTGCTGCGCTATCTGGTCGAGACCCGGCCCGAGGCGCATTTCACGATTGCCTGTGGTCCGCTGGCAGCGCCGCTCTTTGCCGCCGTGCCGCGGCTCGAGCGCGTTATCGTGATGAGCAAGAAGAAGGCGGGCGCCCACTGGTTTGACCTCTGGCGCGAAACGGTTGGCCATAGCTGGGATCTGGTGGTGGATCTGCGCTGTTCGGCGACCGCCTGGGCGCTGCTGGCGCGCGAGCGCCGCATACTCAGCCAGTCTGATGCCCCGATCCACAAGGTCGCCGAGGCGGCGAGCGTGCTGCGGATCGACAGCGTGCCGGACCCGAAAATCTATCTTTCTGACGAGTCAGTCGCTGCGGCTGAAGCGCTGCTGCCGACGGGCTCGCCCGTGCTGGCGATCTGCCCCTCGGCGTCGATGCCCTACAAGGTCTGGCCCGGCGCGCGCTTTGGCGAGCTGGTCAAACGGCTGATCGCCAGCGATGGCGCGATGGCCGGTGCTCGCGTGGTGATCTTTGGCGGACCGGGCGATCATGAGGCTGCGGCACCGATCCATGCCGCCCTGCCGGATGCCGGCCTGATTGATCTCACCGGCAAGCTGGGCCTGATGGATGTTGCCGCCTGCCTGCAGCGCGTCAGGCTGTTTATCGGCAATGATAGCGGGCTGATGCATATGTCGGCCGCAATGCGGACCCCGACCTTGGGCCTGTTTGGCCCGTCGGACGAGCGGCGTTATGGTCCCTATGGTGCCCATTGCGCCATCGTGCGCGGGCCAACCGGCTTTGCCGAGATTGACGCCGCCTTTGATGACCGCCGCAAGCATCCGGAAAGCCTGCTGCTCGATCTCGAGGTCGAAGCGGCGTATGACGCAGCTGAAACGCTTCTGAAAAGGACGTGATCCCATGGCCCTGACTTTCGATCTCATTCTGCGTGGCGGGACCGTCGTCAATCATGATGGCCGCCGAATTGCCGATGTCGGCGTTACCGGCGGCAAGACCCGCGAAATCGGCGACCTCTCCGGCGCTTCGGCCGACGAGGAGATTGATTGTACAGGCCTGATGGTGCTGCCCGGCGTGATCGACACCCATGTCCATTTCCGCGAGCCCGGCCTGGAATGGAAAGAGGATCTGGCAAGCGGATCGCTTGCCGCCGTGCTCGGCGGTGTGACGGCCGTGTTCGAGATGCCCAATACCGAGCCCGCGACCACATCGCCTGACATGATCCTCGACAAGCTGCGGCGTGCGAAGGGTCGCATGCATTGCGACCACGCTTTTTATGCCGGTGCGACCTCGGAAAATGCCAAATCCCTTGCCGAGATGGAGCGCATGGCGGGCTGTTGCGGCGTCAAGGTTTTCATGGGCGCCTCGACCGGCTCGCTTCTGGTTGCCGATGATGAGGGCGTCGAGGGCGTGCTCCACGCGATCGGCCGCCGGGCGGGCTTCCACTCCGAGGATGAGTACCGCCTGCAGGATCGCCGCCATCTCGCCGTCGCCGGCGATTGCACCAGCCACCCGATTGTGCGCGATGCGGAAGCGGCGCTGATGAGTACGAAGCGGCTGGTGCGTCTGGCGCGCAAGACCGGCAAGCGCATCCATGTCTTGCACGTGACGACTGCCGAGGAGATGGATTTCCTCGCAGACCATCGCGATTATGTCACCGTCGAGGCGACGCCGCAGCACCTCACGCTCGAAGCGCCGGACGTCTATGAGCGCATGGGCTCGCGCGGCCAGATGAACCCGCCCATCCGCGATGCCTATCACCGGGCCGGTCTGTGGCGCGGCCTTCAGCGCGGCATTATCGATATACTGGGCTCTGACCACGCGCCGCATACGCTGGAAGAAAAAGCCAAACCCTATCCGCAATGCCCCTCGGGCATGCCCAGCGTGCAGACCATGGTTCCGGTCATGCTCGATCACGTGAATGCTGGCCGGCTGACCATTGAGCGCTTTGTCGATCTGACCTCGGCCGGGGCGCAGCGCCTGTTCGGCATTGCCGGCAAGGGCCGCATGGCCGCCGGGTGGGATGCTGATTTCACCCTGGTCGACATGAAGGCGCGGCGCGAGATCACTGATGAATGGTCGGCCTCGAAATGCGGCTGGACGCCCTTTGCCGGCCATACCGTCACCGGCTGGCCGGTCGGAACCATTATTCGCGGCCGCATCGTCATGCGCGATGGCGAGCTTGTTCAGGGCGGCCTCGGCGAGCCCGTCCGCTTTGAAGAATCCCTTGCCCGGGTCTGATTATTTCACATGAAGGAAACCGGTGTGGAACGCCAAAGCTTCTATTTTTTCGATATTGACGAG
>TARA_R110000868_G_scaffold156599_1_pt1 | contig 44009 bp, 32 predicted proteins | sample TARA_R110000868 | Tara Oceans TARA_R110000868 (sample SAMEA4397489) | marine metagenome | biome: Polar Biome; feature: [SRF] surface water layer (ENVO:00010504); material: water (ENVO:00002006), including particulate matter (ENVO:01000060) such as... | depth 5 m | reverse complement strand
CTCTTTTAGTTGAAAATTTGGCTGCTCGCTTTGTGTTGAAACATAAGCCATTTTAGTATCGATATCAAAAATTGATTTTTTGAAGCTCACCCTTGCACTTGCATTTTGTTGGCCAAAATTATTATCGATAACAATACCTTTTTCTTTGGCATAGTTTCCATAAAGGGCAAATTTAATTCCACCTTGTCTGCCTTGAATTCCTAAACCATAATTTTGGGCTAATCCAGAACGAAAAACTTGGTCTTGCCAATTGGTATTGTATTGTGAAGGCGCAGTAATGTAGGCTGGTAAAGTTACGGGTGAATTACTATATTTATTATATTCATCATACATTCTTTTATGAACAGTACGGTAACCATCGGCGTCTAATAATTCCAGTCTTTTTGCTGTTGAAGTACTATTTATGAAAGAACTAAAATCAACTTTAATTCCTTCTTTTTGTCCCGCTTTTGTTGTAACGATTATTACACCATTAGCTGCTACAGACCCATAAATAGCTGCTGCTGCACCATCTTTTAAGACTTCAATTGATTCAATATTAGTTGGGTTCACGGAACTCATTGATCCTTGAAAACCATCAATAATATATAAAGGCTCAGTGTTACCAAAAGTATTGATTCCCCTAATTTTCACCTTTACAGCTGCTCCTGCAGTTCCTCCACTTTTTTGAACATTTACACCTGCAACAAGACCTTGAAGCGCTTCAGCGGCATTTGTTGTGGCTCTAGTTTCTAAACTTTCTTTCTTCACCGAAGAAATTGCTCCGGTAACATTACCTTTTTTAATTGTACCATAACCTATCACTACAACTTCATCTAGTTTGTTGTTTTCTTCTTGTAGTATGACGTTCAGTTCTTTGTTCTTATCTATTGCTATAGTTTTTTCAACAAACCCCACATAGGTAAAAGTTAAAGAAGGATTTTTTATATCAGATGGAATTTGTAGCGTGTATTTTCCATTCTCGTCACTATAAGTGTTAATTTTTGTTGTTTCTAAGGTAATGTTCACTCCAGGAAGTGTATTTCCTTTAAGGTCTGTTATTTTTCCTGAGATGTTTTTTTGTGCTTGATTATCTTGTGCAAGATTGATGTTTGGCAGACATAAGCATAGGAATAAGGGGATAAAATTGAGTCTCCTAATTAATAAGATTAGTTGTTTCATTTGTTAATAGTTTAAGTTAATTAATATTCATTGGTTAGTTAGAGTCCTTTGTTTATGTTTTCACCTCTAATTTTTTTTGACCTAAAACAATTTATTTTTGGCATTTCGCTGAATTTCAGCTACAGATATTCATATTGGTTTACAAATCGAATTTTATTCCTTGTGCCAATGGCAAACTAGTGGTATAATTGATTGTATTGGTTTGACGACGCATATATACTTTCCAAGCATCAGAACCCGATTCTCTACCTCCTCCCGTTTCTTTTTCTCCACCAAAAGCGCCACCAATCTCAGCTCCAGAAGTTCCAATGTTCACGTTTGCGATTCCACAATCAGAACCTACGACAGATAAGAAATGTTCTGCTTCTCTTAAATTGTTAGTCATAATCGCTGATGATAATCCTTGAGCCACTCCGTTTTGAACATCAACAGCATTCTCTACAGTTCCTGAATATTTTATTAAGTATAAAACAGGAGCAAAAGTCTCGTGTTGTACAATTTCGAATGAGTTGTCAGCTTCTGCAATGGCGGGTTTCACATAACAACCACTTTCGTACCCTTCACCAGAAAGAACGCCTCCTTCTGCAAGGATTTTTCCCCCTTCGGCAACGACTTTTGTTAAAGCATTATTATACATTTCAACAGCATGGGTATCGATTAACGGTCCGACATGATTGTTTTCGTCCAATGGATTTCCAATACGCAATTGTCCGTAAGCCGATATGACTGCATCTTTTACTTTATCATAAATACTTTCGTGAATAATCAAACGACGCGTTGAAGTACAACGTTGTCCTGCTGTTCCTACTGCTCCAAAAACGGCTCCAATCACAGTCATTTTAATATCAGCATCTGGAGTCACAATGATGGCATTATTTCCACCTAGTTCTAATAATGATCTTCCTAAACGACCTGCAACTGCTTGGGCAACAATTTTCCCCATACGAGTAGATCCTGTAGCAGAAATTAAAGGCACACGTCGATCGTTTGTTAACATTTCCCCAATTTTATAATCACCATTGATTAAACATGAAATTCCTTCTGGAAGGTTATTTTCTTGGATTACTTCGGCAATTATGTTTTGACAGGCAATTCCACAAAGTGGTGTTTTCTCTGAAGGTTTCCAAACACAAACATCTCCACATATCCATGCTAGTGCTGTATTCCAAGCCCAAACTGCTACCGGAAAGTTGAATGCCGAAATGATTCCCACAACTCCCAAAGGATGATATTGTTCATACATTCTGTGACCTGGACGTTCCGAGTGCATAGTTAATCCATGAAGTTGACGGGAAAGCCCTACTGCAAAATCACAGATATCGATCATTTCCTGAACTTCTCCGTATCCTTCCTGCAACGATTTTCCCATTTCGTAGGAAACCAACTTACCTAATGCTTCTTTATTTTTACGTAATTTATCTCCAAACTGACGCACAATTTCGCCACGTTGTGGTGCTGGCATCAATCGGAATGTTTTAAACGCTTCAGTAGCAGTATGCATTACCTTTTCGTAATCAGCAACAGTACTCGTTTTTACTGATGCAATAAATTGCCCATCAACAGGAGAATAACTTTCAAGGATTTCACCGTTTGAAAAATGGTTTACACCTGTTGATGTTCCTTCATTGATTTTCTTTATGCCCAATTGACATAAAACTTCTTCTATTTTGAATTGTGATTCTATTATTGTCATTGTGACTTTTTTATTTTTTTAATATTTTGTCGAACACACTTTGTCTAAAAAAAGGGGTATTGATAAATCAAAAAAAAATTGATTTTTTGATAAGCGTGATTTCTTTAATTTGGTTTTTTTACTTCTTGCAACTTTACATCTGTGCTTTCAAAAATTTTATCAGCAGATGAAGCTATAAATCCTTGATATAATTCTCCGTCGGCCATTGGGTAACGAAGTGCAAATTCGTAATAACAAGATGGAATTTGTAAGATGCCTTGATCAAAGTTCACGCTGTGCATGTCAGCTAGTGTACTAGACTGTTCTAATAATTGCGCCGGAGTACCTTTGATTTTTCCTCCAGAGGAGTTTAGTTTCCATCCACTATTTTCTAGAAAAGTATTCAAATCCTCTAAACTATTAAAACCTTTTAAAGCATTTGTGTTGATCGTGAAGTGGTTTGCACGAAACCCATATACATACATCCAAGCAGCGTATTCTGACTCTTCTAAAAGGAGATTGTAGACAGCAAGGGATTTGGTTTTCCATACAGCTCCACTTACAACTAATTCTGGATTATTGAATGTTTCAACATCACAACTATCTAAAATCTCTTTGACCGTTGCTTGTAATTTTGGAGAACATTTCTCTAATTCTAATTCTGAGATAAAAATTCTTGGAGCATTTTTATCAGTTGAGTGCTCATAATGCTTTGCAAATAACTTTTTTGATTCAAAAATATACTCTCCTTTTTCTTCATAACCAACTTCCAGAAAAAGTCTTTCTAACACATCTATATTAACTCGCTTATCATTAAATGTGCGAATAGCAATATGGTCATTTTTTATTTCTTCTCCTTTTTCTTCTAATAAATCATGAATTTTTTTAGCGGATGGGGTAATTTCAGCGTATTGCTCCCACAATTTTGACAGTAATTTAGTTTTGTTCATTTTTAATGTATTTAGTATGATATTAAATGCAACTTTAGTGACAACTGTGTCACAATGGCACTATTTTAGTATTATTAATTCACCATTTTAAGGTTGTTTTTATGAGGGTTTTACATTTTTGATAAACAGCTGTTTGAATAATAATATATCATAGTGATAGTACGAATTATCTAGATAAATAGATCGTAAGAATTCATGATACAAATGGTAGAATTTCTTAAAAACTAATCCAATATTGCGGACTTGACTATTTTCACCAAAACTTCCTTTTAAAATAATGTGATGTGAATATGACATTGTCACAAATCCAAAATGCATTAGAATAGAAAGCAATAAATTAGACGTTTTAAAGAATGTTTTTGATTTTTTGATTACCATCGTAATTTATTTGTTAGCAGAATTAGAATTCAATTTTAATCTAAGTTTTGGGCTCACAAATATTAAATTATTTCAATATAAAACATCAAAAAGAAACTTTACTTGACCTTTACATCCTTAAACAAAACCATTGTAGACATTGGTCTTAACAAAGAATTATCAATGTAAACACTGCATTTTTAATAGGATGGAGATTTAAAAAAAAGCAGTTTTTTTTCTTTATTATATTCTAATCAAAATGAAAATTTAATTAAAGAAAGAATAAATGGTATTTTAAAGTAAGAATATAGTGTTGATAAGTTTGATATAACACTACCAAATATGAAGTTATCGGTGAGAAATGCAATCAAAATTTACAGTAAAAAAAGACTACACTATTCAAATTATATAGTAACACCTAATGAAGTGCATCAACAGAGTAAAATAAAAAGGAGCACTTATAAAGCAAAAAACAGTTGCGAAATTAATTTTGCAACTGTTTAATAATTTGACAATTTTTGCCTTATAAACTGTGTTAATGATTGAGGGAAAATAATATTTAAAGACGTTCAAAAAAGGTTAATAGCCTATATGTTTTCCAGAAAAACAACCAGATTGTCTTTGTTTTCTAATCCTAATTTTTTTCTTAACCTATGCCTTCCAATTTCTACTGAATTAGCAGAGATATTATTAATATTTGCTATTTCTTTAGAGCTAAGTTTAAGTTTAACCTGTACAGCCAACTGAATATCTTTATCAGTTAAATTAGGATATTTTTCTTTAATTCTAAATAAAAAATCACTTTGTAGGTTTTCTATGTTTGCGTGAAATTGCTGAATATCTTCATTTACATCAAATTTAAAAGTGTACTCGTTTATAAGCGTATTGATGTCTTGTTTAAGTATGCTTAAATCAGTAAATTTTAAATTTTTTAAAGATTTTGTTAAATCCTTATAAATGTTAGTTCTTTGAGAAATGAACAAAGCTAGATTTGTAAGTTCCTTAGTTCGAAAATCCAGTTTGCGTTCTAAATTCTCCTGTAATAGAAATTGTGATTTTAGTTTTTCCTTTGAAAGTTTATGATTTTGTAGATAAATAGCTTTTTTCTTTTTTATATTATTCCACAACGAAGCTATTACTAGAATTCCTATAATTGCCAATAATAAAGAACCAATCAATAAGGACTTTCTTTTCTGTGATTCCAATTTACGTTGTTGCTCTAATAACTTGATTTCAGATTCGCGTCGTTCAGCTTCATATAAAATACGCATTTCAGCCAACTTTTCACTTTTATTGCTTGTGAAAACTTCAGATTTACCATTAGTATATTTCATATAAAAATTGAAAGCCTCCTTATAGTTATTTAATGCTAAATAATAATCGGACATAATTTTATCATTCTCTAAAACTAGCTCCTTTTTATTACCCAATACTTTAATAATGCTCCTAGATTCTTCTAACAACGAATAACATTCTTCATAATTTTTTAGTTTTAAGTACACCACAGCAAGTTCATGAAGAATATAAACCTTTTTGTAGTCATATTTAATTTTACTCTCAATATCCAGTGCAGACTCTAAGAATTTTTTGGCCAAATTGAGTTCATTAATTTTACGATAACAAATGCCCATATTTTTCATGGTTTCTGCGATTCTGTCCTTATTATTAGAATCTTTTATGAGTTTTAAAGATTTTTTAAAAAAAAATAATGCCAAATTATAATCGCCTTTACCATCATAAATTATTCCGATACTGTTATAACTGTATGCAATTCGTTGCTTGTCGCCTATTTTTTCATGTATGATTAAAGCTTGGGTATGATATTCTAATGCTTTTTCATAATACCCAATGTCATAATACAACCACCCAAGTGTCCTTAAGGTAAACGCGAGATCATAATCATTTCCAATGGCTTTTCGTATTTCTAAAGATTTTAAACCATAATGTAAAGCTTTGTCATAGACATTATTAAACAAATAACCCTGACACAAATTTATTAGTGCTAACCCTTCTTGGTCTTTATTTTTAAACTCAATTGATAAACGTAAAGCTTCCGAGCCATATTTAGTAGTTTTATTAGGATCGATGGCCCAGTATATCTCGGCAATTCTATTTAATAAAGTCAGTTTTTTTTCTCCTTTAGATGTCGGCAAGATTGTTAACAAACTGTCTAGTTCAAACTGTGAATCAGTAGGGTTTTCATCCCATATATTTTTCTGAGATTGGGCTGTAAAACAGACAAATATAAAACTAATAAGTAGGAGATGAGCGAGTTTTTTCATTACAAGAAATTTTTAAAAATAGAGTTATACCCTTTATTATAATGCTTTTTAAATCTTCAAATATCATCATTATTTATGTATTTAAGTTCAATAGTGTCCACTTAAAATAAGTTAAAAACCTGATGGTTAATATTATGTTCATTGATATTATTGTAATTTGATTTTATAAGTAATTCATTTACTGATGTTTTGTTGAGTAATGATGCGGATAAAATTTGTAGGATTTCGTAGAGCGAACGATTGATTTTTAAATCTTTTGCGATTATAGAAACTAAACAGTAGGATATAATTGCTACTTTGATTAGGTTACGAACAGCATTTTCTTTTATTCCTCAAAAGGTCTTGACTTTTAGTTCACAAACTTTATAATTCCCTCGATAGTTGCAAAAATGTACACTTTAGAGTAATTTCAAATAACAAGCCAATTTTGGACAATCCTTTTTTAATTAAAATTGGATTAATGGACTCTAAGGTTCACTACATAGTCAATAAAGTGATTTAGTATTTTTACTTAAAATATTTTTTCATAAAACTCTAATTTTTAGCTGGAAATACATTTCGACTTGTTTTAATGTGTTCGACAACACTTATTTTATGTGTTCGAACACATTTATATTACATTTCCTTGTTTTATTAAAATTTAATATATAGTTTAGCCATTCTTAAGAGTTAAAAACTTGTTTTTTGGATTAAGTTTAAAAGGTCTATTTTTATTTAAACACCTGTTTATCAGGTCTAAATTAATTAAATTTATTTAAATTTTTAGTTGATAATTTTAAAATAAAGTAGACAAAAAAAATAATATTATTTGAAAAATTTATTTAATAAAGAAGAGGATTATTATTATTAACCAAACTATAAAATGACTATGAAATTATTAACTAAAAACAAACCCAGAAATTTAAAGTGCTATACTTTATCTGGAAGTCTTGTTAAATTAACAACTCTTTTGTTAATTAATGTGACGCTAAATGTTAGTGCCTCGGAAATCTCTAAAAACGATAGTTTTCCTAAAATAGAGAGTTGGAAATTTGAGCAAAAAATTATTAAAGGAAAAGTTGTTGATGAAAACGGAGGACCTTTACCAGGAGCAACTATTCTGGTGAAAGGGACTAAAGTTGCAGTTCTAACTGATAAAGATGGTAACTTCGTGATCGAGATGCCAGCAAACAGCACAAAATTAGTTATTACTTTCATTGGAATGGAATCGCAAGAAGTTGCTGTTGGGAATGCTCCACTTACCATTGTTTTAAAGGAACTAGGTCAAAAATTAGATGAAGTGGTTGTAGTGGGCTACGGAAAACAAAAGAAAAAAGATCTTACGGGTTCTGTTAGTACTGTTGGTAAAGATAACTTGAACTTAGGAGGGACTGTTTCTAATGTTGGTCAAGCTTTGCAGGGACGCGCCTCTGGGGTGCAGGTCCAACAAAACAGTTATGCTCCAGGAACCACCCCATCAGTTATAATCAGGGGAGGAAACTCACTTAACACCTCTAATTCGCCTTTATACGTAGTTGATGGATTTATTACGAGTACAGGTGCATCTATCAGTCCAAATGATATTGAAAGCATTCAGATTCTTAAAGATGCTTCTTCTACCGCTATTTATGGTGCAAGAGGAGGGAATGGAGTAATAATCATTACTACTAAAAAAGGAAAATCTGGAAAGATGTTAATTGAAGGTGAAATCTCTGATGGTTTTCAAAATATAATTAATAAACCTACCACATTAACTGGACAACAATATGCTGATATTCAAAATGCAATTGCTATCGAAAACGGCAGACCACCAGTTTTTCCTGCAAGTTTTCCAGTAGCAAACACCAACTGGTTTGATGCTGCAACTCGCCCAGGAGAAGTAATGAACAGAACACTTACATTTAGCGGAAGCGATAAAGTATCTAAATTTTTTCTTTCAGGAAATTATCTTAAACAAACTGGAGCTATAGAAAATACCGATTTTCAAAGATATACGGTAAGAATGGGAGGAGAGAAAAAATTTAATGACAGATTAAATATAGGAACAAATGTATATGGTGCGGTAAGTGAAGGAAACAATAGTGATTTTGGAGACAATATTTTATCCCCAATGTTTTCTATACAGTCAGCCCCTCCAACTATCCCAATATACAATCCAGACGGATCTTATTATAAATACCAAGGAAAAGATAATGCCTTAGCACTTTTACTAGAACCAACAGATCACACTATCAATAGATTAGTAAACGGAAGTATGTTTTTGGATTATGAAGTCATCAAAAATTTGACTTATCATTTTGGATCTGGTGCAGAATGGCAAGAAAATATACAAGGAAAATACACTCCGAGTACCTTGGTTGCAGGTGCTGCATTACAAGGGTCAGCTTCTGAGGAAAATAAAACCTATTTCAGATGGAGTACGGAGCAATATTTAACATATAAATTTGCAGTAAAAGCACATGCGATAACAGCAATGTTAGGGACCTCTAATCAAAAAGACACATATGAGCGATCAAGAGCTGCTGGTACAGGTTTTTCGAACGACTTGTTAACGTATTACAATCTTCAAGGCGCAGCGGTCTATTTAAAACCAGAAACTGAAAGAACGGAGACTAAACTTACTTCTTATTTCAGCAGATTGAACTATTCTTTTGCTGATAAATACTTAGCTTCTTTCACTATTAGAAAAGATGGTTCCTCTCGTTTTGGTCCAAACAACAAGTTTGGTATATTCCCTTCTGGAGCACTAGCTTGGAAACTTTCAAACGAGTCTTTCATAGAAGATCTAAATACTTTTTCCGAACTAAAATTAAGAGCTAGTTATGGTATTACTGGAAATGATGGTATTGGAGATTATTCCTATTTGAATAGATTAAATTCTTGGGGGGTAACAATCGCGCCAGATAATTTTGTTGGTGGTACTGAACCTGCCAATTTAGCAAATCCTAATCTAAAATGGGAAGAAACAGCTCAAACCAACTTAGGTCTGGATATGGGATTCTTTAATGATAGACTTTCAGCTACTATTGATGTATATAAGAAAAAAACAACCGACGCACTTTTAAATGTCCCTGTTGGAGGATGGTGGGGTTTTGGTACCCAAAGAGTAAATTCAGGTGTTATTGAAAATCAAGGGGTTGAATTAGGAATAAGTAGTGAAAATTACAGAACAGAAAATTTTTCGTGGAAAACATCATTAAACCTTTCTTACAATAAGCAAGAAATAGTATCACTTTCTGACAATGTAAAAATTATTAGTACCAACACATCTAACCCAAGTGGAACGGTGTCTGGGCAAGAATTTACAAGATTAGAACCAGGAAAAGAAATGGGTGTTTTATATGGATATAAATATGATGGTGTAATAAAAACTGGCGAAGTTTATGCAGCACAGCCGCTTTCTAAACCAGGAGATCCAAAATATGTAGATATTGATGGAGACGGAACAATCACAGCTAAGGACAGAACCTATTTAGGAAACTCTACACCTCATTACCTTGCAGGTTTAAACAATGATTTTAAATATGGAAATTTTGATTTGAATATCTTTTTCCAAGGAGCATTCGATTATTCAGTATACAATATGACAGCCATGGTAGGGGAATCATCTACTAGTACAGATGCTTTAAACAGATGGGTTGCAGGTACAAATGAAAACACTGATATTCCAAGAGATGGATATTACAAAAGTAAGTATGGTAGTTATGTAAATTCAAAATTTGTTGAAGAAGCCTCTTATGTGCGTTTGAAAAATGTTTCTCTTGGCTACCAAATCCCTGAGAGTGCATTAAGACAGCTTAAATTTATAGACTATATCAGATTGTATGCTATAGGACAAAATTTAGTGACTTTTACTAATTATTCTGGGAATGATCCAGAAATAAATGGACATTCTGGCAACAATTTAGGTGGGGGAATTGATTTTAACTCCTTTCCAGCTTCAAGAACGTTTATTTTAGGTCTTAAAATAGGAATTCATTAGTCTAAGAAGCTTTTTTTAGTAACATTAAATTAATCAAAATGAAAAAATATACAATACTATTACTTTTACTTACTGCAGGAGCGCAATTTTCTTGTAATCAAGATCTTGATCCAACAGTATATAGTAGTTTGACAAATGTGAATGGATACCAAACCAAGTCGGACGCTATTGCAGCTATAAACTCCATTTATGGTAGACTAAAAGGGCCAGCTGTGGGCGATAACTTTTCGTATTGGGCAACGCGACATTTCGCTTTAACCGATATTGCAACCGATTTGGGTCATTGCCAATATGGTGGAGATCCAGGACAATTATCATTAGGAACTTGGAGTTCTACCAATGGACTACTTAAAGAAGATTGGAACGCTATGTACAAACTGATTGCCAATGCCAATAATGCTATTTATAACATTAGCCCTATGGAGGGACTCTCAACTGCCGAAAAACAACAGTTTATAGCTGAAGCCAAATTTTTAAGAGCTTCTGCCTATATGGATTTAACTGATTCATGGGGGCCCGTAATTTTAATTACGGAAGCTAATTTAGGAAATCCAGCTTATCTGGATCAAACCCCACCAACATCAGTTGAAGAAATAGATACGTTCCTAATCAAAGAACTTAATGAGGCCGCTAGTATATTGCCTGTTAATTATAAAAACAATGCCATTTACGCAAGTAATGATGTAGGTCGTGCAACAAAAGGGGCAGCACTTACTTTATTAGCAAAACTATATTTACGTGCTCATGATTGGCAAAATGTGGCTAGTCTTACAAAACAGGTAATAGATCTAAATGAATATCATCTCTTCCCGTCTTATATAGGGTTATTTAAAGAAAGTAATAAATGGTGTAGTGAAAATATATTCTCTTCATTGAGTGATGCCAACACAAATGGAACGGAGTTGTTAAATCACTTTGGACCAGTAGATCATCCAGTAGTAGAAAACAGATGGCAATATTATACTGTAAACTGGGACTTTTATAACACTTTTGGAGACGAAGATGAGAGAAAAGAATGCTTTTTTCCAGAATATATGGGTGTAGACGGTTTACTGCACAAGCAAGCTCCTTCTTTGGGTGCTCAACCACCAGCAGGCGAATTTTATATGCCAGATGTTGCGACCAAAAAATATGCCGATGATGAAACGACAACCTATTATGATGGTCATAGTGTAGACATATTACGATATGCAGATGTATTGTTAAGCAGAGCTGAAGCGTTAAACGAAATCAGTGGTCCTAATGCCGAAGCAATAGATCTTATTAATCAGGTTAAAGCAAGATCACATGCTAAATTATTGGTTTTAACAGATTACAATCAAACTACATTAAGAGACGCTATTTTACAAGAAAGAGGATGGGAACTTTTCTATGAAGGCAAACGTCGTTCTGATTTAATCAGAATGAACAAATATGATGTTCTTGTAAATGCTTATCATCTTAGAGTAGGTGAATCTGCTCAAATTAAAATGCCGCAAAATAAATATTATACATATCCACAAAGTCAAGTCGATCTTAACCCTAAGTTAAGTAATGCCGATAGACAATAAAGGAATCACATCAGGAATGGGCAGACCTTTTAAAGCTGCCTATTCTTGATTTTTTATATAAAAAGAAATATATTTTTATTTCATAAAAGAAACCTTTCTGATGATTAAAAAAACACTATTAAAATGGAGCTTTATTTTGGTATTTCTTGCTTTAGCAAGTTGTTCCAAAAATAAGGGAAATCGTATTACAAACATCAATATTGGTACTCATAGCAACAACGAATTGAAAATTCAAATCGATGTTACTACGAGCGATGAACTAGAGGTATATGCAGAATATTGGTCTGATAAAAATGGAAGCAAAAGCAAAATGACCTCGCCTATTTCAAAAAAAGGGCTGAAACATTCTTTAGTACTTTGCAATATCATTCCAGAAACCAATTATAGTTATCAGCTAGTAACTGTTGCTAGCGAAGGGAAAAAGACAAGTAAATTATATACTTTCAAATCTAGAAAATTACCTGAGTGGTTGCAAAAACAATTTAAAGCAAGTTGCGAAAAACCAGAACTACTGCCCGAAAATTTTAAGAAAGGGTTTATGCTTTTAGCCAAAAGAGAAACCCCAGGTGTTGCTTATATTGTAGATTATAAAGGAAATCTGAGATGGTATCATACCGTAGAAGGTACTGGATTTAAAGTTGCCCATTTTACAACTGATCAAACTATTATTTCGATTTTGGGTAAAAATGACGAGCCGACAAGTTACGGAAGTGAGATTTTAGAAATTAATCTAGAAGGCGATACATTAACGCATATCAAAAAAGGCCAAGGTGATTTTAAACAAGTTATTCACCACGAAATCATTAAAAAATCGACTAACGAAATAGTTACTCTATTTGTTGACGAAAGAATTACAGATTTAACTGCTATTGGAGGTAAAAAGAAGGATACTATCAATGGAGACGGTATTGTTATTTTCGATAGAAAAGGAAAACAACTTTGGAAATGGAGTGTTTTTGATGATACAGATCCAATGAAAGATAAAGCTTTACTGAAAACCAAAAAAGACTGGATGCATGCCAATAGTTTGAATTATGATAAAGATGGCAATTTTCTAATTTCATTCTATAACAACGGTCAAATTTGGAAAGTAAATGCTAAAACTGGAAAAGTAATTTGGAAGCTAGGAAAAGGCGGAACTATGAAATCCGCTGCCAATTGTAATTTCTCTCAAGCGCATGCGGCACATATTAATCCAGAAGGGAGTTTAATGATTTTTGACAATGGTGTAGATAAAAAACAATCTTCGGTATTTGCTTTTAAAGTGAATGAAAAAGATAACTCATTAAAACTAGATTTTCAAATAAAATTGCCAAAAGAAATTTATAATGACCGAATGGGAAGTGCTTATATGATTGATATGGAAACCGTATTGTGCTGTTGTTCAAAAAGACATATAACGGTTCTTAGCAATAAAAAAGGAGTTTTGCTTTGGGCCTTAGAGTCTGAAATCCCTCCCTACCGTGTTCAATTTATTCCCGAAGAAAAATTGAAACCATTCCTTCTAAATTAAAAAAATAATAATTGAAACAACTGATTGGCCTGTATTATTACAATATCATATTAAAATTTTTAAACATGAAAAAAATAATTTTCTTTGGACTCTACCTGACTGTGCAAATGGTAGTCTTCACTTCCTGTAATTCTTCCACATCTCAAACATTGGTAAAAGCAACTGCTGACGAAGAATCATACATTACTATAGATACAACGAAAATTCCAAATGATCAATTTGGCGAATCGGTTCGCTATGGAAGAGAATTGATGCTAAAAACGGCTTATTATATTGGACCAGATGGTATCAATGGAAAATATTTAGGTAATAAAATGAATTGTACCAATTGCCATCAGGATGCAGGTACTAAACCCTATTCTTTCAATTTAATGACTTCGCATGATAATTATCCTCAATATCGTGGTCGCGAAAATAAAGTGCTTACAATGGCAGAACGTGTAAATAATTGTGTAATGCATCCGCATTCAGGCAAACCACTACCACTTGACGGAAAAGAAATGGTAGCGTTTTTATCTTACTTTAAGTGGATTAGCCAATATGTTCCAAAAGATGGAAAATTTAAAGGCGCTAAAAATTTAGATATTGAATTTCCAGATGTAGCTGCGAGCTCAGAAAGAGGAAAAGTATTGTTTACAGAAAATTGTGCCCGTTGCCACGGAAACGATGGAGAAGGTAAATTTACTGATGATAAATCAACATATGTGTATCCGCCATTATGGGGAAAATATGCCTATCAGCCAGGATCAAGTATGCATAGAATTATAAAACAAGCAAAATGGCTAAAAAGCAATATGCCTTATGATAAAGTTACCCTTGGAAAGCCCTATCTTACAGATGCCCAAGCATTAGATCTTGCAGCTTATGTAAACGATGATGCCATTCACACCAGACCTAATGTAGAAGCAGCCGATTATGCTGATAAAATGAGTAAACCTATCGATTATTCTACTAGCCCTTTTAGTGATAATTTTTCTGAAGAGCAACATAAATACGGTCCCTATAAACCTATTATTGCCTACTGGAAAAAAAATGGATGGAAAGCCATTTACTAATTTTTAAAATATGCACACTCCATTTAACTTGAAAACTTAAAAAATGAAACCAAACCTTAACAGCAGACCAATTTTTAATAGAATACTACTTGCGTGTTTTTTCATTCTCAGTATTCCATTAGCTGCACAACAAATAAGATATACCGATGGTAATGATAGCTGGAATCCAAATTTATTGGGAAACCACCGCGCTGTAGTTGAATTTTCTGGTAAAGGCGATATTGCAAAAACAACAATTGCATGGCGCAGAAGAGATCAAAATCCTGAACAAAAAAGAATCATTGTTCAAGATGCTACAGGTGCGACAATTTCAAATATAAAAACTGTCGATATCAATAGAGAAAGTGGAACCATTTACTTTGAACCAGTTTCAGGTCAAACCACTTATTATGTTTACTACATGCCTTATATTGATGAAGGTGATGCAAACTACCTTAAAGGAGTTTATGCTACCCCAGAAAATAAGGCTGATGTACAATGGCTATATAAAATCAAACCTAATTTAAATGATAATTGTACACTCAAAGAAATTCAAAGTGTAAACGCTTTCAATAGTTTTTACCCAATGGAAGTTATTGCAACAGCTTCTGAAACGGCAGCTCTTATTGCTAATAACAGTGGAAGTTCTTTTATAGTTTTTCCGGAAGATAGAACAAACTCTATTAGGATGAAAAAGGATTTACCACAACGCTGGATTCAAAAAGGAGTTCAAAATTCTTTTTCAGACACTGCATTACAAGGAGAATATTTAGCTTTTCAATTAGGAGTTTATGCCTTAGAAAATATCAGTAATTTAAAAGTTACTTTTTCGGATTTAAAAAGTCAAACAGGAGAAATAATTGCTGCAAAAAATATCAACTGCATCAATACAGATGGAATAAAATATGATGGATCTATTTTTTCCAATATCGTTTCGGTTTCAAAAGGAAATGTTCAGGCAATGTGGTGTGGAGTTGATGTGCCACAAACAGCTGCAGCTGGAAACTATACTGGAAAAGCAATTGTTAATTGTGATGGAAAAACAAAAGAAATCACTCTTGATATAAAAGTAACCAACGAAATTACGACCAATGGAAGCATTGATTCTCCAGAGAAAATGACGCGATTAAAATGGTTAAATTCAACTTTAGCTCAAGAAAACACCGTTATTGCGCCCTATATTCCATTAATCGTAAAAGATTCGGAAATCTCTTTATTAGGTCGAAAATTAATTTTAGGATCAAATGGTTTTCCTACGCAAATACAAACTTACTTTACTCCAGAAATGACTTCTATTGGGACCAAAGCCAATACTATTTTTACTTCTCCAGTAGCGTTTCATTTTATAGATACCAACGGAAAAGAATTAATGCAATGGAAAAATACAGGTGTTAAATTCTTAAAAAAAGAAGCCGGAACTGTTTCTTGGGAAAGTACTTCTACTTCAAAACCACTTCAAATGGATGTGACAGGAAGTATCGAATTTGATGGTTTTGTTTCCTATTCTGTAAAAATTACTGCGCTAGAAGACGCTTCTTTTAACGATATTAATTTTCATTTACCAATGCAACCTTCTTCTGCAAAATATATGATGGGATTAGGTCAAAAAGGAGGTAATCGTCCTGAAACTTTCGATTGGAAATGGGATGTTGCTCATAAAAATCAAGATGGTGCCTGGATTGGAAATGTAAATTCTGGATTGCAATTTTCTTTAAGAGATGAAAAATACAGCCGCCCGTTGAATACTAATTTTTACTTGCAAAAACCATTACTATTACCTGTTTCATGGGGTAATAACAATCAAGGAGGTATCAGTATAACTCAAGACCAAAAAACAGTTTTGGTAAACGCTTACAGTGGAAGTCGCAGTATGAAAAAAGGAGATGTTTTGTATTACAATTTTAATCTATTAATTACTCCATTCCATAAAATTGATACTGATTTTCAATGGAATACAAAATTTTACCATAAATACAGCCCAATTGATACGATTGCTAAAACTGGAGCAACTGTTATCAATATACATCATGCTAATGCAATCAACCCTTACATTAATTATCCTTTTATCGAATTTAAAAAAATGAAAGAGTATATTGATGAGGCACATGAAAAAGGATTAAAAGTAAAAATTTACAATACCGTTAGAGAAGTTTCGAATAAAGCCTATGAGACTTTTGCTTTAAGAAGTTTAGGCCATGAAATTTATTCTCCAGGAAAAGGAGGCGGATTTTCATGGTTACAAGAACATCTTGGCGATGATTATATTGCTGCATGGTTTGTTCCTGAAATTAAAGATGCCGCCATAGTAAACAGTGGTATGAATCGTTGGCATAACTATTATGTGGAAGGAATGAATTGGTTAACTCAAAACATAGGTATTGACGGGATTTACCTTGATGATGTCGCTTTTGACAGAATCACTATGAAACGTATCAAAAGAGTACTTACACAAGATGGACACCCTGGAATTATCGATTTACATAGTGCCAATCAATACAATAAAAGTGATGGGTTTAACAATAGTGCTAATTTATATATGGAACACTTTCCATACATCAATAAACTATGGTTTGGTGAATATTTTGATTACGAAAAAAATAATCCTGACTTTTTCTTAACTGAGGTAAGTGGAATTCCTTATGGACTAATGGGCGAAATGCTACAAGGTGGAGGAAATCCATGGAGAGGAATGGTTTACGGAATGACCAATAGAATGCCTTGGAGCGATAATGCAGATCCGAGACCAATTTGGAAATTATGGGACACTTTCGGAATTAAGGGCTCTGAAATGATTGGATATTGGAGTGAAAACTGCCCAGTAAAAACGAATAACGAAAAAGTGTTAGCAACAGTTTACAAAAAAGATGGTTCGGCATTAATTTCTATTGCAAGTTGGGCTGATACTGATGTCAAAGTAAAATTGAACATCGATTGGAAAAAACTAGGAATCAATCCTGCAAAGGCTACAATTACAGCACTAGAAGTCGCTAATTTTCAAGCTGCACAAACATTTTCTGCAAATGATGAAATTCCTGTAAGCAAAGGAAAAGGATGGTTGTTAATCATTAAGTAATAATCCAAACTGTAATAAATATGGCTGTCTTTTGATCCAATTAAAAGACAGCCATATTATACTACCAAAAAACAATAAATCGTTCCCTATGAAATTAAAACCATTAGTATCAATTTTGCTCTTTGGAAGCCTTTTTGCGAACGCACAAAATAAACCAACCATTAAAGAATATAAAAAAGTTTTTACAACCTATCCATTTTCGGATCCCGATCCTATTCCAAAACCTGATACTAAAATTTACCCTTACTTCCGATTTGATGGTTTTACAGATAAACCCATGCAAAAGGAATGGAAAGTAATTGAATTGGAGAACGATTATATCAAACTAATGATTCTGCCAGAAGTAGGCGGAAAAGTTTGGTCAGCGGTAGAAAAATCAACAGGAAAAGACTTTGTTTACAACAATCACGTGATCAAATTTAGGGATATAGCCATGCGTGGCCCGTGGACTAGTGGCGGTGTAGAAGGTAATTATGGTATTATTGGACATACTCCCAATTGTGCTACTCCTGTAGATTATGTCACCATTACAAGAGAAAATGGAAGCGTAAGTTGCGTTATTCAAGTTCTAGATTTACTTACACTAACCTCATGGAAATTAGACATCAATTTACCAAAAGACAAAGCCTATTTTACTACTAATTCTTTTTGGTATAATTCAACTGAATTTGAACAGCCTTATTATACTTGGATGAATACAGGAATTAAAGCGGCTGGAAATTTGCAATTCATCTATCCTGGTAAAAACTATCTTGGACACGATGGCGAATACAATTCCTGGCCAATCAATAAACAAAATGGCAAAGATGTGTCTTTCTACAACAATAATAATTTTGGTGGTTATAAATCGTATCATGTATTTGGTAAATACAGCGATTTCTTCGGAGGATATTGGCATGATGAAGATTTCGGAATGGGAAGATACAGCAATCACGATGACAAAGTGGGTAAAAAAATATGGATTTGGGGATTGTCTCAGCAAGGGATGATCTGGGAAAAATTATTAACCGATACTGATGGTCAATATGTAGAAGTACAAAGCGGAAGATTATTTAATCAAGCAAGTGAAAATAGCAGTTTAACTCCTTTTAAACAGCGTTCATTTTCTCCAGGTCAAGCCGATTCTTGGACAGAATATTGGTTTCCAGTAAAGCAAACTAAAGGTTTTGTAAAAGCTAATAACTATGGAGCTATCAATGTAAAAAATGAAGACGGCTGGCTGAAAATTTATTTTTCTCCGCTTCAAAAACTAAATGAAAAATTAGAAGTTTTTGATAACGGAAAGAAAATCTATTCTAAAGATATTTCGTTTTCTACTTTACAGTTATTCAAAGATTCGATTCAGGTTTCGGTCGATCCAAATAAATTGAGACTTACACTTGGCGAAAATAAATTAGTTTGGAATTCAGATCCTGAAGATGGAAACCTTAGCCGACCATTAGCTATGCCTAAAGATTTCGACAACAATTCAGTTTACGGATTGTATTTGCAAGGAAAAAATTATATCAGTTTTAAAGATTATATAAAAGCTGAAGAAAAACTAACTGCCTGTTTAACAAAGAACCCTAACTATGCTCCAGCGCTATCTGATTTAGCATCCTTGCAAATTAGAAAATTTCAGTATAAAGAAGCCGTTGCAACAGCAAGCAAAGCTTTAGCTATAAACACCTATGATCCCGCAGCGAACTACTATTATGGTTTAGCCAGTTTACATTTAGGAAATACTACCGATGCAAAAGATGGTTTTGACTTAGCCGCTTCAAGTGTGGAATATCGAAGTTCAGCTTATACGGCATTAAGTAAACTTTACTTTCGTGAAAACGAACAGATAAAAGCTATTGAATATGCCGAAAAAAGTTTAATAAATAATCAATACAATATTGAAGGGTTACAAATGCTAGCGGTGATTTATCGTTTACAAAACAATGCTGCTAAAGCAACGGAAATACTCAAAACGATTGAGACCGTAGATCCTATAAATCATTTTGTAGGTTTTGAAAAATTCCTTTGGGAAAATTCAGAGGTATCAAAACTTCATTTCATTTCATTGATACGAAATGAAATGCCCGAGCAAACTTATTTAGAATTAGGAATATGGTATCAACAATTGAATCGTAAAGAAGAAGCTTTAAAAGTTTTTTCACAAGCAGTTCCAAATGCTGAAATTATATATTGGAAAGCTTTTTTAGAGAATAAACCAGTCGATTTAAGTAAAATTCAACCTGGAACAAGTTTTCCTTTCCGCTCTGAAACCGCTGAAATTCTTGAACAATTAATCAAAAAAAACGATCAATGGCAATTGAAATATCATTTAGGATTAATTGAATGGAATCGCAATAATCTTTCAAAAGCGAAAGAATTATTCTCACAATGTGGTACTAAACCAGCAGATCCAGCTTTTTATGCAGCAAAAGCGGCTTTGATGAAAGAGGATTCTCAAATTGTAGTTTCAAGTTTACAGCAGGCAATTAAATTAGACAATCATGGTTGGAGATATTATAAGCTTTTGACAGAACATTATATCAGCCAAAAGCAATATGATAAAGCACTCGCAACTGCAGAACCTTTTTACAAAAGACATTCAGAAAATTATATCATTGGTATGGTATATGCAAAAACACTCTTACTGAACAAAAAATATGCCGAGGCAGATACTTTCTTAACTAAATTGAAAATCCTTCCTTTTGAAGGAGCAACTGTTGGAAGACAGCTTTATCATGAATCGAAATTAATGTTGGCATTGTTGCAAATAAAAAATAAGCAATACAAAAAAGCAATACAATTTATTGCTGATGCGAAATTGTGGCCAGAAAACTTAGGTGTTGGAAAACCATATGATGAAAATATTGATGAAAGACTAGAAAACTGGTTAGATTATCAATGTTATACGAGTCTTGGTGATTCTGAAAAAGCAAAAAAATCATTAGAAAAAATTATTGCTTTCACTCCAAAAGTTGATAACACTATTATGAATTTTTTACCAGCAAACCAACTTATTTCAGCCTGGGCAATTGAAAAAACAGCTGATGTAGCAAAAGCAGAAGAATGGCTAAAAAATCAAGCTGCTACATATCCTTTAAATAAAATTATTCAATGGACTTTAGGTGTTTACACTAAAAAACAATCCAATAGTTTAACGGAAGATGAAAAAGATGGCGAAGTTAGAATTATAGAAAAACTTTAAAAATAAAATAAAATGAACAAACATTTTTTAAAATATACACTTTTTAGCATCGTCCTTTTGGGATGCCAAAATATTGAAGCTCAAAATGCCAATCTAAATATAGACGAATTATCAATTTACAGAGCTACTGCATTAAAAGTAAATGATTTAGTTCATACTAAATTGGAAGTCTCTTTTGATTATGGTAAACAGTATTTGTACGGAAAAGAATGGGTTACACTAAAACCTCATTTTTACGAAACAGATACCCTTACTTTAGACGCTAAGGGAATGGATATTAAAGAAATTACCATTATTGAAGGAAAAAAAAGTACTCCGCTAAAATATAAATATGACAACAAACAAGTTTTTATAACTTTAAATAGAAAGTATAAAAGCACCGAAAACTATACCATTTTTATTGATTATACTTCAAAGCCAAATGAATTAAAAGAAAAAGGCAGCAAAGCTATTACAGATGCTAAAGGATTGTTTTTTATAAATCCTGACGGCAAAGAGGATAAACCAATTCAGATTTGGACCCAAGGTGAAACTGAAGCTTCCTCTGCATGGTTTCCTACAATTGATAAACCAAACCAAAAAACAACTTCCGAAATTGCAATGACAGTTGCGGCAAAATATACCACCCTATCCAATGGGAAATTAGTTTCTCAAAAATCAAATAAAAACGGAACTCGGACCGATATCTGGAAAATGGATGAACCAAATGCTCCCTATCTATTTATGATGGCAGTAGGAGATTTTAAAGTCTATAAAGATTCATACAATGGAAAAGAAGTTAGCTATTATTTAGAACCAAAATACGCGCCATACGCTAAACAGATTTTTGGAAAAACTCCAGATATGATGAATTTTTACAGCAAGATGTTAGGGGTAGAATATCCTTGGGTAAAATATGCTCAAATTGTTGCCAGAGATTACGCTTCTGGAGCAATGGAAAACACTTCGGCTACTTTACATGGTGAGTATGTACAAAAAACAGAAAGGGAATTATTAGATGATAATCAAGAAAGTACAATCGCTCATGAACTTTTTCATCAATGGTTTGGCGATTATGTAACAGCTGAATCTTGGTCAAATTTAACTATGAATGAGTCTTTTGCCACTTTTGGAGAAGTGCTGTGGCATGGACATGATGCCGGACAAGATGCTGAGGACAGATCCCGTTATGAAAAGTTACAAAATTATTTTCGTTCTCAAAAAAATGGTGACAGCCCAATATTAGCGCGTTTTCATTACAATGACAAAGAAGATATGTTTGATAACATTAGCTACTCCAAAGGATCTATCATTCTATATGCATTAAAAAATCAAATGGGCGATCAAGCATTTTTCAAATCATTAAATCGTTATTTGACTACAAATGCATTTAAAAATGGAGAACCACATCAGTTGCGTTTGGCGATGGAAGATGTAACTGGAAAAGATTGGCTTCCTTATTTTGATCAATGGTATTTTCATGGAGGAAGTCCAATTTTAGATGTTAATTACAAATATACTAGCGGAAAAATTACTATCACGATAAACCAATCTCAAGACAGTTCGGTACAAACTTTCAGTCTTCCTTTAAAAGTTGATTTTTACGTAAATGGTACTAAAATAAGAAAGGAAATTTTAATTGATAAAAGAGAACAAAGCTTCAGTTTTGATGTTCCTGCGCAACCTAATTTTATTGACTTAGATCCTGATAAAATATTGGTTGGCCAGATCAATGTAGAGAAAAAAACGGCTACTGATTATCTCTTTCAATACAAAAATGCTCCATCCTATTTCAACCGAATCGAAGCTGTAAAATTTGCTTCTAAAGATAAAACTCATGATGCACAACTTATTTTATTGGCTGGGTTAGCTGATCAACAAGATGACTTGAGAATACTGAGCATCAAAGCAATTGATTTAAACGATAATCAAACAAAAGAAGCAGTAATTAAAAGTTTACTAGAAATTGCTAAAAATGATAAAAAGACAATTGTAAGAGCTGCTGCAATTTTGAAACTTGCAGAAACCCTAGACAACAATTATAAAGGATTACTGCAGGAAAGTACTAATAATCAATCATACAATGTGATTGCAGCGGGTATATGCGGATTGAAAAAAATTGCATCTGATGAAGCTGATAAAGCATTAAACTCTTTAGATGAAGACACTAAAAAACATATTATACCGCTGATAAAAAAATTCGGTAGTCAAAAATACTAGGAAGTTAGCCTAAAACCTACTAATTGCTATTTATTTCTTAAAAGCTCACACATAGTAATTGCATCGGTTTTAGGAAAGGAACAGAACTTAATTATCATAAAATGAAAAACTTATTTTACTTATTGCTTACTTGGACTCTAGTATCTTTTTCATGCGAAAACGGTTCAGAAACTTCAATTGAAAAAACAAATCATAAAAACCCAAAAATAGAAATTTCTCTCCCCTTAGCTGGCAATGCTTTCAGTTCTAAATATAGTGATGGAAGCAATACCATTACTAATAAAGGCATTGAGAACTGGACTGATTCTGAAGAATTTTTCACGGCTTATTTTAGAATTTCAAAAGGAGGAACTTTTCAAATTACTGTTGCTGATTCCATGGAAGTTTATGGGAAATCAGAACTCGAGTTTTCAATTAATAATGTATCCAAAAAAGTAATATTCTCTGCTTCAAAAAAAAATGTAATTGTAGGAACTTGGGTTATTAATCAAGGGGGGTACGTTGCTATCAAAATAAAAGGCATTAGCAAAACTGGTGGCCGTTTTCCATCTATTAATCGTTTAACAATTTCTAGTACTGATTTTGATGGAAAAATAGCATATGTTCCAAATAACGAAGGTGATTTTTATCATTGGGGAAGACGCGGACCATCAGTGCATTTAAATTATCTAGCTCCAGACAATGTAAATGCCGAATGGTATTATAACGAACTTACGGTGCCTGTGGGACAAGATATTATTGGGTCCTATTATATGGCAAATGGTTTTGGTGAAGGCTATTTTGGGATTCAAGTAAATTCTAAAAATGAACGTAGGGTTCTATTTTCTGTTTGGAGCCCGTTTACTACAGATGATCCTAAGAGTATTCCCGAATCTTATAAAATAAAGTTGTTAAAAAAAGGGGAAAACGTGACCACAGGAGAATTTGGGAACGAAGGCTCAGGAGGTCAAAGTTATTTGAAATACAATTGGAGAGCTGGAAACACCTATAAATTTTTACTTAGAGGGACTCCTCAAGACAATAATTCGACAAATTATACCGCTTACTTTTTTGCTCCAGAGGTTGGGCAATGGAAGCTAATAGCGAGTTTTAATCGCCCACAAACAAATACATATTTGAAACGTTTTCATTCGTTTTTAGAAAATTTCATTCCTGAACAAGGTGATTTATCTCGAAAAGTATTATTTAGTAACCAATGGTATTGTGATGATAAGGGAAATTGGGTCGAATTAAATTCGGTTAAATTTACGATTGATAACACCGGCAATAAAGGCTATCGTATGGATTTTTCCGGTGGTCTTGAAAAAGAATCTTTCTATTTGAAAAACGGTGGTTTTTTTAATAATTATACGAAGCCCCAAAGCGTTTTCACAAGATCTTTAAATAACAACAAACCCAATATTGATTTCAGTAAATTACCTTAAATTAAATAAATGCAGTCAAAAATAGATCAACCTATAAGTAGCTAAATAACTAATAAAGTGGCTAGTAACTTTAATTTTTAACCTTTAACTAATAAATTAAATTCAATTATGAAAAGTAGTATTTCTAATTTTTTACTAATAGCTTGTCTGTTTTTAGGATGGGCTAGTGCATCTGCCCAGATGATTAAAACCCCGACACCAAAAAGGGAGAAAGGACAAATTGATGTATTGCGTTTAGCAATTGATCCTATTCCTACAGTTCGTGTGGCATTTATTGGATTGGGTATGCGCGGGCCAGGTGCGGTAGAACGTATGACTCATATTCCTGGAGTTGAAATTATATCCCTTTGTGATATGTTAGAAGACAGAACACAGAAATCTAATGAAATATTGGTAAAAGCGGGTCTTCCAAAGGCTAAAGAATTTTTTGGAGAAAATGCTTGGCGCAAAGTAACTGCTCTTCCTAATGTTGATCTTATTTACATAGCAACTGACTGGAAACACCATGCAGAAATAGGAGTGCAGTCAATGAAAGACGGTAAAAATGTGGCTATCGAAGTTCCAGGAGCCATGACAATGAAGGAGATTTGGGACCTTATCAATACTTCCGAAAAAACACGTAAGCACTGTATGATGTTAGAAAATTGTGTATACGATTTCTTTGAGTTAACTACATTAAATATGGCGCAACAAGGTTTGTTTGGAGAAATTCTACATGCAGAAGGTTCTTATATTCACGGTTTACAGCCTTTCTGGGGTGAATATTGGGATAACTGGAGAATGGATTACAACAAGAAACACCGAGGAGACATTTACCCAACACACGGGATGGGACCAGCTTGTCAAGTTTTGAATATTCACCGTGGAGATAAAATGAACTATTTAGTTTCTATGGATACGAAAGCGGTTGGTAATCCTGCTTTTATAAAAGAAAAAACAGGTGAAGAGGTGAAAGATTTTAGAAATGGTGATCACACCATGACTATGATTCGCACTGAAAAAGGAAAAACAATCCAAATTCAACACGATGTAACTTCTCCTCGGCCTTACAGCCGTATGTATCAAGTAAGCGGAACCAAAGGTTTTGCTAATAAATACCCTTTAGAAGGGTATGCACTGGATTCAAAAACAATGGGTTCTGATGTAACTACAAATCACGAAAACTTAACAGCTCATAAATTTGTACCAGAAGAGGTAAAAAAAGCTTTGATGGAAAAATACAAACATCCTATTGCTATTGGTTTAGAGGAACAAGCTAAAAAAGTGGGTGGTCACGGAGGTATGGACTTCATTATGGATGCGCGTTTGATTCATTGTCTTCAAAACGGACTTCCATTAGATATGGATGTTTATGATTTGGCCGAATGGTCTTGTCTTGCTCCTTTGACTGAGATTTCTCTTGATAACAATTCTACACCAGTTGAAATACCTGATTTTACTCGTGGCGGTTGGAATAAATTGAAAAGTTTGGAGTTTTCTAAGTAGGAATAGTATTAATTTTTGCCCGTCTTGTTTCCAGTTTAATATGAAACTTCGACGGGCATTATCACAAGTTAAGCAATACAATATGAACATTGTAATTAAAGAAGGTTTTTAAAGTCTTTATTAAAGCTCAAATGAAGAAACAAATATAGATACGGGGTGAAAAATGGCTATGATTTACACAAAGGTTAAAAGTATCTAGTATTATTGCAACTTAGCCAACGAATAATTTAGAAATATTATTGTTTTTTTTTATTAATCAGAAAATATAGAAAATTAGTTTGCAATATAGTATGCTTTAGTTTGTTACTGATGATAGAAAGACGTGACTTTTAAACGTTGATAAATCGACTCTAATCTCTAATATTGTATGTATTAATGTTCATAATAACCTTTCGTTAACTAAACACGAATTTTAGAATGTACCTGTCTTAATAATATCAGTGAGTCGAGCCGTCGATTCAAAAAAAGGAGAGTACTAAATCGATTAAGATTTTAAAATTTTGAATCAGCAAAGATGCCTTCTATAGGATTGAAGTTGACATCTGTGACGAAAGAAACATATGACTAATTCTGGGATAACTATTTTTAAAATACACTTTAAGCTAGTTGCATAAATTTAGAGAAATATAAATCATTTTATTTTTAAATTAAATGCAACAAAACCAAAAATTCAGACTAATTGATCTAGTATGAATACAACGCCTTTGTTTGAAATAAAAATACTTTTTAAGTAGGTAAAAAAAGTAAAATGAATTTCAGACTAAATGCAATTTACTTTTTGAAGTAGTAAAATAAGGATAAACAAAACTCGATTATAATGATGAAGGTTTTTTTACATTATTCTAAAATAATTAGCTAAAATTACATTAGATGTCATATTCTGTAGTTTGCACTATCTCTTTTAGTACAAAGTAACTTTCCAATACTCCAATATTTTCAATTTTAGAAAGCTTTAGCCGTATAAATTCGTGATAAGCATCAAGACTTTCTAAATTTATCTTTAAAAAGAAATCAACTTTTCCTGCCATATGGTAGCATTCTTGAACTTCCGTTAATGCTTTAATTTGTTGATCAAATTTATCAATAAATCCTTCGTTATGATATCTCAATGACACCATACAAATGGCTGTAATAGGTTTGTTAATGAGCTTTTTATTAATTAAAGCAACATATTTTTTTATATATCCTTTTCTTTCCAGTTGTCTAATACGTTCGTATACGGGTGAAGTGGTTAGATTTAGTAATTCGGCAATATCTTTGGTGGTTTTCTTTGAGTCTTTTTGTAAAATTCTCATTATTTTTAAATCAATTTCATCTATTTTTTCCATCTGCAGTTAAAATTACTTTATACTATGTTGAAATGTTATTATTAAAGTAAAAATAGCTATAATTTTATAATTATAAAGAATATATTACTTATTTATTTAATTTACACAGTTTATATACTTGTTTTTTGGTTAATACAGGTAAATTTGTTCTTATATTAAATTCATTTTTATGCAAGAAAAAATATTAGTAACTGGGGCCAGTGGTCAACTTGGGTCGGTTTTAACAATGGAATTACAAGGGAAATTTGGGCTAGAAAATATTATAGCTTCAGATTTAAAACAAAATGAAACATTTATAGGTTGTTTTGAAGCATTAGACGTAACGAATTTTGAAGCTGTAAATACAATAGTATCAAAATATAACATCACACAAATTTACCATCTTGTAGCTATATTGTCAGCCAATGGCGAAAAATATCCTTTGGATACTTGGGATTTAAATATGAAAACCTTTTTTAATGTTTTAGAAGCATCAAGAATAAATAAAGTTAAAAAAATATTTTTCCCTAGTTCTATAGCTGTTTATGGAGATAATGCTCCAGAAGATAATACGTCACAAGATTTTGTTTTGTCGCCTTCCACAGTGTATGGCATTAGCAAAGTTGCAGGAGAAAACTGGGCAAATTATTATTTTGAAAAATATGGATTGGATATTCGATCACTACGATATCCAGGAATAATTGGACATCAATCATTGCCAGGTGGAGGAACTACAGATTATGCTGTTGATATTTTTCACAAGGCCGTTAACAATGAAAAATACGAATGTTTTTTAAGCGCTTCAACGACTTTGCCTATGATTTACATGGATGATGCTATTAGGGCAACTATTGAGTTGATGGAAGCTCCATTAGAAAAAATATCAGTCAAAACTTCTTATAATATTTCAGGAATGAGCTTTACACCAGAAGAGCTGCATAAGTCTATTCAAAAAATATACCCCGAATTTGAAATTATATATAAGCCAGATTTTAGACAAAACATTGCTGATTCATGGCCTAATATTATTGATGACTCCCATGCGAGAAATGATTGGAACTGGAAGCCTAAATATGATCTTAGTTCTATGACACTGGACATGATTAAAAATTTAGAAGTTAAATATTGTAAAATTCAAAACACCTAGGATATGTACGGATCAATAAAAAACGATTTGCTTAATGAGCTAGAGACCATTAAAATTAATGGTTTATTAAAAAAGGAAAGAGTGATAACTTCTAAGCAAGGTGCGTCTATTATGACGGCCACAGGAAAAGAAGTTTTAAATTTTTGTGCAAATAATTACTTGGGATTATCTGCAAATGAAGCGGTTATTGACGCAGCTGTAGCGGCTTTGCATAGTCATGGATTTGGACTCTCTTCTGTTCGGTTTATTTGTGGAACTCAAGATATTCATAAAGAATTGGAACAGAAAACAGCTAGTTTTTTAGGAATGGAAGATGCTATTTTATATGCTGCCACTTTTGATGCAAATGGAGGGCTTTTTGAACCTTTGCTTTCAACTGAAGATGCAGTTATCTCAGATGCTTTAAATCACGCATCAATAATTGACGGTATTCGTCTTTGTAAAGCAAAGCGTTTCAGATATGCTCATAACGATATGAACGATTTGGAAACTCAATTAAAACAGGCAGGTTCGTCTAGAAGAAAGTTGATTGTTACAGATGGTTCTTTTTCTATGGATGGTACTATTGCACAATTGGATAAAATTTGTGATTTGGCCGATAAATACGATGCACTTGTAATGATTGACGAGTGTCATTCCACTGGATTCATAGGTAAAACGGGTCGAGGTGTACATGAATTGTACAATGTAATGGATCGGGTAGATATTATTACAGGAACTTTTGGAAAAGCATTAGGAGGCGCTTCCGGAGGTTTTACTGCTGCTAGGAAAGAAATAATTGATATTCTAAGACAGCATTCACGACCGTATTTGTTTTCAAATACATTAGCACCCACAATTGTAGGGGCGTCACTAAAAGTGATAGGAATGCTTACAGATTCAACGCATTTACGAGATAAATTAGAAGTGAATACAAAGCATTTTCGTTCTGAAATGACAGCTGCAGGATTTGATATTGCGCCAGGGATACACCCTATTGTTCCCATAATGTTGTATGATGCTATTTTAGCACAAAATTTTGCAGAAATGTTGCTTGAAAAAGGTATTTATGTAACAGGGTTTTTCTTTCCGGTTGTGCCAAAGGATAAGGCAAGAATTAGAGTCCAACTTTCCGCTGCACATGATTTGGAACATGTGAAAAAAGCTGTAAATGCTTTTGTTGAAGTGGGGAAGGAATTAGGTGTTATTTAACAAACCAATTTTTTATAAATTTGGTTGCTGTTATATCTATGAATAGTATGAACTGCAAAACACGAAAAATTAGGTGGAAGTTGTTTTGCTAAAACCACGATACTTCTGGCGGTTTATTTTAAGTTTAGATTTACACTGATTTACCGAGATGTCTAGTAGGCAATGAAACTTTAAAGATTTAGGTTAATCATTAATTGTAATTACTATGAAAAGAAAAAACATTTTGTGTATTCTCATTTTGGAATAAGAACAGAGAGATATAATTTGGTGCTTTATTATAAGTGCGTGAGCTATTCGAAATAGTATGATTTGAAAAAAAGGTGCTAACGAAATGCATAATTTCTATAAACTAATGAATTACAATAAAGTTATTGTCCAGATGAAAGTAAAACTGAGTAGTTTGATTGATCACTAAGAAGATATAGAATAAAAAAATAATCTATTTCATGTTTAACTTGATATTGTTAAAAAATTTGCTGGACAACTTGGAAGTTATTTGAGAAAAGCCAATACTCAAATGCTGATAGAAAGGAAAAAATGGGTAGAAACGTTTTTATTCTGATGATGCCTTCTATCATTAGATAGTAATCCCGTCTTAATAATTCTGAAACTAACTTTAATACTTATATATTAATCCGTTGGATGTAATTAAAAAATAAATTATATAGGATTTTCTATTGTTAAGGCATCTCTAATGACAATACTTAAACTACTAAAGTGCTAATTTCTAAAGCAATGTATTTAGCTCTTTCATAAGTAATAGCTTCTGCATAAACACGTAACACGGCTTCTGTATTTGATTTTCTAAGGTGAACCCAGCTGTTATCCATTTCAATTTTAATTTCAATTTTAATTTTAATACCATCAATAGTTATCAGTGGATAGTTTGGGTATTTTTCTTTTATTTTTTCCAAAATAATGTCGATTGATAAATCAGGAGGAAGGTCTATTTTGTGTTTGTACATATAATAATGTGGAAATTTTTGTTTTAGTTCCGATAGGGAAAGATTAGATTTTGCTAAAGAACTTAATAAAAAACCAATTCCAACTAAGGCGTCTCTTCCATAATGCAGTTTAGGATAAATGATGCCACCGTTTCCTTCTCCACCAATTATAGCATTAACTTCCTTAATTTTTTCTACAACGTTTACTTCACCTACAGCGACTGTGTAATAGTTTACCCTCTTGATTGGGTAATGTCTTGTAATGCTTTTGTTGAAGATAAGTTAGAAACGGTATTTCCTTTTGATGCGATAATATATAATCTGAAACGGCAACCAGCGTATATTCTTCATTAAAAGGGTCTGCATTTTCACAGATAAAAACCAATCTATGAACATCTGGATCAAGTGCAATTCCGATATCAAAATTACCTTGCTTCATTTTTTGTAGTAATTCGGTTAAGTTCTCTGTAAGCGGATCAGGATTATGTGCAAATTCGCCTGTAGGTTCACAATTTATTAATTCAATATCCGCTACTCCTAAGCTATTTAATAACAAAGGAACAGCAATTCCACCAGTAGAATTAACTGCGTCGATAGCAACTTTAAATTTTCTTTTTGCAATAGTTTCGGTGTTGATTAAAGACAAAGCTTTGATGGCATTAATATGATAAGTGAAATAATCTGAATTTATAGTGTAGCTACCTATATTATCTATGTCTACATATTGATAATCTTTAATTTCAATGCTGTTTAAAATTACACTTATATCTTGGGCTGATATAAATTCTCCTGCCGCATTTAATAGTTTTAAGGCGTTCCATTGTATGGGATTGTGACTGGCTGTGAGAATAATACCTCCTAAAGATTTTTCTGCAACTACCGCCATTTCTACAGTTGGTGTAGTAGACAATCCTAAATCAACAACATCTAACCCCATTGACTGCAACGTACCACTAACAATTTTAGAGACTATTTCTCAAGAAAGTCGAGCGTCACGACCAATTACAATTTTTTTACTGGTTGTATTTTTTGCTTTTACCCAATAACCAGAAGTAGCCGTAAAAGTTACAATGTCATCTGGAGTAAAAGCATTTCCTACTGTTCCGCAAATGGTTCCTCTTATTCCTGATATGGATTTTATTAGAGTCATAATTACTTATTTTTATTAGAAAATTATATTGTTTGCTCTTATTGATAATTTTGAAATTATTTTGTTTAGTAGCTGATAAACCAATTTTTTTGTGCATTTAGAATATTCCCAAATAACAGGAAGTTCTAGTTTAGCGATATTTTTTATTGTTTTTTTTGATAAATAAATGCATGTTAAAGATACCATGTTTACCCAAGTTAACATTTATTACAAAATCATTTTTTTTATTAAGATTTAAAGAAATATTAAAAATATATTAGCAGAAACTATTTGATTTTTTTACTGTTTTATTATTTATAAAAATTTATAATTCAAATGATTATAATTAAATTAGGTAAGTGAAAAACAATTTTTAAAAAAAACAAAAGTAGGTATATGATGCTAATTTTACAAGAAAAAGCATTAAAATTGTTTTCGAGCACATTATATTTGCAAGGCAATTATAAAGTGTAAAAGTAGAAGTTGTAATTAATAGGGTTTGTTATATTTGTTTTTTAATCGCAGTACAAAATAGTATGGACAAAGAAGATAAAATTTACAAAGTTAATTTGATAAAGAGCGATGAATTAACAATTACAGGGAAAGGGGAGAGTAGTCTTTGGGAACAATCGGAGGTTTTAAATGATTTTATTTCGCCTTGGGATGCGGCGCAGCCCTCTGAAATTGCATTTAGAGCATTATGGGACGGAAAGTTTTTCTTCTTTTGCTTTATTGTTTACGATTCAAAAGTTCATATTGAGGCACAAGATGATAGTATAGATAGTATTGGAAATTCTGATAGAGTTGAACTTTTTTTTAGATCAGATGCTTCGTTAAACCCTTATTATTGTATAGAAATTGATACGGCAGCAAGGGTAATGGATTTTAAAGCCTATCCAGATAAAAATTTTGATTTTAACTGGAATTGGCCAATGGATGAAATCAATGTTAAGTCATCAAAAGATGAGATGAGCTTTACAGTGGAAGGAGCTATAAGTCTGGACTCTCTTAACCAATTTGGTTTGATTAAAGAAAATAAAATAGAAACTGGTATTTTTAGAGCGAAATACAATTATATAGAGAACCTTCATTTTGAACCAACTTGGATTTCTTGGGTACACCCAAATACTGAAGAGCCTAATTTTCATATCGCATCTTCTTTTGGGGTGTTGCATTTAATGTCTTGAATTTTTACTCCATATAATAACTGGCATTTTCTGAGTTAACAATATCTATAGGTAAGAAAGTTGCATTACTTAGTTCTTTTCCAAAAATAAAATGATCAACAAGAAAACTTATTCCTAAATATACTTGTTGTTTTGGGTTTTGATTAATCAGGAAGTCAATTTTGCCTTGGTTTAGTAGGGTTATATTTTTATCTAATAAATCATATCCAATAATTGAAATTTTATTTTTTACGGTTTCATTGATGATTTCCACTATTTGATAAGCTTTGGATGTGGTGATAAAAACCCCTCTAAGACTTGGGTTTTCTGTAAGGAAATCAGTGAGCTTCGTATCGTAATTTGTTTTTTTTAATTTTAAACTAATTATCTCGTAAATTGAATCCTCTTTTTCAACAAAATAATTTCTAAATCCTTTTTCCTTTTCCTGCATGTGTATTGCATTTTTGAATTTTTCGGCAATATGGATAATAGCAATTTGACCTTTTTGAGAAATAGATTCCATTAATTTGGCGGCAACTCTGCCACTTCTATGTAAGTCCTGACCTACGAAATTTCTAATTTCGTTAGATTCAACTTGATTATTAAAGGTATTAACTAAAATTTCCTTTTTGTTGTATTTTTCTACAACACCTAATGCTTCGTTATAAAATAAAGGAGCTAATAAAACAGCGTCAGGAGCTAGATCTAGTACAATTTCATTTACGGCTAAAAAGGTTTTACTGTTTTCTGGATTAAAATAGTGTGTTTCAATGGATAAATTGAATGCTTTAAATTCTTTTATTGCTTGTTCAATTCCTTTGACGCAGGGTAGCCAATAGGAATCGTAAGCTGGGTCTGGTAATACAACACAAATAGTGTAGATTTTATTGTTTTTTAGATTTCTTGCAATTAGGTTAGGCTCATAATCTATTTCGCCTAACACAGCATTTATACTGTCAAGTGCTTTTTGAGAAACTTTACCTCTTTTATGTAAAACCCGATCCACTGTTCCCTTAGAAACGCCAGCTAATTGAGCGATATCTTTTATTGTGTATTTTTTATTCATAGTAAACAAATATATAAAAGTTAATTTAATTTATTTTTTAGAAATTAACGAATCCTAAAATAAGTTTTTATTAAAACGAAAAATTCAATTGTTTATCAGAGATACGTCTTTTTTTTGTTTTGTATTTTTTTTGTGTTCGAGAACATTAAAATTATGTGTTCGAGCACATTTATTTACTTTTTTCTTGTTTTAATAAAATTAAAGCTATAGTTTCGCATTGTATAATAGGAATATCATGGCTGTCTAGCTCTTATTTGTATTATTAAGCACTTGTTTAACAGTGTTTTAAAAAAAAATATAGATGAAAAAAATTATATCAGTAGCACCTGGAAGAACATGTCTATTTGGGGATCATCAAGATTATCTTGGACTGCCTGTTATTGCCTGTGCGATCAGTAGAAGAGTAAAACTGACAGCTGAACAGAACAACGCTAGAGTATTTCAGTTAAATATGCTAGATATTGACCAGACTAGAACCATCGATATTGATGAGATTTTTTCGGAATTAGAACCGCGTGATTATTTTGCTTCAGCCTTGAGAGTTCTTAGAAGACATGGTCTTATTCCTAATGTAGGATTTGATATTACCATAACTGGGGATATTCCAATCAATTCAGGTACATCTAGTTCGTCTGCTTTATTATTGGCATGGATAAATTTCTTGGTTACAGCCTTCCACGTTGATGATGAGGTAACACCTGAATTCATTTCTAATATCGGTTATTTATCAGAGGTGGTTGAACATGGTGAACCCGGTGGGATGATGGATCATTATAGTATTGGAGTTGGTAATATTGTACATATCGACACAAGAAATCCATTTTCTTTCACAGTTATCGGAACCAAATTAGAAGGTCTTGTTACTGGGGTTTCAGGAGTTCCAAAAGAGACTATTGGTTTGCTTGGTGAAGTTAAGGGAAATGCGTTATGGTCTATAGAGATCATCAAACAAAATTTTAAAAATTTCGATTTAATGAAAACAGAAATTGATGATCTAAAATATTTAAAAAATTATTTACCAGATCATTTAGTACCCTATTTTGACGCTGCAGTTAAAAACCATTATTATACTAAAATGGCATTAATTGAATTTCAAAAACCTGTTCTTAATTTAAAGAAAATTGGAGGTTTAATGAATCAGCATCATGCAGTACTGAGAGATTTGTTGAAAATTACTGTTCCCAGAATTGATGCTATGATTGATGCTGCTTTAAAAGCGGGGGCTTATGGTGCTAAAATAGTGGGTTCTGGTGGAGGAGGTAGTATTGTAGCAATGGTTGAGCCAGGTAAGGAGTCTCAGGTTGCACAGGCTATGATTGGTGCTGGAGCATTAGAGGCTTACGCGGTTACTGTAGATCCTGGAGCGAGAATATTATAAATATTTAATTTTTAAAAATAGGTATCATGCATGACAATTTAATAGTTTTAGCAGGAGGAGCTTCTTCAAGAATGAAAAAGCAGGTTGTGGTCGAAAATTTAAGTGAAAAAGAAATTGCTGAGGCAAATGAAAGAAGTAAAGGTTTAATCGGTGTTGGTCCTAATGGCAGACCGCTACTAGATTATCTTTTATTGAATGCTAAAAGAGCTGGTTACAAAAATATATACATTATCATAGGGGAGCAAGGTGATTTATTTAAGGACTTTTATGGAAGTAAAGAAAGAGATAATGAATTTAATGGTTTGACTATTTCCTTTGCAGTTCAGTATATCCCTATAGAAAGAGTGAAGCCATTTGGCACTGCGGATGCATTATTTCAAGCTGTAGAGCAGTATCCGGAATTAAATACGCAATATTATTCTGTATGTAATAGCGATAATTTATATTCGTCTGAAGCATTATTCGCGCTCCGTATGACCAAAAGTCCTCACGCTTTTATTAGCTATGATCGGGATGCTATGCTGTTTCCTTCGGAACGTATTTCTCGTTTTGCTGTTGCGAAATTAGACGAAAAAAATCAGCTTCTTGATATTATTGAAAAACCAGAACCTACTGTTCTAGATTCGTTTAAAGATACTTCTGGTAAGATTCGAGTAAGTATGAACGCGTTTAAGTTTAAAGGAGAAACTTTGTATCCTTATCTTAAAGATTGTCCTGTTCATCCTGAAAGAGATGAGAAGGAATTACCGACTGTACTTTTAAATTTAGTGCAAGATCTTCCTGGTATGGCATTAGGAATTCCTTTTTCGGAACATGTTCCTGATTTAACGGCAAAAGAAGATATTGTCGAAGTAAAAGCTTATTTGCGAGAACATTTTCCGGTATTGGATTGGAACAATTAATAGGTTAAACAGATCAATCGAAAAAAAAGAAAGTAAAATGAAAAAGTATGTAATCACAGGCGGGGCAGGATTTATAGGGAGTCATATTGCAGAGCATTTATCTGATGAAGGACATCAAGTAGTTGTATTGGATAGTTTAAGAACTGGTTTTGAGAAAAATTTAAGTGGACTAAATGTTGAATTTGTGAAAGGAGACATTAGAGACAAAGCGCTTGTAGAGGAATTTGTAAAAGGGGCATCTGCTATATTTCACTTAGCAGCGCTAGTTAGTGTTCCTGAATCTTTATTGCGTTTAGATGAATGTATTGAGATTAATACCATTGGCACAATCAATATTTTAGAAGCTGCTAGAAAAAATAATGGATGTAAGGTTGTACTTTCTTCTTCTGCTGCAAACTATGGAAATAACCCTGCTTTGCCTAAGGTAGAAACTATGATTCCAGAGCCCATGACACCTTACGCAATTACAAAATTAGATGGTGAATTTTATTTAAAAATGTATCAGGATCAATGGAATGTTCCTACGGCTTCACTTCGTTATTTTAATGTTTTTGGACCGAGACAAAATCCGCAATCAGCTTATGCAGCAGCAGTACCTATTTTTATTAATAAAGCACTTCAAAATCAACCTATAACAATCTATGGGGATGGTTTGCAAACTAGAGATTTTATTTATGTAAAAGATGTAGTTAAAGCAAATATCTTGGCAGCTACTACTGGAAATGAAACTTATAATGTTGCGTTAGGTTATAGCACTTCTATTTTAGAATTAGCAGAAAAAATAATTCAAATTACTAATTCTAAATCTCAAATACAATTTTTAGAGGAACGTTCAGGCGATATTAAACATTCGATTGCTGATCCATCAAAATTCAATGATTTGGGATTTAAACCTAGTCACTCTATAGAAAGTGCTTTAGAGGAAACGATAAAGTTTTATCATCAAGAATTATTAAAATAAAATGTATTGAAATTTTATAATGTTTAATGAAACAATTAAATAATAATTTAAGAAGACTTGATCATTACTCAAAGAACGGATTCACTAAAATAAATAATTAAATAAATCTCAACAAAATGTTACAAACTAAAAGAATACTAGAGAAAGGTCAAAGTGATGTTTTGATTCCGATGGCTATTTTAACCCTACTATTTTTTATTTTAGGATTTGTAACTTGGCTAAACGGACCTTTAATTCCGTTCTTTGAAATAGCTTGTGACTTAAGTGGTTCACAAGCCTATTTTGTTACTTTTGCTTTTTATATTGCTTATTTTATAATGGCTATTCCATCTTCTTGGATCATCGAAAAAGTAGGGTATAAAAACGGTATATCACTTGGTTTAATTGTTATTGCTATTGGAGCATTTATGTTTTATCCAGCGGCAGAGATGCGAACTTTTATTTTGTTTTTAGTTGCTTTGTTTATCATGGGAACAGGATTGGCTATTTTGCAAACAGCCGCAAATCCTTATGTTGTAGTAATTGGTCCTCGTGAAAGCGCTGCTGCAAGAATAAGTGTGTTAGGAATTGCTAATAAGTTAGCGGGTTTTGTAGCGCCTTTAGTATTGACTGCTTTGGTATTGTCAAACATGGGAGATTACACGAAAGAAAAAATTGCAATGCTAGACGAGGTTGCTAAATCCCAGACTTTAGATTCTTTGGCCCTTCAATTGCAAACCCCTTATATCTATATGGGAATTGTAATACTTTTTTTGGCAGTTTTAGCGAAGTTGTCTCCTCTTCCTGAAATAGATTTAGATGAAGGTGGTCATGTAGCTGATTTGAGTATTTATAAACAAATTAAGAATGTATCAAAATACCCACAACTTGTTCTAGGAGTAATAACTTTAATGTTATATGTTGCTGCCGAAGTTATAGCTGGAGATACCATTGGAACTTTTGGAAAACAGCTTGGTGTATACGGCGAAAACGGTAATTTTTATCTTAAGCTGACTTCATTTACCATGACAGCAATGCTTATTGGATATATTGCTGGAATTATACTAATTCCCAAATATTTGTCTCAGGTAAATGCACTTAAAATTTCAGGTATTTTAGGAATAATCCTTGTTTGTCTTGTGGTTTTAGTATCTCCTCGTATTTTTATTCAATTGCCCTTCATTCCTAGAGTGCCTTTAGTAATTATTTTAGTTGCTCTATTTGGATTGGTTAATGCACTTTGCTGGCCTGCTATTTGGCCATTGGCACTCCAAAACTTAGGAGGTTATACAAAAATTGGAGGAGCTTTATTAATCATGGCAATAATAGGGGGAGCTATCTTTCCATTATTATACGGCCTTTTAGCTGAAAGCATCAATGTGAGCAATCAAACTACTCAAGCTTTAGAAACAGCCAAAAGTGGAAATCAAATTGCTTACTTAATACTTTTACCCGCTTACCTAATGATTTTCTTTTATGCACACAAAGGACATAAATACACTAGCTGGTCAGTAAAATAAACGAATTACTATAAATTAAAATAAACTATCATGTTAAAGAGTTCTATAGACAAAGCAACAGATTTTGAAAAAAGATTTGAAAATATTAATACGGTCGTTTTCGAAAATTCAACTGAAGCTTCTAAGGCCGTTGCAAATCAAGTTGCTTCTCTTATTAAGCGTAAGCAAGATAATAACGAATCTTGTATTTTGGGTTTAGCGACAGGTTCTTCTCCAAAAGGTTTGTATGCTGAATTGGTTCGTTTACACAAAGAAGTAGGATTGAGTTTTAAAAACGTAATCACATTTAATTTGGATGAATATTATCCAATGGAACCTAATTCTGTAAATAGTTATGTTCGATTTATGAAAGAATTATTATTAGACAAGGTTGATATTTTGCCAGAAAACTATAATATACCAGATGGAACACTTTCTAAAGAAGAAATTGCAGTTTATTGTACAAACTATGAAGAAAAAATTGAGGCTTTAGGTGGAATAGATTTACAAATATTAGGAATTGGTGGAAATGGACATATTGGTTTTAATGAGTCAGGTTCACTTCAAAATTCTAAAACTAGATTAGTGGCTTTGGATCATATTACAAGAGTCGCAGCAAGTAAGGATTTTTCAGGATTGAGTAATACTCCACGAACAGCAATTACGCTGGGTGTAAAAAAAATAATGGAGGCAAAACAAGTCATTTTAATGGCTTGGGGTGAAGGAAAAGCAAAAATTATTAAAGAATCTGTTGAAGGAACTATTACGAATCAAATTCCAGCTTCGTTTTTACAGGAACACAATAATGCTGTTTTTATTTTAGACAAAGAAGCGTCTTCAAAATTGTCAAGAATTAATACACCGTGGCTAGTTGAAAAAATTGTTTGGACAGACAAATTAATCCGAAAAGCTGTTCTTGGATTGGCACTAAGTTTAGAAAAACCTATTTTGATGCTGACAGATGCAGATTACATTGAAAATGGGATGAGTGATTTATTAGCGGACTCGGGTCCTGCATATGATATCAATATCGATATTTTTAATAAATTACAACATACCATCACTGGTTGGCCAGGAGGAAAGCCAAATGCTGACGATAGTGATAGACCAGAACGTGCTGAACCAGCTAGAAAGAGAGTGCTTATTTTTAGCCCGCATCCTGACGATGATATTATTAGTATGGGAGGAACATTTATGAGACTTCAAAACCAAGGACATGAAGTACATGTGGCCTATCAAACGTCTGGAAATATTGCTGTTGCTGACGATGAAGCGCTTCGATTTGCCAGTTTTGTTTGTGATTATAATGAGAAATTTGGAATTGAAAGTCCGGAAGCTGATGTTATTTTTAAAAAATCAATTGATTTTCTTAAAAATAAAAAAAGTAGTGAAATAGATATTACCGAGGTTCGCTACATAAAAGGTTTAATTCGAAAAGGGGAAGCGCGATCAACTAGTCACTATGTTGGTTTAGCGGATAGCCAAATTCATTTTATGGAATTACCATTTTATGAAACAGGAACGATCGAAAAGAATCCTATTGGTCAGGAAGATATTCAATTAACCATGGATCTAATCGATAAAATTAAACCACATCAGATTTATGCTGCGGGTGACTTGGCAGATCCACATGGAACACATAAAGTATGTTTGGATGCGGTTTTTGAAGCAGTGAAAAATCTTAAATCGAAAGAATATATGAAAGACTGTTGGTTATGGCTATACAGAGGAGCTTGGCAGGAATGGGGAATTGATGAGATTGAAATGGCTGTACCGATGAGTCCTGACCAAGTTTTAGCTAAAAGGCATGGCATATTTAAACATCAATCTCAAAAAGATGGTGTAGTTTTTCAAGGTACAGATGCCAGAGAATTTTGGCAAAGAGCCGAGGATCGTAATAAAGAAACGGCTGCCTTATATGATCAATTAGGACTTTCTAAATATGCGGCTATGGAAGCGTTTGTTAGATGGAACTTTTAATTCTAGTTTAAGATAATATTTAGGTTTATTAAAAGTGATTTGTTTTTATGTTTTAAAAAAGTAGTAAAAAGAATAATTTGGTTGTTTATTTGGTTGAAACCTCGGAGGTGAGCACTGACGAGGTTTCTTTTTACTATTACTTTAAATAAATTATAAGTGTATTTACCATTTTTTAGTACACTTTAATCATGATTTTTCGGTTACTTTTTAAGTCATTTTGTCTTTCCATTGCTTTTTTCCGTTTTGCTGTTGGTGGCGGTTTACTATATTGAAAAATCGAGTCGTTCTACACTTTGTAAAAGTTTAGCGGTACTCAAAAAAAAAGACTTCTCACCTTTTTGTTTGGAGTCTTAATAGGTCCTCTTACGGCATTCTATAGTGCTTCCATAATTTAGTAGTACTTCGTTTCGTTGGTCCTAGTAAAATTAGGTTGTACAATGCTCTAGTGTACTCTAGCTGGATCGTTTTTAAGGTTCTCGAGTTTTTGGAGGAATATTTCCATCGGTTAATCTATTGATTTCAAAAATAACTTTAGGAGTCATAAATTTAAACAAGTTATTAAGTAATACTCTTAAATAAAGGTACAACGATTACTTTGAGTAATGAACTATTCCGTAGTTGTACGAAATGTAAAATTCATGGCATTAATATTAATGAGTGTGTCAATAAATGCAGTACTTTTTCATCTATTTCTTGATCCACAGAAAATCTATGGTGTTTTAGTATTATTGATTTTTAATATTATTTTTCTATTTCGATATAAAGATAAATATACTTCATTATTAAAATAAGTATATGTTTAATCGATACTATGATTTGTTTTACAAAATTAGTCTTCGAAGAAAAAAAGTAATTTACAAAAATAAAATTATGTCAAAAATATAAATAAATTAAGTTTCTAAATGAATGTATTAATCAAGCGAAAAAGAATAGATCAAAAATTAAAAAGAAATATAAGAATTTCAAAATATATAATTTACAAAGAAACGTTAATAGATTTTAAAGAGCATTTTTGGTCTTTTATTGGAGCTTTTTTTGGAATTGGATTGATTGCTTTTCTTCAATCTTGCTCTTTAAACAAAATGGATAATATTTTCCTTATTGGATCATTTGGGGCTTCAAGTGTCCTAGTTTTTGGAGCAATTCAAAGTCCAATGGCTCAGCCAAGAAACCTCATTGTTGGACATGTAATTAGTGGCATTATTGGTGTAACCATTGTTAAACTTTTACCAGATATTATTTGGATTACTGCGCCGCTTGCTGTTGCAACTTCTATTATAATGATGCAGATTACTAAAAGTTTGCATCCTCCTGGAGGCGCAACTGCACTAATTGCAGTCACTGGAACTGTAAAATTGAAAGCTTTGGGCTATTTTTATGTCATTGTACCTGTTTTGACGGGTACGCTCATATTATTTCTGACAGCCCTAATTTTTAATAATATGACAAGCCATAGAAAGTATCCAACAAGTAGTAAATTAACAAAACATTTAAAACTAACTCTAGGTTTTAAAAAGTGAACCAATAATTAAAAGCATCAATTTATCTGTACTTGTGATGACTAACAATATAAGAGGTATGTGATAGGACCGTCATGGAATCTATTTTATATACAAAGTAGAATTATTTGTCGAAATTTAAAGCTCTTTAAAATAGTGACGCTTACCACTTTCTGATGCGCGTATGTTATAACAAAAAGGGGTTATAAAGCCCCTTCATCAGTAAATGAATAATAGTTCCCTGGAGTAATAATTAAATGATCTAATAACTGGATATCAAGAATTTTACTGGCTGCTTTAACCTTAGCAGTAATTTGTTTGTCAGCTTCAGAAGCGATTAGTTTACCTGAGGGATGGTTGTGAATCATGATGATCCCTGTGGCATTGGCTTTTAGGGCTGCAGCGAATATCAATCTTAGATCAACTACGGTTCCAGTAATGCCTCCTGATGATATTTCATAAGCACCAAGTACTTTATTACTGTTGTTTAATAGTAAGATTTTAAATTCCTCAAAGAATTCAATTGTATTGGGATTCCAAATCTGTAATGCAATTTGATAGGCAGATTTAGAGGATGTGATTAGAGGACGTTCTGCTGCTTTTACTCTTGATTTGTAATGCAATTGGATTTCTGAAACAGTTCCCCAATTTGGATTTTTAGCATGATTTTCCATGATTTCTATAATTAAAGATTAATAATAGAACTCGAAAGGTCATGGGCGAGCGAGTGCAAAAAGCAACGCAATAAAGGGAGGGGAGCCCGAGTATTTATGGGGGAATTTTTTGCTAGCGAACTGAAGCCCATTACCTAACTTTGTTGTAATATTTGTCGAAGGTTAGTCTCTTAGAATTGGATCTATTTTGCTCAAATGTCTTAAATGTAAATTCCATTTTACGGTTAGCACTGGTTGTAAGTTGATTAATAATAAAAGTATGGTTTTAATGACTTGATTTAAAGGTGTTGAGTTATAGATGTACTAATTATTCGTTCTCACAATCACTAAAGATATAATTAAGACAGTATGCAATAAAGGTTATGAAGCTGGCATTAAGGAAATAGAACAAAATTTAAAGAAATATTCATTAAGAGAAAGTGTTATTGAAAGATATGGTTATAAGTTATTGTTCGAAAAAAAGACTAATCAGGCAATAGATTTATTTAAGTTAAATAATCACCTTTTTCCAAACTCAACCTATGGCTATTATTATATAAGTGAGGCATATAGGGTTTCAGGTCAAAAAAAACAAGCGATTGAATATCTAAAGTTATACATTGAAAAAGAGCCAGAAGACAATGATGCTAAATTAAAATATAAATTGCTAATGAAATAACTACCGCTACACTTGCTACAATAGATTTGGGCATTTGGCTTAATTTAAAAATTGGTCTGTATTTGTGAGAATTTGGTTAAACGGAAAAATAACGCTAATTTAGTCCTAAACCTCTTGTAGCAAGGGAATGTTGTAGGTAATGCTAACGAAAATCCGGTCACTCAAAACAATTTTTCTAATTAAACTAAAATGAACAGCAACTTTTTTTCTTACTTATTTCTTTGGATATCATTAATAATTTTACCAGAAATGGTATTTTCTCAATCTGCTGACTTTACCATTCAAGATGTAAAGTTTGAAAGTCAGGGCGTCACTCTTGCAGGCTCAATTTTAAAGCCCAAAAATCCATTTGCAGCAGTTGTAATTGTTCACGGCTCTGACCCAGTAAAAAGAGAAATGGAGTTCGCAAAGCGTCTTGCTAAAGAAGGTATTGCTGTTTTGACATATGACAAACGTGGAGTTGGAGAATCTGGAGGTGTGTATGTTGGACCATCTGTTGGCACAAATAATATAGACACTACTAATCTTAATTTATTATCTCACGATGCAAATGAAGCAGTAAAAACATTTCGAACCTATTTGAAAGATAAAAAAATACCAATTGGGTTAATTGGCTTCAGTCAAGCAGGATGGATAATTCCAATTGCTGCAAGCAAAAATCCACAAATAGAATTTATGGTTTTA
>TARA_R110000868_G_scaffold126043_4_pt1 | contig 44068 bp, 43 predicted proteins | sample TARA_R110000868 | Tara Oceans TARA_R110000868 (sample SAMEA4397489) | marine metagenome | biome: Polar Biome; feature: [SRF] surface water layer (ENVO:00010504); material: water (ENVO:00002006), including particulate matter (ENVO:01000060) such as... | depth 5 m | reverse complement strand
AAGGGGGAAGGGCTTGAGTGCAGACTCCGCCTGCCTGCTCGGCCGCCTCGACGCCACCGTGGTCGACAAGGACGAGGACGGGTTGGTGACCCTGCGTTTCGACCTGACGGGTCCGGCGCTGGATGACGCGATCCGCGATGTCGGGGTCATGCCCCTGCCCCCCTATATCGCGGCCATACGACCCGAGGACGACCGCGACCTGACCGACTACCAGACCCTGTTCGCCAAATGGGACGGCTCGGTCGCCGCCCCGACCGCGGGCCTGCATTTCACCCCGGCGCTGATGGCGGCGCTCGAGGCGAAAGGCGTCTCGACCCATGCCGTAACCCTGCACGTCGGGGCCGGCACCTTCCTGCCGGTCAAGGCCGACGATACCGCCGACCACAAGATGCACAGCGAATGGGGTGAGGTGTCCGCCCAAACCGCCGCCGCCCTGAACGCCGCCCGCGCCGCCGGCGGCCGGATCGTCTGCGTCGGCACAACCTCCCTGCGCCTGCTGGAGAGTGCCGCCACCCCCGACCGGGTCATCCACCCCTTCCACGGCGACACGGCCATCTTCATCACGCCGGGCTACGAGTTCCGCGCCGCCGACGTGCTGATGACCAATTTCCACCTGCCGAAATCGACCCTGTTCATGCTGGTCAGCGCCTTCGCCGGGCTGGAGACGATGCGGGCCGCCTACGCCCATGCCGTGGCCGACGGCTATCGGTTCTATTCCTACGGTGACGGCAGCCTGCTGTTCCGGTCGCCGAAAAACCTCGCACCGGACGCGAAACAAGAGCGATGAGTTTCAAGGCCTTGAACTTTTACGCCGTCGATTTGTCAGCATCCCTCGCCCGCCCCCTATAATAGCCACGCCTGCCGACCCCCGCCCCGTCCGCTCCCGGAAATGGCACGGTTGGCACCCCGATTTCGCAAAACCCTGCCAAACCCAGGACCTGATGCCCTTTCCCTTCGACATCACCGCCACCGAAGGCCGCGCCCGCACCGGTGTGCTGAAGACCGCGCGCGGGGACATCCGCACCCCGGCCTTCATGCCGGTCGGCACCGCCGCCACGGTCAAGGCCATGACCGTCGACCAGGTGGCCCAGACCGGGGCCGACATCCTGCTGGGCAACACCTATCACCTGATGCTGCGCCCGGGCGCAGAGCGGATGGCGCGGCTGGGCGGGCTGCACAAATTCATGGGCTGGACCAAACCCATCCTGACCGACTCCGGCGGCTTTCAGGTCATGTCGCTGGCCGGCATCTCGAAGGTGAAGGAGGAGGCCGTGACCTTCTCCAGCCATATCGACGGCTCCAAACACGTGCTGACGCCGGAACGGTCGATCCAGATCCAGGCCGACTGCATCGGGGCCGACATCTCGATGCAGCTGGACCAGTGCGTCGCATGGCCGGCCGAGGAACCCGCCGCCCGCGCCGCGATGGAGCTGTCGGTGCGCTGGGGCGCGCGCTCGAAGGCCGCCTTCGGCAGCCGTGAGACCCAGGCCCTGTTCGGCATCCAGCAGGGCTCGACCTTCGAAAACCTGCGTCGGGAATCGTCCGAGCGGCTGCAGGAGATCGGCTTCGACGGCTATGCGCTGGGCGGTCTGGCCGTGGGCGAGGGCCATCAGGCCATGTGCGAGGTGCTCGACTATGCGCCCGAGATGCTGCCCGCCGACCGGCCCCGCTATCTGATGGGGGTCGGCAAGCCGGTCGATCTGGTCGAGGCTGTGTGGCGCGGGGTCGACATGTTCGACTGCGTCCTGCCGACCCGGGCCGGACGCCACGGCCAGGCCTGGACCTGGGACGGCCCGATCAACCTGAAGGGCGCGCGCTTTGCCGAGGATCAGGACCCGCTGGACCCGGACAGCGCCTGCCCGGCCTCCAGCGCCTATTCAAAGGCCTATCTGCACCATCTGGTGCGGACCGACGAGATTCTCGGCAAGATCCTGATCAGCTGGCACAATATCGCCTTCTACCAGACGCTGACCGCGGCCATGCGCGAGGCGATTGCCCACGGGCGGTTCGAGGCCTTCCGGCGCGACTTCCACGCCCGGCATACGTCCAACTAGCGGCGCGGGCTCCGGGCCGGAACGAACCAGCTGGGTGCGGCCGGCGGGGCGCAATTGCGCTGCATCCCGATTCCCTTGAGGAAGGCGCGCCGAATCCGCCCGGCCTGGATCGCCGCCTGGACCGCGCGTTCGTGCTGGGCCGCGCCGCTGAGACGCCGGATCCAGCTGCTGCCGGGAATGAAGTCCGTGGTGGTGTCGCGCACGGCCCCCAGGGCGGCCTGGGCCGTCGCATCGGCGGCGCGCTCGCTCATATAGCGACCGTCAACGGGCGGCGGTTCGTCCATATCGGGGCCCAGTGCCTCGTCCAGGCGCACGACCTCCGCCCCGATGGTCGAGCACCGACTCATGTTGCGCATGTCGTACGGGTTGGCCTGGGCCTGCAGCAGCACCGTCGGAATGACCTCGGGCCGCAGGTTGAAGACGTCCAGCGGGGCCGTGGCGGCATCGCTGAATCCCGCGCCGAACTGCTCCGCCCCGCCCATGGCCGAATGCCCGGCATTGCAGCCCCCGGCGACGAGACAGGACAGAAGGACGATCACGGTGGAGCTGCGCATACCCGCTTTACAGCACGGCCCGGGGCCGATCGGAAGTCCGTTCACACGGGCGTTGCGCCGACCCATGCCGCCATGCTTTATCCGGCGGGAATACGGCCTTTCCCACCCGCATGCCGGGTGAAGCGTTTGCGGTGCGACACCATGCTGAAAACCCTGCTCCAGCGGCTGCGGTGCCGTCACGAGTACAAGTACAGCCGGACCAAACCGGGCACGCTGGTCTGCAAGAAATGCCGTGCGCGCAAGGGCCGGCCCTGAGGCCAGGCGGCGCATTCGACAACAATGCGGAAAAAGGGCTGGTGGTACGCCCCCCCGGGCTCGAACCGGGGACCCTCTGATTAAAAGTCAGATGCTCTAACCAACTGAGCTAGGGGCGCACATCGGATTCGCGCTTTGCGAACCACCAGACGGCGCCTTCTGTTGCATCCACGCGGTCGGGTCAAGACCGTGCGAACATCCAAATGCTCGACCAGCCTGTTTTTGCCGCCTAGTCAGGAGCTATGAAACCGCTCTCCGGCCTGCGCATCATCGAATTCGACGGACTCGGCCCCGTCACCTTCGCCGGAATGGTTCTGGCCGATCTCGGGGCCGAGGTGGTGCGCCTGACCCGCAGCGCCGTCGCCGGAACCGCCGCCTTCAGCGAGGTCGGGGGCGAGGTCCTGCACCGGGGCCGCCCGGCCGTCGCGGTCAACCTCAAGGATCCGGCCGATCACGCCCGGGTCATGGATCTGGCCGGGGCGGCCGATGCCGTGATCGAGGGCTTTCGGCCGGGCGTGATGGAACGGCTCGGCCTCGGCCCCGAGGCCTGCGCCGCCGTCAATCCGCGCCTCGTCTATGGCCGGGTCACCGGCTGGGGCCAGACCGGGCCGATGGCGCAGCAGGTCGGCCATGACCTCAACTACATCGCCCTCAGCGGGGCCCTGCACGCGACCGGAGAGCCCGACCGCCCGCCGCGCCCGCCGCTGAACCTGGTCGGCGACTACGGCGGCGGGGCCATGCTGGTCGTGGTCGGGGTGCTGGCCGCCCTGCTCGAGGCCAAGGCCACCGGTCGCGGCCGGGTCGTTGACGCCGCCATGACCGACGGCTCGGCCCTGCTGATGAGTCTGTTTTACGCCCTGCAGGCCCGCGGCCTCTGGAGTGACAGCCGCGGAGCCAACCTGCTGGACGGCGGGGCCCCCTTCTATCGCTGCTACACCTGCGCCGATGGACGGTTCGTGGCCGTCGGCGCGCTGGAGCCGCAGTTCTACGCGGCCCTGATCGCCGGACTCGACCTGGCGGCGGACGACGCCCCGCAGTTCGACATGGCCGGATGGCCGGCCCTGCATGCCCGGTTCGAGGCCCTGTTCGCCACCCGCGACCGCGACGCCTGGGCCACCCACTTTGCCGGCACCGACGCCTGCGTCACCCCGGTCCTCAGCCTGGCCGAGGCCCCGGGCCATCCGCACAACCGGGCCCGCGCGACCTTTGCCGGATCGCCGGTCCAGCCCGCGCCCGCGCCGCGTTTCGACGGAAATTCGCCCGCACCCGCCATCCGGCCCGCCGATCTGTCGCTGGACGCGGCCCTGACGGCCTGGACAGCCGCCGTCTAGGCCACGGCGGTTCCCGCCTCAGGCGAGGCGTTCCGCTCCCCGGTGCAGGCGTCCAGCAGGGCCGCCACCAGGGCCGTCGGATCGATCGGCTTGGTCAGGAACACGTCGACGCCGGCGGCCAGCCAGGTTTCGCGGTGCGAGTCCATGGCATTGGCGGTCAGGGCGATGATCGGCGTGGCCCGGTTGATGCCCGCCTGGCGAATATTGAGACTGGCCTCAATTCCGTCCATCACCGGCATCTGCATGTCCATCAGGACAGCGTCAAAGCGCTCTACCGCGGCCATCTCGACGGCCAGGGCCCCGTTCTCGACCAGCGTCAGCCGGCACCCGTGCGGCTCCAGCAGCAGGGTCAGGATCTGGCGGTTCACCGCGTGGTCCTCGGCCACAAGGATCGACCGGCCGGCCAGCGATCCGCCCTCGACTTCCGGCAGAAGCGAGGTCTCCGCCGGAGCCGAGCGGGCCATGACCTCGACCGGCAGGGTCAGGGTGAAGGTCGCCCCCTCGCCCTCGACACTGTCGACGACCAGCGTGCCGCCCATAAGTTCCGCCAGCCGCCGGCTGATGGCGAGACCAAGCCCCGTGCCGCCGAACCGGCGCGTGGTGCCCACATCGGCCTGTTCGAAGCTGTTGAACACCTCGACCAGCCGGTCGTGCGGAATGCCGCAGCCACTGTCGTGAACGGCGACGTTGAGGCGTCCCGTTGCCTCGTCCCAGTCCGCCGACACCCGGATTTCGCCCTCGGCGGTGAATTTGACGGCGTTGGACATCAGATTGAACAGGATCTGCTGGAACCGCAGCGGATCGGTTCGCACACAGTCCGGGACCTCCGGGGCCACCACGATCGCCAGCGTGACACCATTGGCCCTGGCCCGGGGCTCCCACAGACGCTTCAGCGACACCAGTCGCTCGCGCACGTCCATTTCGGCGGCTTCCATCTGCATCTTGCCGGCCTCGATCTTCGAGAAGTCCAGCACGTCATTGAGCAGTCCCATCAGCACGTCGCCGGCATCGGTCAGCATCGAGACATGGGTTTTCTGGGGCCCGCTCAGTCGCGTGCGCCGCAGCAGGTTGCCGGCCGAGATCACGGCATTCATCGGCGTGCGGATCTCGTGGCTGACGACGGCGAGGAAGTCGGACTTGGCGGCGCTGGCGATCTCGGCGGTGCGCCGATGCTCATCCGCCTCGCGCTTGGCCTCACGCAACACCCGGGTGGTCAGCGAACTCTGACGCACGGCCACGATCAGGTGCGCCATATACAGCAGCCCGCCGACCGGGATGAGCAGTTCGATCCAGTTCTGACTCTGGAACGCCGTGATGAGGGGCAACCCCAGGAAAAAGGTGGCATGAGGCGTGACCGAGCAGATCAGGATCCGGCGATCATGGTGCATATGCAGGCTGACATGCAGCAGTCCGCCCGAACACTGGACCATCGCAAAAATCTTGCCGACCTGCCCCCCGTAGAACCAGAGGTAGGCGGTTATCGCAGCGTAAACGACGACGGTCAGAACAGTCACGGTGCAGAACAGCGCGCTGTAGGACTTGCTGACGGTCATTTCGGGGTTCAGCCGCAGCGGACGGAAGACCGCCTCGTCCAGATACTGGGTGGCGACCACCGCCAGGAACCACCACAGCGGCCAGGCCGACGGGGCCATGACCCACGCTGCCACGCCGACGAAGGCCGCCAGCCCGATGCGGGACTTCAGCTCTCTGAAGCGAACCTGGGCAACGGTGGCACATGCAGACGTTGTCATTCATTTCTCCCGACCGTTCATTCAAACCACCAATTGGAGAAGGATTGGTTGCTGGCCGGGATGACCGCTGCCACGATCCCGGCTATGGAACGCCGTTGGCTGGCTTTGCGTTGAGATTCCGAGCCTGGGGAGACATCTGATGAAGCGTTTGATTCTGGCAGCCGCGTTCGGGGCCGCAGCGGTTCTGAGCGGTTGCGACAACCCGAGGTCCGACGATCAGTACGAAGAGACCGTCCCGCTGCCGGACGATGAGCCGGTCGCGCCGATGACCGAGGAAATCCCGGTTCCCGACGCCGCCCCCCCCGCCGTCGACACGCCGCCTGCGGACTACTCGACCATTCCGCCGGAGAAGCGGAGTTCCGCGGAAACGGTTCGTCCGGAAAGCGAAACCCTGTTTTACTGACATCGCGGTCTGCGGTTTCGCCACGGGAGCGCCACAGGCGGGTGCCATGGTGAGACCTGACCCCGCGCGCCGACTTGCTCCCGGTCTGTCCCGACTGACGTTGTCGAAGGTTCAAGCTTGACGCCCAGGCCCAATCTATTCCTCACCGGGCTTGTACTCTGGTTGAGCTGGGCCGCCGCCGCGGCGGCCGAACCCAGGGCCCAGATCCGGGGCGACCTGGACAGCGCCCTGCGCAGCCAGCTGGAACGCGCCATCGGCGAGGTCGAGGGGGCACCCGGCAGCCGGTTCGAAGCCCGCCGCCGGGCTCGCGGCGCGGTCGAGGCCGCCGACGCGCTGCTGCGTTCGGAAGGCTACTACCAGTCAACCATCGAGGATGTGGTCGAGGGCGACGAGAACCCCGTCGCCATCATCGATATCCAGCCCGGCCGGCGGTTCCACCTGACCGAACCCACCATCCTGTGGGCCGACCCGGCTCCGGACCCGGAAACCGGCGCGGCGGTAAACGGCGAAATCGGCCTGACGCCGGGCGAGCCGGGACGCGCGGTCGATGTCATTGCCGCCGAGGGCCGGATCGTCGCCGGCCTGACCCGCCGCGGCTATGCCGACGCCAGAACCCAGCCGCGCCGGGTCGTCGTCGACCATGAGAGCTTTACCGTCGATCCGGAATTCCACATCCAGGCCGGACGGCTCGTGCGACTGGACGGCATCCGGCTGGAAACCCGCGGCCCGACCAATCCCGCCTGGGTCGTCGGCCTGACCCCGTGGACCGAAGGCGACCGCTATGACCCCGACAAGGTCGCCGAACTGGAGCGACGCCTGCTCGAAACCGGCGTTTACGATGGCGTAGGCGTCGCCCTGTCCCCGCAGGACCAGATCAATGCCGACGGCCTGCGACCGATCATCGTCACCCTGACCGACCGGCCCCGCCGCATCCTTGAGGCCGGGGCCACCTTCTCGACCGCCGAGGGGTCGGGGGTCGACGTCATCTGGACCCACTACAACCGGTTCGGGCGGGCCGACACCCTGCGCTACCAGGCGCGTCTGGCCGACATCAACAGCCGCATCGGGGCTGATCTCGGCCTGCCTCACTGGCGGCGTCCGGGTCGGACCCTGACCCTGTCGGGTGCCCTGGTCAACGAGGACACCGACGCCTACCGCCGCACCGCGCTCACCGTATCGGCCGACCTGCGCCAGCGCCTGGGACGGACCTCATGGCTCAGCTACGGCGTCGGGATCGACGCCGGCAACTACAATGAAAACCGCTTTGATCCGCTGACCAACTCGCCGGTCAATTTCGATCGCGACCTGGTGATCCTGACGGGGCGCGGCAGCGCCTATGTCGACCGGTCCAATGACCCGCTGGACCCGACCCGGGGCTGGCGCATGTCCCTGTCCGCCCAGCCCACGGTCGTGGGCGGCGAGGAAAGCGTGGCCTTCCTGCGCAGCGAGAGCCAGGTCACCGGCTATCTGCCGCTCCGGGACAGCGGCACGACCGTCCTGGCCGGACGCCTCCGGCTCGGTGCGATCCTCGGCGGCAGTGAATTGACCGTGCCGTCTGATCGTCTGTTCTATTCGGGCGGCGGCGGGTCGGTGCGCGGATTCACCTATCAGGGCGTCGGGCCCCGCCTGCCGGACAATACGCCGCGCGGCGGCCTGTCCCTGTTCGAGACCTCGGTGGAACTGCGCCACGACGTCGGCCGGGGTTTCGGGGCCGTGGTCTTCCTGGACGCCGGCTCGATCGGCTTCCAGCCGACCCCGGATGTGTCCAACCTGCGGTACGGGGCCGGCTTCGGCGTCCGCTACAAATTGCCGTTCGGGCCGATCCGCGCCGACATCGCCTTCCCGATAGACAAGCGCGACGGCGACGCCGACTTCCAGGTCTACGTCAGCATCGGTCAGGCGTTTTGACCGGGCCCCGCTCCCCGGACGCCGACCCGCCCGCGGTCCCCGACACCCCGGCTGAAACGGCGCGGAAGAAGCGCACGCGGCTGCAGGCGCTGGCCTTCTTCGGCGGCATCGCCACGGCCGTCCTGGTGGCGCTTCTGGTCCTCGGCCTGGTGGGGGGCCGCATGTACCTGTTGTCGGACTCCGGTCGCAACCTGGTCACCACCTTTGCCTCGGGCCAGAAGCTCGGCCGGTTCGGTCGCCTGAATGTCGAGGGAGTCCGGGGCGACCTGTTCGACGACTTCACCATCGACCGGGTCACCGTCACGGACGCCAAGGGTATCTGGCTCGAGGCCCGCAACGTCCATGTCGACTGGTCCTACTGGGCGCTGGTTGGCCGGCGCTTTCACGCGACGACGCTCACCGCCGACGTCATCCGGCTGATCCGCAGGCCCGAGCTGGAACCGTCGCTGGAGCCGCCGGGACCCGCCCCCCTGGCCATCGACATCGATTCCTTTCGCGCCGACGTCGAACTGCTGGAGGACTTCAGCAAGGAGTACGGCCGCTGGAAGCTGACCGGCGAGGCTGACATCCCGCGCAACGGGACCAAGACCGCCAGGGTCAACGCCCTGAGCAACAGCCGCGAGGGTGACTTCCTGCATCTGACCGCGAGCTTCGGCGGCAAGATCGAGGATATGCGCGTCAATCTACGCGCCAGCGAGGCCCGCGGCGGTCCGATCGCCGGTGCGCTGGGCTATTCCCCGGATCAGCCCTTTTCGGCCACCGCCGTGGTGAACGGCGAAATCGTCGACGCCGTGGTGCGCACCGGCGATTTCACTCCCCTGATCGTCAAGGGTCGGTACGGCGAGGACGGAGCGCGGGTCGGCGGCTTCATCGATTTCTCCGGGTCGGACCTGCTGCGGCCCTTCATCGGTCGTATCGGCCGCAAGGCCCGGTTCGGCTTCGCCGCCGTGCCCGACGCCGGTCGTGACGGGTATCAGGGTATCGCCTGGCGACTGCGGGCCGACAACATCAACTCCCGCGCCCGCGGCATGATCCGGCTGGACGACCGCAGCGCGCCGGACGGCATCCGGGTCGAGGTCTCGACACCGTCGCTGAGCCGGATGCTGGACCGTCCGTTCGCCGGGGCATCGGCCTGGACCGGGGTGTTCAGGGGCGACGCCAAGGTCTGGACCCTGGACGGGGCCGTGGCCCTGAGCGCCGCCGAGTTGATCAGTTATCGCGCCGCCCGGGTCGCCGGACCGCTGGACATCCAGGCCCGCAACGGCCGCTACACCGTCGACACTGATCTGAGCGCCACCGGCGGTTCGGTCGCGGGCGCGGTCGGGACCCTGTTGGGGGCCACCCCCCGGGTTCAGCTGAAGGCCACCCGCTCGATCGACGGCGCGGTGCTGCTGGAACGGATCCAGGCCCGGGGCCAGGCCCTTGAGATCACCGGAACCGGCGGACGGAATCTGGGCGGGGCCCTGAGCTTCCGTGGCCGCGCGGCCATCACCGACCTGGCACGCCTGCGCAGCGGTGCCGGCGGCTCACTCGGCGGGGCGGTCACAGCGGTCGCCAACCGGCCGGGCGCCCCCTGGCGACTGACCCTGGATGCCCGCGGACAGCGGCTCAAGACCGGCATGGCGGAACTGGACCGCCTGCTGGGCACGACGCCGCGACTGCAGTTGGACGGGGCCTTCACGGCCGGGAGACTGGAAATCGAACCCGCCCGTCTGACCGGTGCCGCCGGCCGGGCGAGCGCGCGCGGCCTGATCGAGGGCGACGGTCGCCTGCGGCTGGCGCTGGACTGGACCGCCGAGGGCCCGTTCGGGGTCGGCCCGGTCGAGGTCGATGGCACCATGACCGGCGACGGGGCCCTGACCGGAACGCTGGCCAATCCGCGTGCCGACCTGCGCGCCCATTTCGACAGCGTCGCCGCGGGACCGCTGAATCTAACCGGTGCCGATCTGGTCCTCAGCTTCCGCCGCGGCAACGACGAATCCGATGGCCGGCTCGCCCTGACCGCCGGATCGAAATACGGTCCGGCCACGGCCTCGGGCAATTTCTTCCTCGGGGGCGACCGTATTCGCCTGACGGATGTGGACCTGAACGCCGGCGGCCTGGCCGCCCGGGGCGCGATCGGCCTGTCCAGCCGCGTGCCGTCCAGCGCCGACCTGACGTTCACCGCCCGCCCCGGGGCCTTCCTGGCCACCGGCACCGCCGACGGGCGAATCCGTCTGACCGAAGACAGTGGCCAGGCCGCGCGCAGTGCGGCCATCGTCAATGTTCGGGGGCGCAATGTGCGGCTGGTCGGCTCCAGCTATGTGCTGCGCACCTTCGACCTGAACGGCACGGGGACCCTGGCCAGCCTGCCCTTCACCCTGTCGGCTGACGTCGGCGGGACGGTTCCTGTCCAGTTCAACGGCGGGGGCACCTATTCGCGCCAGGCCGATGCCCAGACCGTCGTCCTGCGCGGGGGCGGCCGAGTGCGCGATATCGCCTTCAGCACCCGAAATCCGGCCGTTGTCGCCCTGTCCGGTGACGGTCGCCTGATCCGGCTGGATGTCGGCGTCGGGGGCGGCGTGTTGCTGGGCGAGCTGCGCCAGGACTCCCGGGCCGCCATCTTCCAGGCCGATCTGACCAGCGTCGAGCTCGGATCCCTCGCGGCGGACATGCGTGGCCGTGTGACCGGGCGCGTGGCCCTGCGCGGGACGGGCGACGACCTGTCCGGCTCGGCCAATGTCACCCTGCAGGACGTGCGCAGCATCGACGCCCCGCGCGGACTGTCCATCGACGGCACGCTGAATGCCCTGCTGGTCGACAACAGCCTGAGCATCAAGGCCGATGTCCGGGACGAGGGCGCGGTGACCGCCCTCGTCGACATGACCCTGCCGGTGGTGGCCTCGGCCGCGCCGCTGCGGCTGGCGGTGGCCCGCACGCGACCGATGGCGGGCACGGTGTCGATCCGGGGCCAGATCCAGCCGATCTGGGACCTGTTCCTGGGTGGGGAGCGGTCACTGACCGGACAGATCAATGCCAATGCCACCCTGGCCGGCAGCCTGAACGAACCCCGGCTGAACGGGCGACTCGACCTGACCGAGGGCACCTTCCGCGACACCACCACCGGGGTGCGGCTGGCCAATATGACCCTGGCCAGCCGTTTCGACGACACCACGGCCCTGATCCAGACATTCACGGCCGGCGACGGGGCGGGTGGTACCGTCAGCGGCGACGGCCGCATCGGTCTGCGCCAGGGATCGGACTCCAGCTTCCAGCTGGCTCTGACCCGCTTCCGTATCATCGACAACGACATCGCCCGGGCCCAGGCCACAGGGCCGGTGACGGTCACGCGCGCCGCCGACGGCAAGATCCAGCTGACGGGTCAGATGGACATCGACGAGGCCCGGATCGAAGCCAATGTACCGGGCTCGAACGGGATCGTTCGCATGGATGTGGTCGAGGTGAATCGCCCCGGTGGTGACCCGATCGCCGACGACCAGGTCCGTTCGCGAGGCGTACAGATCGGACTCGACATCGCCCTGCGTTCACGCGGCGGTGACATCGTCGTCGTCGGACGCGGTCTGAATGTGGCGATGAGTGTCGACGCCCGGGTCACCGGCTCCATCGCCCGACCGATACTGACCGGCAATGCCAATGTGATCCGCGGTGACTATGAGTTCGCCGGCAAGCGTTTCGTCTTCGACGATCAGGGCACGGTCAGCCTGTCGACCAATCCCGCCCGCATCCGGCTGAACCTGTCGGCCGTGCGCGACGACCCGGCCCTGACGGCGACGATCCGGGTCACCGGAACCGCGGAGTCGCCGAAGATCGCCCTGACCTCCACCCCGTCCCTGCCCCAGGACGAGATCCTGTCCCAGGTCCTGTTCGGCCGCTCGGCCTCGCAGCTGTCGCCGTTCGAGGCGGCCCAGCTGGCCTCGGGTGTGGCGTCCCTGGCCGGGGGCGGCGGTTTCGATGTGATCGGCAACCTGCGCGAACTGGCCGGACTGGACCGGCTGTCGTTCGGCGGCGAGGCCTCGGCCCTGACCGTCGCCGGCGGCCGCTACATCTCCGACGATGTCTATCTGGAGATCATCGGTGGCGGCGAAGGCGGCGCGGCCGTCAATGTCGAGTGGCAGGTACGGCGCAATCTGGCCGTCAGTTCCAAATTCGGTGGAGAGGGCGACGCCAGCCTGTCGATTCGCTGGCGCCGCCAGTCCGGGGTCCCGGGCACGACCGGAACGGACCGCCGTCCCAACCGGTGACCGGACCCACCCCCTCGGGGGGCGGGCGTGGATCAACCCGCCGTCTTGTCCAGCTTGATCGCGCCGCGCAGGCCGCCGAGGTGCAACAGGGTGCAGACCGCGGCGACGACCAGACCCACAATCATGCGCCAGGCCGGGTTCATCGCCGTGGCGTCAACGCCGATTCCACCCGCCGAAACGATGCCGAACACGTCGGTCAGCAGTGCATAGGCGGACAGCATCAGAAAGATGATGGGGATGTAGCGGTTGGGCCGGGTCCACTGAAACCAGCCGAGCGCCAGCTGAACCACGACGATGATTCCGGCGAAGATCAGTCCGGTCTGGGCACCGTTGGCGATGATCGAATTGGCCAGGGCTGCGGCCTCGGCCGACTGCCCCTCGGTCTGGACGGCCACCGCCGCCGTCATCGCCGCCTGGATACGCTCCAGGTTCATCATCATCCAGACAAAGCCGACCCCGCCCCAGGCCGCCGACAGCCACAACGCCATGGCGCTCATCCGCGCCGCCGACCGCGCCTCGTCCGGACCCGCGATGGTCGCCAGCGGATTCGCGGCCTTGATCCAGTTTGTCATTCAAAATCCTCCCTCGTTGATCGCAACGCTAGCGCGCATTGTGGGGAATTCGAAGCGGTCTGACACGGAGACTTCACCTTCACCTTTGGCTTCTGTCCCGCTAGGGTCCGCGCGCATGCAAATTCTCCCTCACGACCAGACCGCGCTCGACCATGTCGCAGCGCGCGAAACCACGATCATCGGGCGCACGATCGCCTGGGCCGCGATCAATTCCGGCAGTCGCAACGCCGACGGTCTGAACGCCATGCTGGCCGTGCTGGAGGCCGAGGCCCGGACCCTGCCGGCCGAAGTCGTCCGCATCCCGACCAAAGGCTCGACCACCGTCGGCGACGATGGCTCGGTGCGCACCGAGGCCCATGCCGACGCCCTCAAGATCATCTGCCGTCCCGACGCCCCGATCCAGATCGTCCTGACCGGCCACTACGACACCGTCTTCCCGGTCGACAGCGCCTTCCAGACCGTGGTGACCCGCGCGGACGGGGCGCTGAACGGGCCCGGCGTCGCCGACATGAAGGGCGGCATCTCGGTCATGCTGGCCGCACTGGAAGCCTTCGAGACCCATCCCGACCGCGCGCGCGTCGGCTGGACCGTGCTGCTGTCGCCGGACGAGGAGATCGGCTCGCCCGCCTCGGCCCCGCTGCTGGCCGAACTGGGCGCGCGCGGCCATGTCGGCCTGACCTATGAGCCGGCCATGTCCGACGGCTCCATGGCCGGGGCGCGCAAGGGCAGCGGAAACTTCCACCTGATCGTCTCGGGCAAGGCCGCCCACGCCGGACGCGCCTTCCACGAGGGGGCCAATGCCGTGGCCGGGGCCGCCATCCTCGCCGCCGCCCTGCACGCCCTGAACGGCCGGCACGAGGGCGTCACCGTCAATGTGGCCAGGATCTCGGGCGGCGCGCCGCTGAATGTCGTCGCCGACAATGCCGTGGTCCGCTTCAATGTCCGGGTGCCCGACAAGGTCGCCGCCGACTGGACCCTGGCCGCGGTGAAGGCCATCGCCGCCACCCCGCCGTTCGCCGGCCTGACCCTGGACCTGCACGGCGGCTTCACCCGCCCGCCCAAGCCGATGGACGCCTCCCAGGCCGCCCTGTTCGAGGCTGTGCGCGAAGCCGGGGCCCTGCTGGGCCAGCCGATCGCCTGGTCGCCCTCGGGCGGCGTGTGCGAGGGCAACAACCTGCACGCGGCGGGCCTGCCCAATATCGACACCCTGGGCGTCCGCGGCGGCGACATTCACTCGGACCAGGAATTCGCCTGGCCCGACAGTTTCGTGGAACGGGCCCAACTGAGCGCCCTGATCCTGTGCAAGATCGCCTCGGGCGAGATCGACGCCGAGCGGCTGAAGGCCCTGCGTCTGGAGACGATGTAAATCCATGCTTGTTGTGCGCCCCGCCGGCCCGGCCGATCTCGACCACCTGCTTGAACTGGCCATCCTCAGCGGGCCGGGCTTCACCAGCCTGCCCGAGGATCCGGACCAGCTGTCCGAACGCCTCGACCTCAGCCGGGACAGTTTCTCGGGCAAGCTGGATCCCAAGGCCTGCTGGTACACGGTCATGCTGGAAGAGAGCGACACCGGCGACGTCGACGGTATCGGCTCGGTCAAGGCGGCCGTCGGTCTGAACCGGCCCTTCTTCTCGTTCCGGGTGGTGACCAATACCCAGTCCTCGCCCTCGGTCGACGTCAAGCTGGATCACCAGACCCTGGTGCTCGTCAATGAATGCACCGGCTGGACCGAGGTCGGCTCACTCTTCCTCAAGGCCGATCGCCGCAAGGGCGGGGCCGGACGCCTGCTCAGCCAGGCCCGCTACATGCTGATCGGGGCCCAGCCCGAGCTGTTCAACGAGAATGTCCTGGCCGAGCTGCGCGGCGTCTTCACCCCCGACGGCGGCTGCCCGTTCTGGGACCACGTGGCCCACAAATTCTTCCCGATGCCGTTCGACGAGGCGGACATGATGACCGGCTCGACCGACAAGCAGTTCATCCTCGACCTGGCCCCGCGCCATCCCATCTATATCGAGCTGCTGCCCGAACCGGCCCGCGCCGTGATCGGCAAGGTTCACCCCCAGGGCGTGCCGGCCATGGCCCTGCTCGAGAGCGAGGGCTTCCGACCCAACGGCCTGGTCGACATCTTCGACGCCGGTCCGACCGTGGCCTGCGGTCGCGACAACATCCGCACCGTGCGCGACGCCCGGCCGATGACCGTGGCCATCGGCGACCATGTCGAGGCCGAACTGCCCTCGCTGATCTCGACCGACTCGGTCACCGCGTTCCGCGCCGTGCGCCAGAAGGTCGGCGTCGAGGGGGATGTCGCCACCCTGTCCGCCGAAACCGCCGACGCCCTGCGGGTCAAGGCGGGCGACGTCGTGCGTGTGAAGGCCTAGGCCCAAGGAAAGATGAGCAGTCCCATGACCCGTTTCACCTCGATCGATCCCGCCACCGGCGACACCGTCTGGGAAGGCCCGGCCGCCACCGGCGAGCAGGTCGCCGCAGCCGTGACCGCCGCCCGCGCCGCCTTCCCCGACTGGGCCGACCGCCCGCGTCAGGACCGGGTCGACGCCATGCTGCGCTACCAGGCGGCGCTGAAGGCCCGCGCCCCGGCCATGGCCGAGGCGATCAGCCGCGAGACCGGCAAGGCCCTGTGGGAGACCACGGCGGAGCTGGGCTCCATGGCCGGCAAGGTCGACCTGTCGATCAAGGCCTATGACGAGCGCACCGGCGAACGCACCAGCGAGACCCCGTTCGGCACCGCCACCCTGCGCCACCGGCCGCATGGCGTCGCCGCGGTGCTGGGCCCGTTCAACTTCCCCGGCCACCTGCCCAACGGCCATATCGTCCCGGCCCTGCTGGCCGGTGACACCGTGGTGTTCAAGCCGTCGGAGGAGACCCCGCACACCGGCCAGCTGATGGCCGAATGCCTGGCCGAGGCCGACCTGCCGACCGGCGTATTCAACCTGATCCAGGGCGCGCGCGACACCGGTGCCGCCCTGCTGGACCAGCCGATCGACGCCCTGATGTTCACCGGCTCGGGTGCTGCCGGGGCGCATTTCCGCAAGAAATTCGCCGAGGACCCGCACGTCATCCTCGCCCTCGAGCTGGGCGGCAACAATCCGCTGGTGGTCTGGGACGCGGCCGACGCCGAGGCCGTGGCCGGGATCGTGGTCCAGTCGGCCTTCATCACCACCGGCCAGCGCTGCTCCTGCGCCCGCCGGCTGATCGTGCCCGAGGGTCCGCAGGGTGACGCCATCATCGAGGCCGTCGCCGCCCTGGTCGACCGGCTGATCTTCGCCCCGTGGAACAGCACCCCGGAACCCTACGGCGGCCCGCTGATCTCGCCCAAGGCCGCCGAGGCCGCCCTGTCCGCCCTCCAGCAACGCATCGCCGCCGGGGCCAGGGTCATCCGCGCCTCGGGCCCGGTCGACAACCTGCCGGGGGCCTTCGTCAAACCCGCCATCATCGAGGTCACGGGCGTGACCGTGCCGGACGAGGAGATGTTCGCCCCCTTCCTGTCCGTGACCCGCGCCGCCAGTTTCGACGCCGCCATCGCCGAGGCCAATGCCACCCGTTATGGCCTCAGCGCCGGTCTGGTCAGCGACAACCCGGCCCACTGGGATCATTTAATCCGTCGCATCCGTGCCGGCGTCGTCAATTTCAACCGCCCGACCACCGGGGCCGCCGGCAACATGCCGTTCGGCGGCCTGGGGGCCAGCGGCAATCATCGCCCGTCGGCCTACTATGCCGCCGACTACTGCGCCTATCCCGTCGCCAGTTTCGAGGCCGGGGCCGTGAAGAATATCGAGGGTGAAATCAAGGGATTGCGCGGGTGACCCCCGCCGTCGAAGCCAATGCCGACGGCCTGATCGGCCCGACCCATTCCTATGCGGGCCTGAGTCCTGGCAATCTGGCCTCCAGCCTGAACAAGGGCGAGGCCTCGAACCCGCGCGCCGCCGTGTTGCAGGGGCTCGACAAGATGAAGACCCTGGCCGATCTGGGCCTGCCGCAATATGTGCTGCCGCCGCATGAGCGGCCCGACATCCCCTTCCTGCGCACCCTGGGCTTCACCGGCAGCGACGCCGCCGTGCTGGAACGGGCCTGGCAGGACGCCCCCGGCTTCGCCGCCGCCGCCTGTTCGGCCTCGCCGATGTGGGCCGCCAACGCCGCGACCGTGACGCCCAGCGCCGACGCCGCCGACGGCCGGGTCCATTTCACCCCGGCCAATCTGCACACCAACCTGCACCGTTCGCTGGAACACGCCCAGACCAAACGGGCGCTGGACGCCCTGTTCCCCGACCCGACCCGGTTCGCGGTGCATGACGCCCTGCCCGCGGTGGCCCATCTGGCCGATGAGGGGGCCGCCAACCATGTGCGCCTGTGCGCCGAACACGGGGCACCCGGGGTCAATCTGCTGGTCTGGGGTCGCGAGGCCTTCGAGCCCTGGGCCGATGCCTTCCCCGCCCGCCAGACGCATGAGGCCTCACAGGCCATCGCCCGTCGCCATCAGGCCGCACGGCCGGTGTTTCCGCGCCAGTCGCGCGCCGCCATCGCCGGCGGCACCTTCCACAATGACGTGGTCTGCGTCGGGGCGCTGGAGACCCTGTTCTTCCACGCGCTGGCCTTCGAGGACACGGCCGGCACCAAGGCCGCGATCCGCGCCGCCGCCGACGGCCTGTTCGAGCCGCAATTCGTCGAGGTCTCGACCGCCGACCTGCCGCTGGCCGACGCCATCAGCTCCTATCTGTTCAACTCCATGCTGGTGCAGATTCCCGGCGAGGACCGGCTGACCCTGATCTGCCCGACCGAGACCCGCGACAACCCGCGCAGTCACTCGGTGGCCGAGGCTCTGGCCGCCTCCAACGGTCCGATCGGGGCGGTGCGCTATGTCGACGTGCGCCAGTCGATGCGCAACGGCGGCGGCCCCGCCTGTCTGCGCCTGCGTGTGGTGCTGACCGAGGCTGAGCAGGCCGCCACCAATCCGGCCATGCGGCTGACCGACGTCCTGCACGCCCGCCTGTCGACCTGGGCCGGCCGCTGGTACCGCGAGGCCCTGCGCCCCGCCGACCTGGCCGACCCGCAACTGCTGATCGAAAGCCGCGGGGCACTGGACGAATTGACCGGCATCCTCAACCTGGGTGCCAGCTTCTATCCGTTCCAGCGCTAGGTCCGTGTCCCGGTTTACCCATCGCGTCGCCACCGCCGCCGACATCCCGGCCCTGGTGACGCATATGGACCGGGCCATCACCGGGCCACTGGCCGCCTTCCTGACCCCGGACCAGATCGCCGCCAGCCGCAGACTGATGGGCATCGACAGCCAGCTGATCGCCGACGGCACCTTCTGGATCGTAGCGGTCGACGGGGCGCTGGCCGGATGCGGCGGCTGGAGCGGGCGCATCACCGAATACGGCGGCGACCATACCCCCGGTCGGGTGCCGACGGCGCTGGTCCCGGGGATGGACGCCGCCCGCATCCGCGCCATGTACACGGCCCCGGAATTCGTGCGTCAGGGCGTCGGGCGGGTGATCCTGGACCTGTGCGAGTCCGCCGCGAGCCAGGCGGGCTTTGACCGGGCCGAACTGGTCGCCACCCTCGGCGGCGAACCCCTGTATCGGTCCGCCGGCTACCTCGAGATCGAACGGTTCGAGGATGATCGCGGCGGTGCCCCGGTGCCGCTGGTTCGCATGGGCAAACGACTGGCCGCAAACCCGTGATTGGCCCGGCGGACGAACCCCGCTAGCCTCGGCGCGAACCGGCACGAGGACACGATGATCAGAACCCTGGCTTTCGGCTCCGCGATCCTCAGCCTGCTGATCCTCGCGGGGCTGACCGTGGCCGGGGGGCTGGTCTATCCCGACTACAACCACCTGACCCAGTATATCAGCGAACTGGGGGCCACCGGTGCCGTCACCGGCCCGGCGGTCAGGCCGGCCTTCGTCGCATCCGGCATCCTGCTGACCCTGTTCTGGCTGCTGTGCATCGGCCTGTTCCCGCGGTCTCTCCTGGCCACGGCCGGCTTCGGACTCAGCAGCCTGAACGGCCTGGGCCTGCTGCTCGGCGGCGTCTTTCCCTGCGCCTTTGAATGCAGCCTGGCCGATCCGCCGCTGTATGCCATTCTCCACGATGTGTTCAGCGGGATCGGCTATCTGGCCGGAATCGCCGGAGTCTGCCTGATCGCCCTGGCCGCGCGACGCTGGCCGCGGGACCGGGTCCTGTATCCGCTGGGTCTGGCCTGCGGCATCCCCGCCGCCGCCGCCGTCTGGCTGCTGCACCCCGGCTTTGAATGGTATGGCGCGGCCCAGCGGGTCGTCGAACTGGCGCTGGCCATCTTCACCATCGCCGTGGCGATGCGCCTGCCGGCCCGCGCTCAAGGTGAAGGGACCGCATGACCGGACTCCGCAATCCCGCCCTCGTCGCCGGGGGCATCCTGAGCGGCGCGGCCTCGCTCTTGCATGTCGCCTGCATCATCGGGGGCCCCGCCTGGTACCGGTTCTTCGGCGCGGGTGAAGGCATGGCCACCCTGGCCGAGCAGGGCTCACTGACACCGACCCTGATCACCCTGGGGATCGCGACGGTCCTCGCCATCTGGGCCGGCTACGCCTTTTCCGGCGCGGGTCTTCTGCCCCGGCTGCCCTTGCTGCGCACCGGACTGGTCGTGATCTCCGCCATCTACCTGTTGCGCGGACTGGTGCTGATCCCGGCGCTGGTGATCAACGATGGCGCGGTCCAGCCCTTCGTTCTGTGGAGCTCGCTGATCGTCCTCGTCTATGGTCTCGCCTATGCATTCGGGACCTGGACCGGATGGTCCAGCCTGGCCCCCCGACGGTGAGCGGTGCCATGACCCCGGCCCGCCGCCTGCGCAACATCATCGGCGGCTCGGCCGGCAATCTGGTCGAATGGTTCGACTGGTTCGCCTATTCCGCCTTCGCCCTCTATTTCGCCCCCGTCTTCTTCCCTGAAGGCGACGACACCGCGACCCTGCTGAAGGCCGCCGCGGTCTTTGCCGTCGGCTTCCTGATGCGACCGATCGGGGCCTGGATCATGGGGGTCTATGCCGACCGGCGCGGGCGCAAGGCGGGCCTGACCCTGTCCGTCACGCTGATGTGCACCGGCAGTCTGATCATCGCCTGCACGCCCGGCTATGCCACCATCGGTCTGGCCGCCCCGGCGCTGCTGCTGCTGGCGCGGATGATCCAGGGCCTCAGCGTCGGCGGCGAATACGGCTCCTCGGCCACCTATCTGTCGGAGATGGCCACGGCGAAGCATCGCGGCTTCTGGTCCAGCCTCCAGTATGTGACGCTGATCTCGGGCCAGTTGCTGGCCCTGATGCTGCTGATCGGCCTGCAGAAGACCCTGACGCCGGACCAGCTGGCCGCCTGGGGCTGGCGCGTGCCCTTCTTCGTCGGGGCGGCGCTGGCGGTGATCGTTTTCTGGCTGCGGCGGCGTCTGGACGAGACCCGCGCCTTCATCGCCACCGACACGGCCGAAGCCCCGAAATCCAGCGCCCTGCTGCTGGTGCTGAAGCATCCGAAGGAGGCCCTGCTGGTGCTGGGCCTGACCGCCGGCGGCACGCTGGCCTTCTATACCTACACCACCTATCTGCAGAAATTCCTCGTCAACACCACCGGCTTCAGCAAGGCCACGGCGACCGAGATCAGCGCCGCCGCCCTGTTCATCTTCATGCTGCTGCAGCCGGCGGTCGGGGCCCTGTCCGACCGGATCGGCCGCCGCCCGGTGATGATCGCCTTCGGAGTCGGCGGGGTGCTGTTCACCGTGCCGATCATGACCGCCCTGTCGACGGCCCAGAGCCCGCTGGTCGCCTTCGCCCTGTCGCTGAGCGCCCTGGTCATCGTCAGCGGCTATACCGCCATCAATGCCGTGGTGAAGGCCGAACTGTTCCCGGCCCATATACGCGCCCTCGGCGTGGCCCTGCCCTATGCGATCGCCAATGCCGTGTTCGGCGGCACCGCCGAATATGCCGCGCTGTGGTTCAAGGACATCGGCCTGGAGAGCGCCTTCTACTGGTATGTCACCGGCATGATCGGCGTGTCCCTGCTGGTCTTCATCTTCATGCGCGACACCCGCAAGGCCAGCCTGATCGTCCACGCCGACTGATCAGTCGGGAGCCTTCAGCCGCTCCAGCGCCTGGGGAAAGCGACGCGACAGCGGGGCCTCGACCGGGCCCAGCTCGACGGTCCAGTCGCCCGAGCCCTCGGGCCGCAACCCGGTGACCCGGCGCGCATTGACCAGCCAGGACCGGTGGACCCGGACGAAGCCGAACCCTTCCAGCTCGACCTCGATCGCCGCCAGCGTCGCCCGCATCAGCGGCCGCCGCCCGTCGGCCAGACAGAATTCGACATAGTTGCCGGCCGAGGACACGGCGACGATCTGGTCCAGCGGCGCGCGGATGATCCGCCCGCCGTCGCGGATGTCGAAACTGACCGGTCGCAGCGGGACCGTGCGGGCCCGACGCAACCGGCCGATCAGCCAGAACACGGCGACGAAGGTGCCGTAGGTCAGCAGGTCCTTGCGGAATTCATAGAGGAACCGGCCGACCAGATCGCCGATCAGATACGGCCCCGCCTCGAGCAGGCGGTAGGCGAGACGCCTCAGGGCCAGGAACCCGCCGACGTGAAGCATCGAATAGACCAGCGCCCCGGTCAGGTGGACCCCGGCAAAGCGCAGCCGCCGGTGCCAGCCCGGTCCGCGTACATCCTCCGGCGGGGCGACGGCCGTGGTCAGCCAGGGCAGCCAGATCAGGGCCAGCAGCAACAGGACGCTGGACCCCTCCCAGACCCAGGGCTCCCACCAGGCGAGATGGGGCATGTCGCTCAGGACGGTCAGGGCATTGACCGCCATCACCAGGCCGGAAACCAGGGCAATGGCCAGCCAGCCGGCGGCCAGGTCGCGCCGGTCGGCCCGACGCAGGCGTGCCCGCAGCGTGGCCGGTTCGCCGTCCGCCCCTGAAAACGGGCCGCCGGTCCCCGTCATCGCCCCGCCGTCCCGGCCGTCCGGCCGTCCGCCCCCCGGCGCTTGTCGCAGCTGACGCTCCGGTGCGACCTCGGAGGATCGATCATCCTTCATGGAGTCTCCCATGTCCGCCGCCTCTGTCCCGGACGCCCCGGGTCGTCGTCATGATCTGGACTGGATCCGCGTCGGCGCCTTCCTGCTGTTGATTCTGTACCACGTGGGCATGGTCTATGTGCCCTGGGACTTCCACGTGAACAGTCCCCGCCCGGTCGAGGCGCTGGAACCGGTGATGATGCTGGTCAATCCGTGGCGGCTGACCCTGCTGTTTCTCGTCTCCGGGGCGGCGACCCGGTTTCTCGTCGACGGCTTCGCCGCGCGCGGCGGGCATGCCGGGCCGCGCCTGGCCGGGTCGCGCCTGCTGCGGCTGTTCCCGCCGCTGGTGTTCGGCATGTTCGTGATCGTCCCGCCACAGAGCTATTTCCAGATCTATGCCGCCCTGCAGGGCCTCGGCGTCGCCGATCCGGCCAACTCCCCGTTGCTGGAGAATTTCTGGGTCCACTATGCGACCTCATGGGGCCAGTGGTGCAATGCGGACGGCTGCCTGCGCACCCCGACCTGGAACCATCTGTGGTTCATCGCCTATCTGCTGCCCTACGGCCTGATCCTCGCCGTCGCCATCGCCGTCGCCGGGCGACCGCTGCGGGCCCTGGGGCGGGCGCTGGAACGGCCGCTGGCCGGCTGGGGCCTGCTGCTCTGGCCGATGCTGTGGTTTGTGCTCCTGCGCCTGACCCTGGCTCCGCATTTCGAGATCACCCACGACCTGACCAGCGACTGGTACAATCACGCCGTCTCGTTCGGGGCCTATCTGTTCGGCTTCCTGACCGCCCGGTCGGAGGTGCTGAAGGCGGCCTATATCCGGATGCGCCGTCCGGCCCTGGGCCTGGCCCTGCTCAGCTGGGCCGCCTGGGCGGGCTATGCCTGGATCTACCGCGCCGATGACGCCATGCCGTCCGAGGCCCTGCGCATGACCATGCGGGTCGTCTACGGCATCGACCAGTGGACCTTCATGGCGGCCGTGCTCGGCTACGGGGCCCGCTACCTGACCCGGGGCGGACCGGTGCTGCGCTATCTGACGGTCGGCGTCTTCCCCTTCTACATCGTGCACCAGACGGTGATCATCACCACGGCCCACTATCTGATGCCGCTGAATCTGCCGTTGTCGGCCGAGGCCGGCCTGGTGCTCGGGGCGACGCTCGCCGGCTGTCTGCTGACCTATGAGGTCGCCCGCCGGATCGGCTGGTTCGGCCTTCTTCTGGGGGTCAAGCCTCAGGCGGCGAAACGTCCGCCCCGGGCCGCATAGGCCTGGGTGCCACGGGTGAAGACCCGGTCATCGGGCAGGATGGCGTCGATGGCGATATCCTCCGCGCCCTTCAGCCGCTGATAGATGGGGCCGAAATCCTTCAGGGTTTCGGCCTTCAGCGCCTCGATCGAGTCGATGACGAAATAGACCTGCTGGAAGTCGTCGATCCGGTACAGGGTCCGCATCACCCGCTCCAGATCGAAGCCCAGCCGGTTGGGCGACGGGTCTTCCAGCGCGAAGACGCTCTCGGTCGCCGAGGAGACGATGCCCGCGCCATAGATGCGCAGGCCATCGGCGTCCTGCATCAGGCCGAACTCGACCGTGTACCAGTACAGGCGCGCGAGGTTCTGCAGCATGCCCAGGCCGGCCGCGCGCTGCCCGCCCTTGCCATAGGCCTCCATATAGGCGGCGAAATCCGGGTCGGTCAGCATCGGCACATGGCCGAAGACGTCGTGGAAGATGTCGGGTTCCTGCAGATAGTCCAGCTGATCCGGCTTGCGGATGAACTGGCCCGACGGAAAGCGTCGGTTGGCCAGATGATCAAAGAACACCTCGTCCGGCACCAGGCCCGGCACGCACACCACGGTCCAGCCGGTCAGGGCCTGCAGCTTGGGATTCATCGCCGCGAAATCGGGAATGCCGCCGGTGTTCAGATCCAGGGCCTTGAGCCCCTGCAGGAAGACATCGCAGGCCCGGCCCGGCAGGATCTTCATCTGGCGTGCGTACAGGGTGTCCCATGTGCCGTGTTCGACGGCCGTATAGGCGTCCCAGTCCTGCGGAATGGTCCAGTCCGCCGCCGCCCCTTCGGGCGGAGCTTCAAAGACGTGCTCGAAATCGGACATGGGGCGCTCCTGCACTGAACCCTGACAGCGGTTGACCCCAGTCTAGTCGTTCGCTCCGATGGCGTCACCCGCGACCCGGGACCTCAGTGGATCTGATGCGTCCGCGGAGCCATGTGGCCCCGGGCATCGACGCGGAACATGCGGGCCTCGTCGGCCCGGGGCAGGCGCGCCAGCTCATCGTCGGCCTCCAGGGTGGCTTCGGCGGCATAGACGACGAAGCCGCTGTCATCCCCGATCGCATAGATCTGGTAGAAGGGCTCCTCCGCCTGGGCGGCACTCGGTTCATCGGCCGGGCCGGCATAGGTCGCGTCGACGTCAATCACCACGCCGCGAAAGGCGTTGTCGCGGTGACGGACGATCTGGCCGAGGCCGAATTTGGCAGTCTGGGTATTCATCATGCCCCCATCCTGCACCCCGGTGCCTGAGCGGAATGCCCGCGTCCCTGTTCATTTTCGCGACAGATTGGCTTGGCACAGACGACGCCCGCGGACTACGATGACCGCGACGGGCGCCGTTCCGGACCGCCCATTTGAAAGTTCGGCCATGCCGGAGATCGACGGCGCGCCTGCACGGCGCGACGACCGGTCCCGGCCCCGACGGCCTGACGGTCACGGGGCGACAGGCCGGGATGCGCCACTCTATGGCGCGCTCGACCTGGGGACCAACAATTGCCGACTGCTGATCGCGAAACCGTCGCGGGACGGCTTCCATGTGGTCGATTCCTTCAGCCGCATCGTCCGCCTCGGCGACGGCCTGTCGCGGACGGGCCGGCTGGACGACGACGCCATGGAGCGGGCCTACCAGGCCCTGCACCTGTGCGCGGAGCGCGTGGCCCGCAAGGGTCTGGAGTCCACCCGTCTGTCCGCCGTCGCCACCCAGGCCTGTCGCCAGGCCGACAACGGACAGGCCTTCATCGAACGGGTCCGCGTCGGGACCGGTCTGCAGCTGCGCATCATCGATCCGGTCGAGGAGGCGCGGCTGGCGGTCGAGGGCTGTCTCAACCTGTTCGACGCCGAGGCCGAGGCCATTCTGGTGGTCGATGTCGGGGGCGGGTCCACCGAACTGTCCTGGTTGCGACGCGAGGGCGGACGCTTCCGGACGGTGGCGTGGATGTCGACACCGATCGGCGTCGTCACCCTGGCGGAACGCCATCCTGAACCCGAGTCCGGTCATGACCGGTGGTTCGAGGCCATGGTCTCCGACATGGGCGTTGCCCTGGCCGTGGCGGATGTCGACCCCGGCATGCATGCGCTGTTCACCGGCGGCCGCGCCCATATGGTCGGCACGTCAGGTGCCATCACCAGCCTGGCGGGCATTCACCTCGGCCTTGACCGCTACCAGCGCAACCGGGTCGACGGTCTTTGGATGACGAGCGACGATTGCGAAAAGGCGACCGAGACCCTGCAGCGGCTCGGTCCGGCCGGTCGCGCGGCCGAGGCCTGCATCGGCCCCGACAGGGCCGATCTGGTGCTGGCCGGTGCCGCCATCATGGCCGCTGTCCAGCGGGCCTGGCCGTGCGAACGGGTCCGCGTCGCCGACCGGGGTCTTCGCGAGGGCCTGCTGCTGAAGCGGATGCGCGAGGATCGCGTCCCCGCCCGTCGTCGCCGCAACCGGGGCCGCAACCGGCCTCAGCCGCCGGCGGCGACCTGAGCCTGGGAAACCTCGACCGGCAGGGTGATGTCACAGACCGAAAAGTCCGCGCCCCGCGCCTGTCGCACCTGTTCGGCCAGGGTCCGGAAGCCGGCGGATCGCGTGTCGAGGACACGCACCACCGGACGGCCGACCTCCGGCAGATCGGCGGCGACCCGGACCCGGGTCATCCGGTCCGGTTCCGCCGTGACCATGCCGTTGTCGCCCTCACCCGGTTTCAACGCGCGCACCACATCCAGCCCCGACACCACCGTACCCCAGACCGTGTAGCGCTTGTCGAGCGCCGGATAGGCCTGGCGCATCAGGAAGAACTGGCTGTTGGCCGTGTCATTGCCCTCGTCCCGGGCCATGCCGGCCACGCCGGGGCAGTACAGGCCCCAGCCGTGCACCTTGCCGTCCCCGGTCAGGGCCATGGCCGCGTCCGGCTGGGTCTGGACCGGCAGGGAATGGACGAATCCGACCAGGGCTCCGGCGGGCGCGGCGACCGCGGTGAACGCCACCGAGGCATCGCGACGGAAGGTGAATTCCGCCGCCAGGTCCGGATAGGGACTCTGGCCCTCGCCACTGCCCAGTGGATCGCCGGTCTGGGCCATGAACCAGTCGATCACCCGATGCCAGGTCAGGCCGTCAAAAAAGCCGGCGCGGGCCAGCAGCCGGATGCGTTCGACGTGCAGCGGGGCCAGCTCCGGTGCCATCTCGAGCAGGATCCGGCCGCGGTTGGTGTCGATGATCAGCAGGTTTGCCGCCGGCACGGTGCGCCATTCAGACGCGGCAGCGGCCACGACGCGGGGAGCCCCCGGCGGCGGCGGCCCGCCGACGTCCTGGGCCTGGACCAGGCCCGCCCCGGCACAGACGGCCAGTCCGGCCAGAATCGCAGTCGCTCGTCTCATCGTCGCCCCTCCCGCGGACATGGTCAGCCGCCGACCAGTTCGGCGGCCGGTTGCAGATCACAGATGCTGAAGCGGACGCCGCGCGCGGCCCGCACCCGCTCGACCTCGGCCTGAAACGCGGCCGACGAGGGCGACTGCACCCGCACGGCCGGGCGTTCACCCTCCGGCAGGGCCGCAGCCGTGCGCACCCGTGTCATCGAATCCGGCGAGTCGGTGACGCGGCCATCCGTCGCCTCGGGACCGGTTTTCAGGGCCTTGACCACATCCAGGCCGACGACCACCCGACCGAAGGTCGTGTACAGGCCGTTGAGGCTGTCGTTCTCGTCCATCATCAGGAAGAACTGGCTGTTGGCGCTGTCCGCACCCGACGACCGCGCCATGCCGGCCACGGCCGGACAGAACAGCCCGCTGGCGGCGGTCTTGAAGTCCGCGGTGACAAACATCTGCGCGTCCGGCTGGGTCACCACCGGCATGGACCCGAGGATGCCTCGCAGACCGTCGCCGCTGTTGGGAATGGCGACAAATCCGCTGTCGGCTCCGCGGCGGAAACCGAACTCACCGGCGAGATCCGGCAACGTGCTGCCGTTCATCCCGGTCCCGGTGGGGTCCCCGGTCTGGGCCATGAAGCCCGCGATCACCCGGTGGAAGACGATGCCGTCATAAAAGCCCTGATCGGCCAGGGTCCGGATACGCGTGATGTGGTTCGGAGCGATGCGCGGCTCAAGCTCGACCAGGACCCGTCCCTTGGTCGTGTCGATGACCAGCAGGTTCTCCGGCGCGATCGTGCGCCAGTCGCTCGCCGCAGGGGTCTGCGCCGAGGCCGCACCGGCCGCCGTCAACAGCGCGACGGCGGCGGCGGTCGCCGCCAGGGTTCCGAAGGGTTTGTTCATGCGTGTTCCTTGACCTTGGCCCGGACCTGTTCGGCGACCGACGGGCTGACGAAACTGTCGATCGCACCGTCCAGACGGGCGATCTCCTTGACCAGACGCGAGGCCACGGCCTGGTGGCGCGGGTCCGCCATCAGAAACACGGTCTCGATGTCGGCATTGAGACGCTGGTTCATCGCCGTCATCTGGAATTCATACTCGAAATCCGCGACCGCGCGCAGACCGCGCACGATCATCTGGGCCCCGAGATGCTCGGCGAAATGCATCAGCAGGGTCGAAAAGGGCTGAACCACAATATCGGCGTCGATACCGACGACCTCGGCACGCACCATCTCCACCCGCTCGGCCGTGCTGAACAGCGGCCCCTTGTCATCGTTGCGGGCCACACCGATCACCAGCCGGTCGACCAGCTTCACGGCGCGGCCGATGATATCCATATGCCCGTTGGTCACCGGATCGAAGGTGCCGGGATAAAGCCCGATACGCATGCCGTTTTCTTCCCCGCTTTCTGTGGGTTTAGCACCTGCCAAAAGGCGAGCCTAGATCGCCTGGACCGGGTTCGATCGCCAGGCCCGGTCCAGGCGGGTGATCAGATCCGGATCGGCGGCGAGCCCGCGGCCGTCGATCGCCGTGACCGCGCAGGCCGGCGTGGCGCTGTTGCAGATGAAGGCGGCGTCGAACCGGTCCAGGTCATCCAGCCGCACGGGCGCGACCCGGGCCGTCAGGCCGACGCTGGCCAGACCCCGTCCGATCAGCGCCTGGGTCACGCCCGCCAGCATCGGAGCCTCGGGCCAGGTCAGGGCATCGCCACGGACAAAACCGATATTCCACAGCGGCCCTTCGGAAATCCGGCCGTCGGCATCGGTGAACAGGGCGTCGTCGAACCCGGCCGCGCGGGCCAGCCGGCGCGCCCGGATCAGGGGAAAGGTGGCGGTATGCTTGAGGTGGGCGGCGTCGCGGACATGGGTCTGGACCTGAAGGCGCACGCGCTCGGCCAGCGGCGGCGGCGGCGGCGCTGTGGCGATCATGACCCTGGGGCGGCCGGTCCAGTCCGGCGTCCGGGGGCCGATGTCCGGCGAAAACAGCGAGACCCGCAACCATGCGGCCTGGCGATCGCCCAGCGCTGCCCGCATCAGTTCGCGCAGGCGGGCCTCCCCGACCGGCTCGCCAAACAATTCGATGGCCCCGGCCTCAAGCCGCGCCAAATGCAGGTCCAGCCCACGCACCCCGCCGTCCTCGACAAGGAGCGAGGTGTAGGCCCCGTAATTAACCAGGGCGAGACCGCTCAGGTCAGCCTGGGTGGCCGGCGCGCCGTCCACCAGGATCTCGCGGTCAGGCCCCATGGGTCAGGCGTCACCGCCCTCGTCGTCATCCGGGGCAATGGTCGTGCCGTCGTCCTCGTCACCGATATCGTCGTCGTCCCCGGCGACCTCGGCCAGGCGCTCGACCGACACGACCCGCTCACCCTCGGCGGTGCGGAAGATGGTCACCCCCTGGCTGGTGCGGCCGACGGTGCGGACCTGGCTGACCGGGGTCCGGATCATCTGACCGCCCGAGGTGACCAGCAACAGTTCGTCGCCGTCCTCGACCGGGAAGGAGGCCGCCAGCCGGTCCCCTGCCCGACCGCCCAGCCCGTGGGCCGTCAGGCCCTGGCCGCCGCGCCCGGTGCGCCGGTACTCATAGGCCGACGACCGTTTGCCGAAGCCGGTCTCGGTCACGGTCAGGATGAACTGTTCGGCCGCGCCGAGTTCGGCGATCCGTTCGATCGACAGGGCCGCGTCGCCGTTGCCCTCGTCCTCGTCGTCCGCCTCGACCACTGTCGTCTCGTCGTCGCCGTCCCCGGCCGCGCGGCGCATGGCCGTGGCATGTTTGACATAGGCGGAGCGCTCGTCCGGCGTGGCATCGACCCGGCCGAGCACGGCCATGGAGATGACTTGGTCGCCGGCCTTCAGACGCACGCCGCGCACGCCGGTCGAATCCCGGCCCTTGAACACGCGCACATCGTCGGCCTTGAAGCGGATGGCCCGGCCCAGGGCGGTGGTCAGCATCACATCGTCATCGGCCGTGCACAGGGCGACACCGACCATGTGGTCACCCTCCTCCAGCTTCATGGCGATCTTGCCGGCCCGGTTGACCGTGGCGAAGTCGCTGAGCTTGTTACGCCGCACATCCCCCGAGCGGGTAGCGAACATGATGTCGTAATTGCCCCAGTCGGCCTCGTCCTCGGGCAGGGGCAGCACATTCATGATGCTGTCGCCCGGCTCGATCGGCAGCAGGTTGACGAAGGCCTTGCCGCGCGAGGTCGGCCCGCCCAGCGGCAGACGCCAGGTCTTCAGCTTGTAGGCCTTGCCGTTGGTGGCGAAGAACAGCACCGGCGTATGGGTCGAGGCCGAGAACACGCCGACGATGGCGTCCTCGTCCTTCATCGTCATGCCGGACTTGCCCTTGCCGCCGCGATGCTGGGTCCGGTAGGCGTTCAGCGCCACCCGTTTGACATAGCCGCCGTGGGTCACGGTCACGACCATGTCCTCACGCGGGATCAGGTCCTCGTCTTCCAGCTCGAAATCGCCGTCACCGATCTCGGTGCGGCGCGGCACGGCAAACTCCTCCCGCACCGCCAGCAGGTCGGCGCGGATCACGGCCAGGATGTTGGCGCGATCCGACAGCAGCAACAGGTGTTTGGCGATGGTGTCGGCCAGGCCGCGCGCCTCGTTGAAGATGTCTTCGCGACCCAGGCCGGTCAGGCGCGACAGGGTCAGGGCCAGGATGGCCCGCGCCTGTTCGTCGGTCAGGTTCAGCTTGTCGCCCTCGACCAGCATCGAGCGCGGATCGGCGATCAGCTCGATCAGGGCCATCATGTCCCCGACCGGCCACGGCTTGGCCTGCAGCCGCTCGCGCGCCTCGGCCGGATCGGCCGAGCTGCGGATGATGTGGATGACCTCGTCGATATTGGCCACGGCCACGGCCAGACCGACCAGCACGTGACCGCGGTCGCGGGCCTTGGCCAGCTCGAACTTGACCCGCCGGACCACGACCTCTTCCCGGAAGTCGAGGAAGACCTCGAGCATCTTGCGCAGGCCCATCTGTTCGGGACGGCCGTGGTTCAGCGCCAGCATGTTGACGCCGAACGAGCTCTGCATCGCCGTATAGCGCCACAGCTGGTTCAGGATCACATCACCCGAGGCGTCGCGCTTCAGCTCGATCACCATCCGCATGCCCTGACGGTCGCTCTCGTCGCGCACGTCGGAAATGCCCTCGATCCGCTTCTCGCGCACCATCTCGGCGATGCGTTCGATCAGGGTCTGCTTGTTGACCTGGAACGGCAGCTCGGTAACGACGATGGCTTCGCGGTCCTTGCGGATCGTCTCGACCGTGGCCTTGCCGCGCACGATGACCGAGCCGCGACCTTCACGCAGGGCGTTGCGCGGGGCGGTGCGCCCCATGATCTCGCCGCCGGTCGGGAAGTCGGGGCCCGGAACCAGGTCCAGCAGGGCATCGTCGCTGACCTCGGGATCGTCCAGCAGGGCCACGCAGGCGTCGATGATCTCGCCGAGGTTATGCGGCGGGATGTTGGTGGCCATGCCGACGGCGATGCCGCCCGCGCCATTGACCAGCAGGTTCGGAATCCGCGCCGGCAGGACGACCGGCTCCAGTTCCTTCTCGTCATAGTTCAGCTGGAAATCGACCGTGTCCTTGTCGATGTCGGCCAGCAGGGCCACGGCGGCCGGGGCCATCCTGGCCTCGGTGTAACGCATGGAGGCTGGCATATCGCCGTCGACCGAGCCGAAATTGCCCTGGCCGTCGACCAGCATCAGCCCCATCGAGAACGGCTGCGCCATGCGCACCAGCGCCATATAGACCGAGGCGTCGCCGTGCGGGTGGAACCGGCCCAGCACGTCACCGACCACACGGGCGCATTTCGAATACGAGCGCTCGGGCGTCATGTTCAGGTCGTGCATCGAATACAGGATGCGCCGGTGCACGGGCTTCAGCCCGTCGCGCGCGTCCGGCAGGGCCCGCGACACGATCACGCTCATGGCGTAGTCGAGGTAGGAGCGTTTCAGCTCTTCCTCGATCGTGATGGTGGAAATGTCGCCGTGCGCGCCGGACGGGGGCACGGGGGTCTCGGAGGTGTCGTCGGTCAAGGAAATCGGGCTTTAAATGGCCGGAATCGGAACGTGATCCGCTATAAGGGTTTTCTAGCATCCAGGTCGTCGCGAGGCAAAGTTTCAGGACCCGCGAAAGCCGTCTGTGAAAGGAATTTTCGCCATGCGCGCCATTCTCCTCTCCGCTGCCCTGCTGCTGCCCGCCGGGGCCTGTGCCAGCCTGCCCGAAAACCCCGACCGGCCGCAGCCCGTCGGGCGGGCAGCGATGGGGGATTTCGGCGAGGCGACCCTCCGAAACGCGGCGGGGCAGACCATCGGGCGCGCCGTCCTGACCCAGGGACCGACCGGCCTGCTGATCCGCATCGAGGCCACCGGCCTGACCCCCGGCTGGCACGGGGTTCATATCCACGCCACAGGCCGCTGCGACGCGCCCTTCACCTCGGCCGGCGGCCACATCAATCACCCCACGACCGTGCCGCATGGCCTGCTGAACCCCGACGGTCCCGACGACGGCGACCTGCCCGGCATCTTCGCCGATGCGACCGGGCGGGTGAATGCCGAGCTCTTCACGACCCGGGCCCGCATCGCCGCCACCGGCCCCGGCCAATGGCTGTGGGACAGCGACGGCTCGGCCCTGGTCATTCACGCCGGCCCGGACGATCATCACAGCCAGCCGATCGGTGGGGCCGGAGCCCGCGTCGCCTGCGGCGTAATGGCGGCGGGCTGACGGCGCGGCCCCGGGGACTTCAGCGGTTCGCCGGGCCGCGCGCCACGATTTGATCTTCGCGACCGGGCCCTGGCCTGCTAACCCCGGGGCTCATCCCAAAAGCGACCTGCATGAAAATTCCTCGTATCGCCTACGCCGCCTACGGCATTGCCCTGGTGGTCATCGTCCTCGACCAGCTGACCAAGGCCTCGATCCTCGACGCGATGCAGATGCTGACCGCGAGCGGTCAGCTGATCGACCGCGAGATGTGGTCCTACCATTCCATTCCGCTGCTCCCGCCGGTGCTGCGTCTGACCTTTGTGCTCAACGACGGCGTCAGCTTCGGCCTGCTCGGTGGCGGGGCCGCCCGCTGGGGTCTCAGCGTTTTCTCGATCCTCGTGGCGGCAGCGCTGGCCTGGTGGGCCCTGAAGGCCGACCGTCGCCTGCTGGTCAGCGCCATCGGCCTGGTCATGGGCGGCGCTATCGGCAATGTGATCGACCGCATCCGTTTCGGCGGTGTCGTCGATTTCATCGACTTCTCGGGCGTGATGATCGGCAGTCACCGGGTGTTCCCGTGGATTTTCAACGTCGCGGACAGCGCCATCACCATTGGCGTCGTGGTCCTGATAATCGACAGCCTGCTGTCCGAGCGACAGCCCGCAGTTGGCGAAGCCGCTGAAAAGTCGTAATCAACCGCCCTTCTAGCCGTTCCACAGCCGCGTCCCTGACGCGCGATCAACGAGCCGAGCCCCTGATCATGCGAATCCGCAGTGCCGCCGTCATCTCCATCGTCGCCGTTTCGGCCCTGTCCCTGGGGGCCTGCACCGGCATGCGCCAGAGCATCGGCCTGGCCAAGATCACGCCGGACGCCTTCCTGACCGTCTCGACCGCCCCGCTGACCGTACCGCCGGAATACGGCCTGCGTCCGCCGGCACCCGGCCAGCCGCGTCCGCAGGAACTGGCTCCCGAAAGCGCCGCCCGCCAGATCCTGCTGGGTCAGCGCCAGGCCGTGACCCGCACCGCCGGTGAGCAGATGCTCGTCGCCCAGGCCGGTGCCGATCGGGCCGACCCGCTGGCCCGCTATGTGATTGACGACGAGTTCGGCGACCTGGCCCACAAGGAAGAGAGCTGGGCCAATCGCCTGCTGTTCTGGCGTAGTGACGCCCCGTCGACCCAGGCCGCGACCATCAGCCAGACGTCCGCCGGTGCCCTGACCATCGACGCCGCCTCCGAGGCCGAACGGCTCCGGGCCCTGACCGGCAGCGAAGCCCGCATCGTCATCGCCCCGCGTCGCACCGGCTTCAAGCTGCCCGGCCTGTAGACCCGCGTCCCCGGCGCGGTCCCCGCGCCGCCCTTCCCTTGGCGTGAATGGACTGTCCCGCCGGAGCGTCCGCATGTCCGACCCTGATCGCGCGGCCCTGTCCGGTCTCGAACAGATGCAGCGGCTGCTGTCCGGAGCCGTTCCCCCGGTGCCGATCGCGCTGACGCTGGGTTTCCAGCTGGCCGAACTCGAAGCGGGCCGCGTCGTATTCGCCGGCACCCCCGGTCTGGACGTCTACAATCCGATCGGCAGTGTGCATGGCGGCTGGATCGCGGCGATCCTGGATTCCGCCTGCGGCTGCGCGGTCCATTCGCGACTCCGCCCCGGCCAGGCCTATACCACCCTGGAACTCAAGACCGCCTTTCACCGGGCGCTGACCGCGGATGTGCCCGTGCGGGCCGAAGGGCGGGTCGTCCAGATCGGCGGCCGCGCGGCCTTTTCGGAGGCTGACCTGCGCGGTCTCGACGGGACCCTCTATGCCACCGCCACCTCCACCTGCCTGGTGATGCCGGCGATCTAGGCCCGCGCCGCGCCGGCGCGCAGACCGCGTTCGGCCAGGGCCACGACCGCGACCCCGCCCATGGTCAGGGCGGCCCCGAACAGGATCTGCACCGTCAGCACGTCGCCGACGAACAGCCAGCCGATGGCGATCGACACCACCGGGGTGGCCAGCAGATAGGGCGTCACCCGCCCCGCCTCGCGCCGCTGCACCAGCCAGAACAACAGGGTCGTGGCCAGGACCGACGAAACCAGACCGCCCCACAGCACACACGCCCAGATCAGCGGCGTGGCCGCCCGTACCGCCTCCAGCTGGCCATGCTCGAACACCGCCGACCCGAGGGCCAGGGTCGGCAGGGCGGCCAGCGACAGCAGCCCCTGCATCTTCAGCGGCGGGATCGAGGTCGTGCGGCGGGCGATCACCGTGGTCAGGGCCCAGCAGCCGGCGGCCGCGATGCTGACGGCGATGGCCTTCCAGTCCTGCAGCACATGCGGATCGCCCATCATCCAGGCGACACCGATGAAGGCGATGATCATCCCGGCCAGGGCGTATTTCGACAGCCGCTCCCGCAGCAGAAGAAAGGCGAGCAGGGCCGTGAACGGAATCCACAACTGCGCCGCCACCGAGACGGGGCTGACGTCCTGCGCCAGCGAAAAGGCCAGGAAGATCAGGCCATAATGCAGTGGACCGCCGACGAAGGCGATGATCAGCAGGCTCTTCCAGTTCGGAAAGGGCGGGCGCACGAACGGCACCAGACAGGCCGCCGCCAGGGCGAAACGCATCGCCGCCATCAGCAGCGGCGGCAGCACCTCGGTCCCGACCTTGGCCGCGGCGTTATTGGACCCCCAGATCACCACCACGGCGATGATGGCCAGGATCTCCGGCAGCGTCAGGGCTTGGGACGGGGATGAGGACGGGGTCACGCCCCGCCTATCGCACACCGCTCGGGACCCGGCTCATCACATCCGGTGAACACCTGTGACGGGCGCGTGCGGGCGGCCGGGTCCGCAGGACGCCGGCCGCGCCATCGTGACCCTAGAACGGGATGTCGTCGTTCAGGTCGTAGCTTTCCTTGGGTCCGCTGGGCTTGTTGGCCCCGCCGGTCGAGAAGCCCGAGGAATAGTCGTCGTCGCCCCCGCCCCGGCTGGCACCGCCGCCGGCCGAATCGCTACGGCCGCCCAGCATGGTCAGTTCGCCCTTGAACTTGCCGACCACGATTTCGGTCGAATATTTCTCGACGCCCGACTGGTCGGTCCATTTGCGGGTCTGGATCGCGCCCTCGATGTAAACCGTCGAGCCCTTCTTCAGATAGTTCTCGGCCACCTTGATGATGTTGTCATTGAAGATGACCACCCGGTGCCACTCGGTCTTTTCCTTGCGCTCGCCCGAGGATTTGTCGCGCCACTGCTCCGACGTCGCCAGCGACAGGTTGCAGACGCGCTCGCCCGAGGTGAGCGAGCGGATTTCCGGGTCCTTGCCCAGATTGCCGATCAGAATGACCTTGTTGACGCTGCCCGCCATAGCCGAGCTCCCATGCTTGAGTTTGAAGCGCGCAACCTAGTCGATTGCGCGCAGATGTTCCAGTTTTGTTCGTCTAGTTTGCCGGTTCCGGCGGCGGGGCCGCGACCGCGATCGGCGTCCCGTCGATCTCGCGCTGGATGGCCGCAGGAATCGCCAGTCGGCCGTCACCGGTCCGGGCCAGGGCAATGAAGCGGTTGCCGTCGAGGGTTCGGGAAAAGGACACCCCGACCCGATCGATGAAAATGTACTGCCCCTGATAGGCCCCGGTGATCTCGCGTCGCGTGCCGCCCATGCGCAGGAAGCGCAGCCGCATCTCTTCCAGCCGGGCCGCACAGAATTCGATCTGCGGCTGGTCGCTGGCCACGACGGTCAGTTCGGGGGGACCCTTGCCGTCCTCGGCGGGCATGACGACATAGCAGACCCCCGGCGTATAGGGGGCCTTGGGCGCGGTGTCGCAGGCGACAACGGCCAGGGCGGCGGCGGTGACGGTGGCGAGGGTCAGGACTCTCATCGGCCCAACGCCGGAAACTGGCAGTTGCGGTCCTGCTCGGCCAGGGTGCGGAAGCGGCTGTTGTCGCTGGACTGTTCGACCCGACGCGGCACCAGCCGCAGGGTCGTGTCGCCCCAGCGGCCGTACAGGGCCTCGCCCGGACGGACACAGGTGCCGGAATACAGTGCCATCACGCAGGCGTTCAGCCCCATGTTCGGCGACAGCGACCGCCAGTCCGACCCGGTGTGCCGCAGGCAGGCACTGCCCGCAGCCACCGGAGCCGCAGCGGGCTGACTGGGCGTGACGGGCGTCGGCAGGGGCTCGACCTCAACCGCCGCGAAATCGACCGGCGGCAGGCGCGGCGGCGGCGCGAACGCGGCGGTCGGGGCCGCGGCGAGGGCCCCCGTCTCATCGATTCCGACGTCGAGGGCGTCGGTGGCCAGCCCGTTGCGGCGGGCACAGTCGGTCAGGGTCGCCATGCCGATGAACCGTCCGTCGACAAAGCAGCGCAACTCCCGGGTCGGCTCCAGGCTGGGGGCATCGGCGACATCGACCGTCAGGCCACCCCGCTCGGCCGGCGGGATGACCGCCTTGCGATCCGCGCCCCGGCTGAAGACCAGGGCCAGGACGATGGCCAGAACGGCGGCGACGCCGACGCCGATCGCCAGGATGGTGCGGTTGTTGAGGGGCATTCAGGGCTCACGCGAATGGATGGGCCCAATAACCCCTTCCGGGGCCAAGGCGTCAACCGGCAAGCCGTCCGGATCGACTCTATCCCCCGAGACGCGACAGGGCGGCCTGGTAGTTGGCCAGCTGGGCCGTGAGATAGGCCGGGGCGGTTCCGGTGACCTTTGGCTTGGTCGAGGCCGGCGCAAGCGCACGATAGGCGTCGCGCACGGCCTTCATCGCCGCCTGAAGGCGATCGCCGGTGGCCGTCAGTGAATCCGGCTGGAGCGACAGCGTGCGGGGCAGGTCGAGACCGAAGGTCCTGACAGTTCCGGTGCCACTGCTGATCCCGACGAACCCCTGCGACAGCCCCAGACCGGCCAGGGCGTCACGACCGGGCTCCCCGGCCGTCAGGACGGCCCCCGCCTTGCCGTCGCGGGCCACGATCGACAGCCGCTGGACGCCGGTGCGCAGCGCCGTCTGCAGATCGCCCTCGGTTCCGGTCGGCGCGGCCTCAGAGGCGACCGTGACCTTCAGCGTGTTGCGCGAGGCCTGTTCGATCTTGCGCGCCAGGGACTGGAGCGTATCGCGCGCCTCGATGGTCACCGCCATCGCCCGCCCGCCGTTCGCCGGCGATACGTAGAAGCGATCCCCGGACCGGAGCGAGGTCGCGTCCAGCAATTTCTTGGAATCGCTCTGCTGAATTTCGCCACTGGGCAGGCCCAGACGGTCCAGCACACTGGCCCCGCCCGAGGCGACCGCCAGGGTCATGGGCGCGGCCTGCTGGCTGTCGCCGGCCCAGGTTCGGGTCCATTCCACCGCCCCGGTCAGCGGATCCAGCCGGGTCAGATAGCCCTCGGTGGGATCGGTATCCTTGGCCCCCTCGGCGCGATTGCTGACGCCGGTCACCCAGACCTTGCCGTCCTGGACCTTCACGTCGGCGGCGGTGTCGTCACCCGCCGTGCCGTAATAGGTCAGACGGTCGGACGCCGCGGCCGCAAGATCGGTCTCGATCACGGCGACAAAGGCGTCCGTCCCGCCGGAATGGGCCGTGTTCACCGTGCCGATGTCCAGCGCCGGGTTGCGGGTCGTGCCGGTCAGGATGACCCGGCCACCCGAGACGGAAATGCCCGCGATCTCGCCGCTGGCAAGCCCCAGGTACCGCGTCGCCGCCAGGGTCGGCGCGCCACCGGCCCCAAGGGTGAATTGGCGCACGATCATCCGGCCATTCTCGACGCCCGCCGAATAGAGGCTGGATCCGTCGATCGTGATCGCCTGGACGCCGTCATCGGCCGTGGTGCCGAACTGGGCCGTCCCGGCCGCGGTGGCGACCGTCGGGGCCGACGGATAGGCCTGGCTCTCGCTGAAGGCCTGGACATAGCCGTCCCAGCCGCCCACGGCAGCCCCCCCCGGAATGGCCGACTGGGCCCGGCCGGCGACATAGACGGTCCCGCCGGGGCCGAAGCTGACCGAGGTCGCCTCGTCGGCGGCCCGCGCCCCCCGGCGCTGGGTCCAGAGCTCCGAAGCGGTCGCGTCGAACACGGTGACGAAACTGTCCGCTATGGTGGCCACGTCACCGGACTTGCCGGACTCCAGGGCCCCGGTGACCGATCCGGCCACGGCGACACGACCGTCGGCGTCAATGGCGATGGCATAGCCGCTGGCCGTCGACGCGGCCCCCAGGGCCCGGGTGGAGACGAGTCGCCCGGCCGGATCATATTTCATCAGGGCGACGTCGCGCTCACCCTTGATCGGCTGGTTGCCCAGACCCGCCTCGACATCGGCGACGATCCACAGCGAGCCGTCCGGCCCGGTCGCACTGGCGCGCACGGTCTCGATGCCCGGCGGCAGGCTGGTCTGGACCGACCGCCCCTCGACCCAGTGGGTATCGCCGATGCCCGGTTCGGTGACCGGCGGTGCCGTGCCGCCGTCGGACTGGAATTTCAGCAGCTGGTGGCCGCCCGTCGTGCCGGACGCCTGCACCACATAGACGGCGTCCGAGGTCTGGGTGGCGGTAAAGCCCAGCGTCTCGGTGGAGTCGCCCCGCACCGCCAGGGCCCAGCGATCCGGACCGGTCGGCAGGGTCACGGTCTTGCCATTGGCGCTGATCGTCCGCGGCTCGGCCTTGATCTGTTCGCGGCCGATACGGGTGTTGAAGCCGGTGGCCTCCAGCTTGGCGTTGATATGCTCCAGCACATTGGTCAGGGACCGGGGCGTGGTCCCCATGTCGGCCAGGTCGATCGGCACCGAGGTCGTCACCCCCAGTTGGCGGATGGTGATGTCGAACGCCACATCGCCGGAGAAGGCGGCCACAACGCTGTCGGGCGAGCCCTCATGGATCGGGCCGGTGATTGAATTGGCGTTGTCGCGCGGCACCCCGCCGGTCGACTTGCTCAGGGAGCTGGTGGACCCCAGGACCAGCCGGACCGCGCTCAACTCGGTCGTGCCGACATAGGTGCCGATCTCGTCGAGGCCGGCGCTGAAGCGTTTGCCCAGCAGGGCCAGCTCCGTGGCCCCCACCCCCTTGACGGCGGCCCGGTTGTTCAGCGCGTTGAGGGTCTCCAGGCCCTGGTAAAGGGCGAAGAGCTTGCGATAGTCCGACGACGCGCCCTTGACGTCCAGCTGGGCGGCGTTTTCGTCCACGATCCGACGCCCCGCCATCGCGGTGCGAACCAGCTCGTCGGGCTTGGGGACGTCGTATTTCGTGCTCCAGGGCGCGGTCGGCTGGGCCTTGCGGACAGAAGTCAGCGCACCGGAACTCGCCCCCGTCGAGCCGGCCCAGTCCGTCATGCCATACAGGCCGAGAAGATAGCTGTTGTTGATCACCAGAGACTCCCGTCCCCAGTGTGGGCCGATCCCCGCAACAACACCTTAACGGGGTTCGGGAACGGCGGCCCGGCCGTCACGTTATGGGTCAGGATCGGAGTCGTGCCATGCCTGACCTGCGCAGCATCCTGCAGTCGATTCTCGCCCTGTACGGGCTGTCCGTAAGCCCGCGCCACCGGCGTCCGCCACCGACCAGCATCGGCCGGCCGGACCTCAGGCGGATGCGCGGCCTGAACCGCTCCTGATTACTGGAACAGCGACAGGATGATCTGCGGGGCCTGGTTGGCGATGGACAGGGACTGCGCACCCAGCTGCTGCTGCACCTGGAGCGCTTGAAGACGCGCGCTTTCCTTGGCGAGGTCAGCATCCACCAGATTGCCGATTCCGGCCTCCAGCGTGTCGACCAGCTTGGACACGAACGTCTTGTGCGCCTGGATCTGCTTGGCCTGGGAACCGAGCTCACCCAGGGACGCGTTCAGCTGGGTGATCGAGTTGTCCAGCTTGGTCAGGGCCGCGGTCGCCCCGCTGGCGGTCAGCAGACTGTCTGTCAGCGAGAGCTCGATAATCGACCCGCCCAGGGTCAGATTCTTGGCCCCGAGGGTAACGAAGGAGGTCGCGTCGGCATTGGCCAGGAACTGGATGCCGGTGGTCAGGCTGCCGTTCAGGATATTGCCGCCGTCGAACTCCGCGTTTTCGTAGGCTGACGAGATGGCGCGAAGCAGGGCCTTGAAGTCGGAGTCCAGCAACTGGCGCGACTGACTCCCCAGCGAGGTGTCCTTGGCCGCGACCACCTTTTCCTTCAGTTGGTTCAGCAGGTCGGAAATCGATTCCCCGGCGGACAGGGCGACGTCGGCGATGGCCGTGGCGCGGTCCAGGCTCTGCTTGACGGCCCCGAGGGCCCCGACATCCGCCCGCTGACCCTGGGCAATGGCCCAGATCGCGGCGTTGTCCTTGGCTCCCTGGACCTTCAGTCCCGTGCTGATTCGGTTCTGCACCTCCCCCAACCGCGTATTGGTATGAGTCAGATTTTGCAGAGCAATCGCCGCGGCGACATTGGTATGGACGCTATTCGTCATCCGTCTCGTTCCCTCAGGATTTGGAGACAGGCTAGAGCCCGATTCGTGTGTGTATGGTTAACGCGTGATAACCACGTCATTTAACCACGCGGATCGCTCCTGCGTGGCAACCGACCGGATTGTCTCCGCTTTCAGACGGACGTGTCGATCACGGCCCCCGCCACATAGTCGTCCTGGCTGGTCAGTTCGACGACCTGCTCTCGCGGCAACTGGCGAACGACCTCGCCGGTCACGCGATCCAGGGTCTTGTAGATGAATGACCCCTCGCGGGATCCTTCCTCGATGACCAGCCGGTACCGGGACGCGCGTTCGGCGTCCTGTTGCGACCTGTTCTGGCTGAAGTCACCGCTGGCGGTTGAACCGCTTGTGGCGACGACGACGGGGGTTACGGGACCTATCTTTGCATTGTTGTTCATGACTTCTGCCGGCAGCGTTTCACTGGCGGCCTCCGGTCGTCAGAGCCCGGCGGACGGTCGGGTGGGACCGCGTGTCGCGGCCCCACCCTTCCATTCATTGTTCCTAGCGGAACAGGCCGAGCAGGATAGAAGTGGACGAGTTGGCGATCGACAGGGCCTGCACACCGAGCTGTTGCTTGGTCTGCAGCGCTTGCAGTCGGGCGCTTTCCTTGGCCAGGTCGGCGTCCACCAGGTTGCCGACACCGGCTTCCAGGGTGTCCTGGAGTTTGCCGACGAAGGTCAGGTGGGTTCCGAGCGAGTTGGACCCGGTGCCCAGCTTGGCCAGCGAGGCGCCGACGTTGTCGATCGAGGCACTGACCAGGGCCAGGGAGGCCGTGGCGGCACTGGCCGTATCGATCACGGCCGATGCGCCCAGGGTGACGACCGAGCCGCTCAGGCTCATGTCTTCCGAGGCGACCGTGATGGTCGAGCCGGAAACGTTGGCCAGGGCCGCGAAACCGCCGGTGCTCGAACCGTCGATCAGGTTGACGCCGTTGAACGCAGCGTTGCTCACGACGGTCGCGATCTGGTCGCGGATCGACTTGAAGTCTTCGTTCAGGGCGCTGCGGGCCGAGCTCGTCAGCGACGTATCGGTCGCCGAAAGCGCCTTTTCCTTCAGCTGGGTCAGCAGATCGGAAACGGACTCACCCGCGGCCAGGCTGACATCCACGGCCGACTGGCCGCGCTGCAGGCTGTCCTTGACGGCATTCAGGGCACCGATTTCGGCACGTTGCCCCTGGGCGATAGCCCAGACGGCGCCGTTGTCCTTGGCGGAGGAAACCTTCTTGCCGGTATTGATGCGGTTTTGAACCTGGGTCAGCTCACTGTTGGTGACCTGGAGGTTCTGCAGGGCGATCATTGCGCCCACGTTGGTGTTCACGCTGTTCATAGCCATGACACGGTCTTCCTTCTTCATGGTGTCCGACGCCATTTTGGCTGCCGGGAGCTTTCTGCTCAGGCCCTTCGACGCAAGGACGGGGCCACGGACGGCTTTTCAGGCCAGCCCACAACACGCTGTTTTCGCAATGGTACTTCTGGTTTACCACGCCCGTCGCCCGGCAGGATTTGCCGCATCTGCGATCAAACCGGCAATATCTGCCGGGCACCGGGCAGATATTGCCGGTTCGGGGACGGAATCCGGCGCGTCTCCGGCGTCAGGGACGACCAGTCCGCCTGTTGCGCCACCGCGCCTGCAGCGCGCGCTCCGCCAGCAAGGTATCGACGGCCAGCTGCCGGGCGGCGTCGCAGGCGACCAGGTTGCCGCCCCGCGCCATGTAGGCGATCTCCAGATCGGCCAGGGTCGGGGCCTCAGCCAGACGCGCCAGGGAACACGGCGTCGTCGCCGCCGCCGGCAGGGTCAGCTGCGGCGGGACCGGTGCAGACGGCGGGGGCAAGCCGGCACAGCTCGCGGTCATGAGCGCGCAGACGGCGGGCACGGCGGGTCGCCAGGGGAAGGTCGGCATCATCATCGAGTCTCGCGTCAAGAATGGCCGGGACGGTGAGCCGGGTCACGGCGTCCGTCTGGCGGTGGATCCGGTCCAGGGCCTCGCGCTGCCCGGTCTCGCCCTCGCGTTCGAGCCGGCGCGCGGCCGCGTCAGCCTCGGCGGCGACCGCCCGGGTCCGGACCGCCTCCAGTCGCCGCGCGCCGAGGTTCAGCGGATCCCAGCGCAGGCCCAACCCGCGCCCGGCCAGGACCAGGGCCAGAAACAGCCCGGCCACCAGCCCGATCCGGCCGGTGATCGTCAGGGCGCGCCATACCGACAGGCCGGTCACGGGAAGGCCTTCCGGCTCAGTTCGAAATGCGGCCCGTCGCGCAGCCTGGGCCAGTCCCCGCCCCAGACGAGCGGGGTGTCCAGCCGGACGGCGACCGCCTTGAACGCCGACGCGATCCGCCCGTACAGCGGCCAGTCCCAGCGGACCCGGCCATCGACGAGAGCCGCCACATCGACCGCATGGCCGGTCAGATGGCGCGAGCTCAGTGTCCGGCTTGCGCCGGCCCTGACCAGTGCGACCTGCCGGTCCCGGGACCGCAGGCCTTCAGTGATCATGAAGTCGACCGGACTGACGACGATGGCCGCCTCGACCACCGCGACCAGGGCCGGGTGCACCCCGACCAGCCGGGCGCGCGAGCGCATCGACAGGCGGAAGCTCATGACCGCCCTCCCGGGCCGAGCCTCAGGCGCAGATTGGCCAGCAGGGTCACCAGCTGCTGCGCGGACGGAGCCACCAGATAGAGCACCAGGGTCAGGGCCAGCAGCGCCATCAGGGAGTCCGCCAGTCGCGGCAGGCTGGCTGCAGGAACCCGCGCCAGCGTGCGGTCCAGCAGCCCCCAAATCGCGGCGCTGGCGCTGAACACATACAGACGACGCCACAGCCAGCGCCCCTCGGCGAGCGAGGGCGTTCCGTCCGTCCGATCGGTCATCGGTCATCCTCCGGGTCATCCCGGCCGGCGACCGTGCGCTGCCCGTCCAGCCCGGCCTCGATCAGCCACGCCTCCGGCGACAGCCGGTCCGGGGCGTCCCACGTCGATTCATCGAGCAGGACCACCTCCCGCGGCGCAGCGGCGGTCGCATGCGAGCGGGCGCTCATCCGACCGCCACCAGCCAGACGACGCCCGCAGCCCCGGCCCCGCCGGTCCCGCCTGTCGTGAGTCCGGCACCGCCGCCGCCGCCGCCGGCACCGTACAGTCCGCCCGCGCCACCGGAGTAGCCGCCACCTCCGGCCGAGGCCCCGCCGCCCGCGCCGCCGC